>Ga0214472_10002272_pt1 | contig 20863 bp, 20 predicted proteins | sample RVTome_6_FD_207662 | JGI IMG/M metagenome (GOLD analysis project Ga0214472, IMG submission 207662) | Soil microbial communities from uranium-contaminated site in the Upper Colorado River Basin, Wyoming, United States - RVT140D175 | ecosystem: Environmental > Terrestrial > Soil > Contaminated >...
CCCCATATTTTCCGTTATTTATCATCATTCGAATTCTCCGTCGGCCGGCCCCGGATAGAACCGCCACAGCCGGAAGAAGGCCGCGCCGCGATGGGTTTCGTCCAGCTTGAGACCGTAGACCCAGCTGCGCGCCTCACCGAAGTCGATCCCGGACCGGACCTGGCGCGCTTCGTCGCCCAGCCCGGCCGTCCCGATCGCCCCGGCGATGTCCGGCCAGGCCACGGAGGCCCGCGCCCGGCCGGACGCCGGGACCTTATAGGCCCCCTCCGCTACACCGGTGACGAAGATGCCCCAATCCGCCGCCGCGGCTCGGAAGGCATAGAACGCCGCCAGGGTCAGGCCGAACAGCACCAGGATCAGGACTGGGGCGGCCAGGGCGAACTCGGCCGCGGCCTGCCCTGGGCACCGCCCTGAGCCTCTCGGCTCCGCTCGGGATAAACACCGTCGAAGGGCGGATTTGTGCATCGGTTGCTGCCTACCCGCCCGACGCCATCTGCAGCGCCTGGATGGCGCGGTTGAAGGCGTTGGTCAGCTCGGTCCGGTAGTTGGCGATCACGGCGATGGCGACGACGGCGATGGCGCCCAGGATCAGGGCGTACTCGGCGAAGTCCTGGCCGGAATCGTCGGAGAGGAAGGCTCGGATGGAATTCTTGAGGTCGTACATGACAGCTCTCCTTTATCTTTTCACCACAGAGGCCACAGAGCGCTCGGAGACTTTCCCTTTGGAGAAGGGGAACAGGATCTTTTCTCTGTGTTTTCCGTCGTGAGGTTTTATTCGACAGGTCTACCCATTGTATGGATCCTCCCTCTCCATTTCATGGGAGACCGTCCCGATCGGGCAGGGAAGAGTTTCCCCTTCCGGGTGGCAGGCCACCTTTCGGACAGGTTCTAGGTGAATACACCTGCAAACGGCGCGATGATCGTGATCACCAGCCCCAGCACCGCCAGCACTCCGAACAGCCCGCTCCGCTGCCGGACGAGGGCGGCCCGGGCCTCGGTCGCCTCGACCATTTCGCGGCGGACCGCCGCCTGGAGCCCCTGCACCGACGGCTGCAGCGGGCGGTTGTGGTTGTAAAAATCCCGCACCGCCCGCAGGAACAGCCCCGCCTCGACGTCCCCCGGATCGGGGATGTGGGCCTCCACGACCTCCATGGCCCGGTTGAAAGGGGCCACCTCCATCTGCGCCACCAGAAGACCCAGTAAATTGGGGAACGGCCCGCCGATCCCGGCGCAGCGCCGCAGGCTCTCCTGCACGCTGACCCCCGCCGAGAGCAGGGCGTTCAGCAGGGCCAGCCCGGTCAGGGTGCTGTTCTTGAAGGCCGCCGCCCGCCGCCGGACGGCGCCTCGCAGCCGGGCGTGCGGCCAGCGCAGCCCAAGCAGGATCAAAATTCCGGCCGCCCCGACGGCGGTCCAGAGCCCGGCGCCGGCTGCCATGACGACCCCGGCTGAGACGCCGGCGAGCAGCAAGAAAACGGAAAAGATCCGGATTGCGGCGGCGTAGAACTCGCCGGTCGTGGCGTACGGGTAGCCGGCCCGGCGCAGCAGGTCGACCACGTCGCGGCCGCCGCCCGGTTTCCCGGGACCGAACCGGCCCGGGAGCAGCAGGACCAGGACCGCCGTCCAGGCGGAAGTCCGCCCGGCGGGATATTCCGGGTCATCCGGGCCGGCTGCGAGCCCCTGCAGCCGCCCAGGCCGGGACTGATTTGCCAGGAGCAGCCCGTCGCAGAGTTCGAAGACAGCGATGGCGGCTGCGAGTGCGCCCAGGAAGATGATTCCGGTCATCGCAGCGCCCCGGCGAGGTGTTCGGCCGGCGCCTCGACGGTGTGGTACAGCCGGGACCCGCGCTCCGGTTCAGGACGGGCGTACAGGATCTCGGCCGCGCGCTCGGCGCCGAGCATCCGCTCGAGCGCCGCCTGCTGCTTGCGGCTGCGCGCCACCCCGTAATACCCGCGCGGCTCGGCGCAGCAGACGTTCCCGCTGCCGGTCGCCCAGGTCTCCCCGCCGAAGACGGAGGGCCAGAGCGGGTCCCGGCCGGGGTCCCAACCGGTGGGGAGCTCCCCGGCGGTCCGAGCGCGGTGCCAGGCGTGGAGGGCATCGAAGCGCGGCCCCCACAACGCCCGCGCCAGGTCGAACTGAGCTCCGGCCGACCGGAAAGCGATCCGGGCAATGCAGCGCCGGCAGAGCGGGAGGTGGTTCTCCGGCCGCTCGTATCGCCAGGCAGCCTCTTCCGGCAGACCGCCGTGATCGATCACCGGCCGCCAGGTCCCGGACCGGCCGCAGACCAGGCAGACCGGTTTCAGCGCGCCGCGCCAGGGCATGGCCGCCATCGAGGCGGCGACCAGGTCGGGGACATGACCGGCCCTCCGCTCGGCGTCCAGGATGGCATGGGCGACGGTCAGGGCGCCGAGCGGCAGCTCGATCGACAGCCGCGGCAGGTCGACCAGGAAGCAAGCCGCATTCAGCAGTGTGCCCCGCTCCCAGACCGTGAAATGCTCCCGAAGAGTCTCGGCCCGCAGCGGGCGTTCGTCCCCGCAGCGGGACGGGACCCGGCGGACCTCGGCGATCGAATCCGACAGCAGGGCGAACATCAGCCGGTCCATTGCCGAGCTCCTTTCCCTAACGGTCCCGGCCGGGCGGCCGCGGCGATGGCAGTCACGTCTTCTGTGGTGAGCTCCCGCGCCGGGTCGCACTCGACCACAAGCCGGGAGGCCGGCAGGGCCGTGACGCGGTTGGGTGGGACGACGGCGTCCATCAGCGGTGAGCCGTCGTCGTCGATCGCCAGCATCCGCAGCCGGGGCGAGAAGAAGCTGTGGAACAGGTGAGCGGCCGGTCGCGAGTAAACGAAGACCAGGATCTCCCCGCCCAGGTCGCGCCGGAACATGGCGCCTAGGCCGCGCTCCCACCCGCGGGTCAGGAAGCGGACCTCCGGTGGGGGCGCGCTCACGGCCCCACCGCCTCGGCCGGAGCCGGCTCGATCCCCGGGTCGTAGCGGAAATCCCGCCGCAGTTCGGCCAGGAAATCGAAGCCCTCCCCGGCTCCCGCCCCGTCGACCGGGTCGGGCCGCCGAACGGGTTCCGCCGCCGAACGGGGACGGTCGCAATGGGGACACAGGTCCAGGCGGTAGGTCAGGGAAAAAGGTGTGATCATCGGCCGCTCCTTGATTGGGTTTGATCCCATTGTAGAGAGCGACGGCCCCGGTTTCACAGGAACCCTGCCTCTCCGGACCGGGAAGGGCTTCCCGTTTCCCTCAGGAGGCCGTCCTGTCTTCGGATAGCGAATGGGCGAGTGGGCGAATGGGCGAATCTTGCCCTGGGGCCCTCGTCTCCGCTCGGGGTAAACTCCGCCGAAGGGGGAGGCGCCGGTTTAGCGTCCGTAGCCGAAGGGGGCGAATGGGCGAGTATAATTTCGTTGCACTTTGCACTTTGCACTTTGCACTTTGCACTTTGCACTTTGCGCGTTTTTCGCCCATGCTCAGCACCGTCTTCGGTCTCATGGACCGCATCTTCCCCTCCCTCGCTTACGCTGTCAGCCGGCGCTGGTTCGATTTTATTTCGACGCGCGATTCCGGCAGGCACATGCTGTTCATGAACTACGGCTACGACGCCGAGCAGCCGGTCCGGCTTTCCGGGGAGGATGAGCCCGACCGCTACAGCATCCAGCTCTACCACCGCGTCGCCGGTGCGGTCGACCTGGCGGGGCTAAAGGTGCTCGAGGTCGGCAGCGGCCGCGGCGGCGGGGCGTCGTACATCAAGCGCTGCCTTGGCCCTGCCTCCGTCCTCGGCGTCGACCTGGCGGCCAGCGCGATCGCGTTCTGCCGGGAGCATTACGACGTGCCCGGCCTGGCCTTCGAGCAGGGCGATGCGGAAGCCCTGGCGCTGCCCGATGCCTCTTTCGATGCGGTCGTGAACGTCGAATCATCCACCTGCTACGAGCACCCGGAGCGGTTCTACGCCGAGGTCGTGCGCGTACTTAAACCGGGTGGGAATTTCCTGTACGCTGACGTGCGCGCCCGGGGCGATGTGCCCGAGTGGGAGCAGCACCTGGCCGACATCGAGCTGGAAAAGCTCGAGGAGGAAGATATCACCGCCCGCGTCGTCGCTGCGCTGGACCGCGACAGCGGGCGCCGGGCGCGCCTGATCGCCGAGCACGCCCCGTGGGGCTTACGGCGCGTCTTCCACGAATTTGCCGGGGTGCAGGGGTCGAATTATTTCTACGATGCGATGAGAAGGCGGGAGAAGGTGTACCGGCGGTATTTGTTTCGGAAGGCTGGTTAGGCTGGTAGGCTGGTAAGCCTGTTTCCTGGTTAACCAGCCTACCAGCGAACCCAAAAAAGATCCATGCAGCCAACGCGCGCGAACAAACTAGCCCGCCTCGCCCTGACCCTGTTTGCCGCGGCCCTGGCCTGCAATCGGCCCGCCGCCGCGCCGCGCGGTGGGGTGCCCTCCACCGGGGAGCCTCCACCACCGCCGCCCACAGCCACACAGACCGCCCCAGCCGTATCGACCGGGTCGCCCACCTCGCCGGCGGTACCCGCCATCATGCCTTACATCCCGACCCCCACACCGACCCTCGCCCACCTCGGCGAGATCCAGCCGATCCCGGAAGGCGGCTACGTTTACCTGGGCGACCCGGCCGAGATGGCGCTCGGGTTCAACATGGACGCCGGCGGGGCGATCGGGAGCCTGTTCTATCGGGGGGTCGAGCTGGTCGACGACACCGATTTCGGCCGCTACATCCAGATCTCCCCCTACGACGGCGACGACGTCTACATCGGCGGCGGGCTCCAGATCGATTCTATCCGGCTCGAAACCCGCTGCCAGGTCCTGGATTTTTACACGGCGGAGGACGCGGCGGGCATCCAGGCGGTCAACCAGCTGGAGGATCTGGCCGTCGCAGCGGGCTCCCTGCAACTGCGGTCCACCGGGACCGATCCCTATTTTCATCTTCCCCTGCAGAGCACCTTCGAAGCGGAAGACACACCACAGATCGAGATTCGCATGAATGTCTCCGCCGGTTTTATCGCCCAGCTCTTCTTCGCCCCCGAAGGCGGCGTCATCTCGGAGGAGAACTCCCTGGTTTTCGAGATCGTCCCGGGCGGGCAGTTCCACACCTACATCATCGATCTCGCCTCCGTCCCCACCTGGACCGGCCGCATCCGCGACCTGCGTCTCGACCCCTCGGACTCGGTTGCAGAAATAGAGGTCGATTATATATTGATCCTATCGAGTCCTTGAACCGGATGGGTGAATGGCGAATGAGCGGATTGGTGAATCAGGTGATTGGAGCCGATATGCATCAAACCCCTGGGATCGGGCGCCAGAAGCCAGGCACATAGCGACGAGCACGAAGCACAATGGTTTTAGATTTCTGGCTGTTCGGTCCCTTTCGGATCTATCGCGGGGAAGAGCGCCTGGACGATGACCTGTACTCCCCCCGCGTCCGAACCTTGTTGGCCGCCTTCCTGACTGAACGCGACCGCTACATCCGCGCGGAGCGCCTGGTGGAGGCGTTCTGGTCTCACCTGCCCCCTGACTCAGGTCTCAACAACCTGCAGGTTGCGGTCGGCCAGCTGCGCCGCTGGCTCGAGCCGAGCCTGGGCCGCGGCGGGCAGTCCCGCTACCTGAAGACGGAGCCCGGCGGGTACCGCTTTCACAGTGCCGGGTGCGGGTTGGACGTCGAGCGGTTCTGGCGTGCGCTCCAGCGGGGACGGGCGGCCCGGCGTCGCGGAGAATTGGAGACGGCTGTGAAGGCGCTGGAGGCTGCCCGCCGGCTGGTGCGCGGCGAGTACCTGAGCGACCTACCGTACGACGACTGGTTCATGTCGGCCCGTGAGCGCCTGCGGGAGGCCCACCTGGAGCTCCTGGGGGAACTGTCGGAGCTGCACCTGGAAACCGGCCGGTATCCGGAAGCCCTGGAGGCCGCCCGGGAGGGCCTGGCGGCCGATCCGCTGCGGGAGACCTTCGCCCGGCTGGCGGCCAGGGCCCACCACGCCCGCGGTGAGACGGCCGAGGCCCTGGAGGTCCTTACCGGCCAGGAGGAGGACCTGGAACGGGAGATCGGGGTTGGAGCCTCGGCAGAATCTCGGGTGCTGCAGGACGCACTCAGGTCCGGCCGGCTCGAGACGCTCGATCCGATCTCTCCGGCGGTCCCGCCGCCTTTCGAGCTGCCGCTGGTTGGCCGCGCCGCAGCGCTGCAGGCGCTCGAGCGAGCCGGCGGCCGGGAGAACCATCTCACACTGATCACCGGCCCCGCCGGTTACGGAAAAACCCGCCTGCTGACGGAATACGCCGCCGCCCGAGAGGACGTTATCTATCTGGCGCTGCGACACGGCGAGCGACCCTTCGATGCCGCACTCCAAATCCTGGCAGCCTGCCTCCCGCTTGGTGCTCTCGCCCGGATCCGGCCAGGGCTGGCAGAGCACGCCGCCGCTCTGGGGCGCGCCGAACCCGTCCTGTCGAACCTGTGGCCGGGGAAGGTGGCAGTCGATCCGCTCGATCCGGAAAGCGAGCAGGACCGCCTGCGGCTCGCCGTCCGAGCCGCCCTGGCCGCCCTGGCTGGAACCGGCCTGATCCTGGCACTGGATGATCTGCACCTGGCCGATCGCGAGACGGTCGAGGTCCTGGGCGGACTGTTCGCAGAAGGGCAGGCCCGCTTCCTGGCTGCCTACCGTCCCGAAGAGGCTGGTGATGAGATCGATCGATTGACGGCGGCGGCCGGGCAGACCGGCGTGGTGAGGGCCGAACTGAACGACCTGAGCCGGGAAGAGGTGCTGGAAGCCCTGCGCCTGAGGCTGCAGCTCCCGGACCCCGCTGCGCTGTCCGAACACCTGTACCGGGCCACCTCCGGCCATCCGCTTTTCCTGGCCGAGACGGTGCGCGGTTTGATCGACGCCGGGTGGCTCTACCGCGACCCGGACGGCCGCTGGCAGCCGGGTGCCGAACAGGACGCGGATGAACTGGCCCGGCTGGCGCTTTCGGTGAGCCTGCGGGAGGCCATCCTGGATCGTGCCGGGCAGCTGCCCGCGGTCGAGCGGGAGGTCCTGGATGCTTGCGCCGTGCTGGGAGAGCTGGCCGGCGCGTCCCGGCTGGCGTCCATGCTCTCGATCTCATCCGCAGAGGTGCGCCGCGCTGCCGCGGGATTGACCGGGCGACGGCTCCTCGTCCGTGCCGAAAACGGCTGGCGGATCGCTCACCAGCTCGTGCAGCAGGCCCTGCTCGATGCGCTCCCGGGGCCGCAGCGCCGCCTCCTGCACCGGCTGGCGGCGGCAGCTCTGACGGATCTGAACGAGCCGCAGGCCACCGGACTGGCCGCGATCGTTCTATCGCATCTCCAGCAGGGTGGCTCGGACCAGGGGACGATCACCCGCTGGGCGCTGCGGGCCGGCGACTGGGCCTACGCTCACTTTGCTCACGATCGGGCCGTCGAATATTACGAACTGGCTGCGGATGGCGCTTCAGGCGACCCGGATTTCCAGCGCGAGCTGGCCCTGGAGGCGCACCGCGGCCTTGGGTTGGCCCGCCGCCAGATAGGCGATCTGAAAGGGGCTGTCCAGGCCCTGGATAAGGCTGTTGAAGGCACCCGGCGGCCTGCAGTGCGAATCGACCTTTTACTGACCCAGGCCGAGATCCTCGAGCGGGATGCCGGGCATTTCGAACAGGCGCTGGCTCTCCTGGACGAGGTCGAGACGGCCATCCCCGATCTGCCCCCTAACGACCGTGCCGCCCCACGACGGAGGGTACTGACCACCCGCTCCGGCATCCACTACTGGCAGGGGGATTACCCACGCGGCGAAGCGCTGGCCCGGGAGGCCCTCGAGCTGGCCGAAGACCGCGATGGACTCAGCCAGGCCCGGCAGGTCCTGGCCATCAACCTGCAGCGCCTGGGGCGGCAGAGCGAAGCTATTTCCCTCTACCAGGCGATCCTGGCCGACCTGGAAACCCGTGACAATCGCCGTCGCCAGGCGCAGGGGTACATCAACCTGGGAAACGGTCTCCAGGCCGTCGGGCGGCTGCAGGAAGCGCTGGAAGCGTTCGAACGCGCGCGGGAGATCGCCGGCCTGCTCGGAAACCGCCGCGTGCTGAGCGTGGTAGCCACAAACCTCGGTTCCCTGTCGGCCTTGATCCGGCCTCTGCGGGAGGCCGAATCCGAGCAGCGCCTGGCGATCGAATTGGCCGAGGAGGTTGGCGCGCGGTACACCGCGGCTCACGCTCGCTATCATCTGGGCATGGTCCTGGCGCTGCAGGGGCATTGGCGTCAGGCGCAGGAGGCGATCGATGAATCTATCCGGTTTGCGGAGGAAATCGCCGCGCGTGTCATGATTGCCCAGGCCCACCTCGTATGGGGGCTGTACCTGGCCTGGCCGCGCGGGGATTGGACGGAATCGGAGCGGCGCGGCCGGTTGGCATTGGAGATCGGAGAAGAGCAGGGGGACAACTTCTGCAGGCGGGAGGCGCGGCTGCTGTTGGGCAGACTGAGTCTGCGCGCAGGGGACCCGGAGCGCGCCCTGGCCTGGGCGCAGGAAGCCCACGAACTGGCGACCCGGGCAGAACAGCGCATCTCGATCGGACGGGCCGAAAGACTCCTCGGTCAGATCGCCGCTGTGGCCGGGTTGCTTGAGGACGCGGAAGCGCATTTCCACGCCGCGCTCGAGATCTTCGAGGGATGTGCGGCCGGGCTCGAGCGTGGCCGGACGCTCCTGGCCCGCGCCCGGGCCTGGCGTTCGTGGGGAGAGGCGCACGACCGGTCGCAGGCGGATGTGGAATCCGCCGCGGGACTTTTCCGGAAATCGGGTGCCGCACCATTGTTGGCGGAGGCGTTGTCTTTTTTGCGCGACGAATCGGATGATGATAGATGAAAAATGGGCACTCCCGCGGAAAGCTGCTCCGCGGGAGTGCCCATTTTTCATCCGTTCGATTCAGCCGCGATTCAGGTGGCTGAGCTAGGCTGGTGTGGAAACACCGGCCTTTTTGATTCCACCGGAGCAGCCATGACGGAAGGCGAAATACGGGCCACCTTTATCTTGCGCCTCTGGCGCGGTACGAACGAACCGGACGGTGCCTGGCGGGGCGAAGTTGAGAGCACCCGGAGCGGCCGTATGGTCCGTTTCGGTGAGCTGGATGCGATGTTCGACGACCTGAGAGCCCGGCTGGCTGAGCTCGAAGCGGGACGAGCAGTTTCAGGTTTTTCAACCGATCGGGGAACGCAATGAACGCACTCTACCCAAAGCCCGGAAAGCGCGTCTGCATCTTGACGCTGGTAAATCTCGCACTGATGTTTTTCACCTCCTCCTGCGGTCTGGCTGATCTCCTTATATCCATTCTCGATGAGGGGGATGATCCTGTTACTCATTCGGATACCATCCCTATCCGTGGCAAGGTCTGGGAGGACGAAAATGAAAACGGGATCCGGGACGCGTTCGAGTTGGGTGTCGAAGGCGCGATCGTTCGTCTATACCTGGTCTCCGCAGAAGGGGTGCTCAGTCTGGTCGAAGAACGGATCACGATGCCGAATGGAGATTACGAGTTTTCTCCCCAGGAATTTTTCAAAAACTTCAAGGTCGAGTTCATCGCTCCGGAAAATTACTTCCTGACGGATCAGGATCGGGGCAACGATGAATCAATGGACAGCGATCCCGATCCGGTGACCGGTCTCACCGAAACGTTCACCGGGGTGACGGAAGATGCCTCGAAAGGTCTGTATATTTTTCTCGCCCAGGATGCCGGCTTGCTGAAGGATTCCGATATCGAGGAGGTGTTCATAGGCGATCCGGATGAACATACGGAGACCCCTGAGCCCACCACATCGCCCACTCCAACGGAGACCCCCTCGCCGACGGCCACGTCCGGACCGACCGCCACGCCGACCCTCGAGAACGAGACGTTCGAGGATGAGCAAGCGGACGACGTTATCTGCGCCGACAACAGCCTTTCGAACGACCCGCAGGTCGATCTCGACCGGATGAGGGTTTTTCAGGACAATGAAGGCGGTCGTTTTATCGTCGAGGTCATCACCCACGCCCCGCTGACGGATGACTACTCCTTCGCGATCCTGATCATCATCAACGGTCCCGGCGGACCGATCGCCTTTGTCTGGGAAATCCACAACGGGGTTTACCGTGTCGGTGAACTCGACCTCCAGACCGGGAACGTCACCCCCCTGGATGATCCGGGCTCGACCTTCACCGACGAAAACCTGATCACGGACGACGGGCTGGTGATCGGTTTTGATCGGGAGGCCGGGCAGGCCTCCTTCGCCATTCCCCGATCGATCGCTCCGGAAACAAGGACCGACGTGCAGGTGCAGTCCTTCCACAGCCCTACCGAGAACGATGAGACCCGCTGCGATACGGCCGGGCCTTTCGTGCTGCCGGAACGGATGCAGCGTTTTCCGGAAGAGTAGCAATCCCGGCACCGGCCAGACGATCGGAAATGCGCGCGTTAAAAGGCTGGCCCAAAGGGCCGAGTCAAGAGCGAATGGGCGAATGGGCGAGTACAATTTCCTCGCCCATTCGCCCATTCGCCCATTCGCCCATTCGCCTGCAACCATGAAACTTTCTCCACTCGATCTCCTCCACCGCCGGTCTCCCCCTACCCCCTGGTCCGAAGGCGAGACGATCCCCTGGGACGAGCCCGGCTTCAGCCGGCGGATGCTGCGCGAGCACCTCTCCCAGGCGCACGACGCGGCCAGCCGGCGGTTCGAGACGATCGACCGGCACGTGGCCTGGATCGCGAGTCTGCTGCCAACCGGCTGCCCGAGCCGGATCCTGGACCTGGGTTGCGGGCCCGGGTTGTACGCGCAGCGGCTGGCGGCGCAGGGGCACGCCGTCCGGGGGATCGATTTCTCGCCGGCCTCGATCGAGTACGCCCGGGATCAAGCCGCCGCGGAGCGGCTGGAGGTCGAATATCTCCACGCCGACATGCGGGAGGCCGATTTCGGCGCCGGGTACGACCTGGCGATGCTGATCTTCGGGGAGTTCAACGTCTTCAACCCGGCCGACGCCCGGCGAATCCTGCGGAAGTCCCACGCCGCCCTGGCGGACGGCGGCTTGCTGCTGCTAGAACCGCACCCTTTCGAGGCCGTCAGGGCGCTCGGCGAGGAGCCGGGGAGCTGGTACACGACCGAACAGGGCCTGTGGTCCGGCCGGTCCTATCTATGTCTGCAGGAGAACTTCTGGGACGCGGACCGGGCGGCCGGGACCAACCGCTATTTCATCGTCGATCTCGAGACGGCCGAAGTGGCGCAGCACAGCGCCGGCATGCAGGCCTATACCGATGAGGGCTACCTGGACCTGCTCACCGAATGCGGGTTTGGGGACATCGAATTCCACCCGTCGCTGACCGGGAGCGCAGAGGGGATGCGGGAGGATCTGTTCGTGATCCTGGCGCGGAAACGAATGGGCGAATAGGCGAATGGGCGAATGGGCGAATTTTCCGCAGTCTCGCAGATTCGCCCATTCGCCTTAGCAGCCCGAAGGGCTGCCTTCGCCCATTCGCTTCATCCGCTCCAGCCGCTCCACCTCATTCTCGCGCATCCACGGTTCCTGCGACAGGACGGCGTACGCCTCGGCGAAGTGGGGGCGGGCCTCCTCGGGCTCCCCTTTCAGGAGCAGCAGCTCCCCCAGCTCCTCATGCGTGTAGCCGTTGTCCTCCCCGGCGACCTCCCCCTCGACCAGCAGCGCCTGCTGGATCTCAAATGCCTCCTCGATCCGGCCCAGCGACCGCAGGCAGCGGCCGATGCACCACCGGGCGATCCGGATCGTGGTCTCATTCCCCTGCTCCTCCCGGAAGACGAGGGCATCTTCGAACAGCGCCAGCGCTTTCTCGTAGTCCCCTTTATCGTGCAGAGTCCAGGCGGTGTTGTTATACAGAGAGGCCAGCCAGTTCCGCGCCCGGGGCTGTTCGCTGCATCGGGCATACTCGATCGCCTTCAGGTTCCACTCGAGCGCCAGGTCGCCTGCCTCGACGATGGCGATCATGTGCGCCGCGTCGACGGCGAAGAAATCGGCGCGCAGATCCCGGCCCATGTCCCAGGCTTCGATAAACAGTGCGTGCGCCTTTTCTTTTTCGCCGGCGCTGTTGAACGTCCGGCCGCGCTCGAGCAGATAGCGGACCCGGGCAACCGGGGCCGTCTCCGAGAGCGTCGCCTCGACCCGGTCCAACAGCGCATGGGCTTCCTCGAACTCGCCTCGCAGGGAATGCGTCCGGGCAAGCTGGGTCATTAACTGCAGGCAGTATTCGTCGTCGCCGGACGCCTCAGCGGCGGGGAGCAAGGCGGCGAATTTCTCGGCCGTCCCGGCCGGGTCGCCGTAATCCCAGAGTTCGTCGAAGTTGTAGGGGTCCATGACTATCCCATTCTAAACCAAGGACCTCACGCTATGGCTCGCCCCAACTTCAGCAGTTCGAAATTTGACGCAAAGGCGCGAAGCCGCAAAGAAAATCAAATCATTGTGTTGAACAAATATGCCATTAATGGTATAATATATCAATGAAATTCAGGGAACTGCTTCACACCGCTACCAATCTGCCGGTCTTCGAAACCGGCCTGCTCCTGGCCGGCGGCCGGGAATCTCGGGACGTCCGGCGTCAGCTTTCCAGGTGGGCGGCCGGCGGGAAGATCCTGCAGTTGAAGCGGGGTCTGTACGCGCTGGCCGAGCCTTATCAAAAGATTGCCCCCCACCCTTTCCTGGTCGCTAACCATCTGGTAATCGGCTCGTACGTCAGCCTGCAGTCGGCCCTGGCGTATTACGGCATGATCCCGGAATACGTCCCGGTCACCCTGAGCATGACCACCCGGTCACCGGCTTCCTGGGAAACGCCTCAAGGCAGCTTCCGGTTTCACCACATCGGCGTCGATCGATTCAATGGTTATCACGTGGTGGAGGTGATTCCTGACCAACAGGTTTACCTGGCGAGCCCCGAGAAAGCGCTGCTCGATCTGGTTCACCTTACTCCCGGCGGCGATGCACCGGATTATCTGCTGGAACTGCGGCTCCAGAACCTCGAACAGATCGATGAAACGAGGCTTTACAAACTGGCAGCCAGCCTGCCCAAACTCGCACGCGCCGCGGAAGAGATCGGTCGCCTGAAGCGAGCCGAAGCCGCCGCATACAGACCACTGTGAAAACACAGCTTGCAGATCTTGTGCGGGACCTGCCGCTTTCCCGGGGGCGCAACCTGGCGCGCGAATATCTTCAGGCCCAGATCCTCGGCAGCCTGCAGCGCAGCGGGGCGATGATCCCGCTCGCGTTTCGTGGGGGCACGGCGCTGCGTTTTCTTTATGGGATCGATCGCTTCTCGGAAGATCTCGACTTTGCGCTGGAGAGGAATCCTGCGGACTATGATTTCAAAGGCTTCCTGGAGTCCATCCGGACCGATCTGGAGGCGCAGGCGTATGCGGTGGAACTGAAGGTCGACGACCACCGGGTAGTCCACAGCGCCTTTGTCCGTTTTCCGGGGCTGCTGTTCGAATTGGGATTGTCGGCTCATCGGAGCGAGGTCATCGCGGTCAAGTTGGAAGTGGATACAAGGCCCCCGGAGGGGGCCGGATTGGCCACCACGCTTGTCCGCCGGCACGTCCTGCTCAACATCCAGCATCACGACCGGGCATCGCTGCTTGCCGGGAAGCTGCACGCCATCCTGCAGCGGGCTTACCTTAAAGGGCGGGATGTGTACGATCTGGTCTGGTATTTGAGCGATCCCGGTTGGCCGCCGCCCAATCTGGTCTTGCTGAACAACGCCCTGGCTCAGACCGGGTGGGATAGGGGAGAGCTGATGCCAGGCAATTGGAAAGAAATCATTCGTTCCAGGTTTGAAGGCACCGATTGGGAAGCGGTCCGGAGAGATGTCCGGCCGTTTTTGGAACGGGAAGCGGATCTGGCGCTGGTTTCCGAGCGAGGCGTTCTGGGGCTGCTCAATGGCTGATTGCGTTCGATGAAGTTTCACCCTCCCAACGTCTCCCTCGTCTTCGCCTTCCCCCTCCCCCGCATCCCTTCCAGCACCCTCGGCAGCACCTGCGTGTACAGCTTATACAGCAGCGGCCGGACCGGGTAGTCCCACGCCCCGATAAACCGCACCACCTGCCCGCCGAAACCGTCCTTGAACCGGTAAACGCCCCACATCGGATCCGTTTCATCGAACTGCTCCGGTGCGCCCCACAGATCGTAGCGAGCGCTGCCGGCCGCCTTCGCCCGGCGCAGGGCCTCCCACTGCAGCAGGTAGTTCGGCATCTTCTCCCGGTGCGCCCCGGTCGACATGCCGTGCAGGTACGTCGCCGTCCCGGCGAAGCGGGCGAACACGACGGCGGCGACCGGCTCGCCCGCGGCGTGCTTTCCGCCGCCCACCTCCGCCACCAGCAGATCCAGCATCCCGGCCTCCGCAAAGATCCGCCAGAGGCTCTTGTAATAGCGCTCTTCCCGGATCACGAACCCGTCCCGAACGGACGTCTCGGCGTACATCTTGTAGAGCCGGTCGAAATCGGCCGCAGTCCCCGGCCGGACCGTCACGCCCTTCCTCTCCGCCAGCCGGATGTTGTAGCGGGTCTTCTGCTTCATGTTCGCCAGCAGGGTCTCTTCTTCCGGCGCCAGGTCGATGATCACCGTATTGCGGTACTGGACCTGGTCGTCCACCGGGATCCAACCGGCCCGCCGGAGGGCGAGCACGGTCTCCACACCGACCGGCGCCGGCAGGTCGTCCGGCTCGCCCGGCTCGCCCGTGCCGACGACGACTTCCGGGTCGATCTTGAGCAGCAGGGCCCCTTTCCGGCGGGCGTCTGCCACGAGATCCGCCAGGACCTGCTTCCGGAGCGCCGCGTCGGACCAGTCCAGCAGCGGCCCCTTCGGGACGTAGGTGACGGCCACCCGCGCCGCCAGCCCGCCCATCGGGATCCGGCGGACGAGCATCTGCGCCGCCGCGGCCGGTCCCCCGTCCGGGCCGGGCCAGGTCCGGTGGTGCGGCGACCAGCTGAAGCCGGATTTCAGCCGCGCCCATTCGGCCGACTGCAGCAGGTGCGCGCCGGGGAGGGGGGTGATGGTTGCGTTCCAGTCTTGCGGGTCCATGGGTCTGATTCTACCCGGAGAGGGCGGATCGGGAACCCTTACGCAGGGGCGACCCGCCGAGCATCTGTTCCAACTTATTCAAACGAATACGTCGTTTACCGGCGCGCCTTATTCAATGTCATCCTGAACCTTGTCCTGAGGCCACGAAGGACAAGGTTCAGGATGACATCGAAATGGAAGTGACAGAAGGACCTGGTCAGCAGGCGATTTAGTTGGAACAGTTGACCCACCAGCGAACCTGCGGTTCGCCGTCACCCTTACGGGCGGCGGTGCGGGTTGTTCCAACGAGACCCGGTCAGCCCCGGGAGGTCCAGAACTCCATCAACCGGTACAGTACCGGGCTGTAAACCCGGTCCCACGGCCCTGCACCTCGCCGCACCTCCCCCCCGAACCCGCGCTTGAAGCGGTAGACGCCCCACAACCCGTCCCCCCGCTTCGTGAACCCCGCCTCCAGGGTCTCCTCGTCCTCGTCCGGGACGCCCCACAGGTCGTACTCGGTGCAGCCCCGGCCGCGCGCCCAGCGCATGGCCTCCCACTGCAGGACGTAGGTCGGCATGTGGTTGCGGTATTCGTTCGAGGAGGCGCCGTACAGGTACCAGGCTCGTTTCCCCCTGGCGAAAACCATCAGGGCCGCCAGCGGGATCCCGGCGGAGGCGGAGCCTCCGCCCGCTTCGGCCACCAGCAGCTCGCACAGGTCGCGCGGATGGAACAGTTCGTAGACCCGGCGGTAGTATTCCGGGCTGTGCACCCCGAACATGTCCCGCTCGCCCGTTTCGGCGATCAGGCTGTTGAAGGTGTCCAGGTCCCCCGACTGCCGCACGACGACCCCTTTGCGCTGGCCGAGCCGGATGTTGTACCGGGTCTTCTGCTTCATCCGCTCGAGCAGCCGTTCTTCGCTCTCTTCCAGGTCGATGACGATCGTCCGCGGCGGTTGCACCGGGCGCGGCCCGGCCCGGAACCCGTCGGGAGGCCCGCCGGCCGCCTCCCAGGCATCCGGCTCCCACTTCAGGACGACGGCCCGCCGCTCCCGGCAGACCGCATCCAGCTCGTCCAGCAGCCCCTCGATCCCCCCGCCGACCGGGCCCTTCGGAAGATACGCCAGAGAAAACCCGAGCGGCAGCTTTCGGAACAGCACCTGCGCCCCGACCCCGTCCCGGACCAGGTGCACCGGTTCCCAGCCGAACTCCGCCTTTAGACGGCCCCAATGCGCCGTCTGCAGCAAATGTGCGTCCGGGTGGGTGGAGACGAAGTCTTTCCAGTCGTCAGAGGAAATGATAGACATGTTTTTACGGGAAAATTAGACCCCAGGCGTGGCGAAGCCACGCCTGGGGTCTAATTTTCCCGAATTTTACACCACCGAAATCAGATCCGACGGCGGTGTGCTGCTGACGGTAGCCCCCGGGACCAGTTTGTCCAGCAAATGCAAGATGGCGGCCGAATCCCCCTCGCGGGCCAGGTAGATCAGCTCCCCGATGGCCTGGGTCAGCTGCTGCCCGTTGACGGGTTCATCGCGCGTCATCCGCAGGATCTCGGGGTGGTCGGTGCGGGTCAGGTCGCTGGTGTCGTCCCACAGCTCCTCGCGCAGCTTCTCCCCCGAGCGGGCGCCGGTGAAGACGATCTCGATGTCCGCGCCCGGCTCTAGCCCGGATAGGCGGATCAGGTCCTCCGCCAGGTCGAGCACCCGGATCTGCTCGCCCATATTGAGCAGGAAAACTTCTCCCCCGTTCCCGATCGAGGCCGCCTGGAGCACCAGGTGGACGGCCTCCGGGATGGTCATAAAATAGCGCCGCATCTCGGGATGCGTGATCGTGATCGGCCCGCCCTTCTTGATCTGCTGCTGGAAGATCGGGACGATGCTGCCGCGGCTCCCGAGCACGTTCCCGAAGCGGACGACGGAGAACGGCCGCCCGGTCTTCTGCGCCGCATCGACCACCAGCATCTCGGCGATCCGCTTCGTGGCGCCCATCACGCTGGTCGGCCGCACGGCCTTGTCGGTCGAGATCATGACCAGCCGCTCGACGTCGAAGGAGATGGCCATGTCGAGCACGTTGCGGGTGCCCAGGACGTTGTTGGTGACCGCCTCCTCCACGTTGGTCTCCATCAGCGTCACGTGCTTGTGCGCCGCGGCGTGGAAGACGACCTCCGGCCGGTAGCGCTCGAAGACCGAATACAGCCGGTTGCTGTCGCGGATATCGGCGATCACGGAAAACACCGGCAGACCGGGGAGGACGGCCTGCAGTTCAAGCAGGGCCTCGAAGATGCTGTTCTCGCCGTGGCCGAGCAGGACGATCTCGGACGGCCCCCAGCGCCCGATCTGCCGGCAGAGCTCGATCCCGATCGACCCGCCTGCGCCGGTCACCAGGACGCTCTTCCCCGTGATCGTCGGGCCGACCCGGTCGCCGGACGACTGGGCCGGTTTGCGCCGGAGCAGGTCGGTGATCTGCACCTCCCGCAGCCGCGAAACGTTGACCTGCCCGCCGATCAGCTCGTAAATGCCCGGCATGGTCCGGAAGGAGACGCCCGCCTCCCGGCAGGCCTCGGCCAGCGAGCGGACCACGGTGCCGGGTGCGGAGGGGATGGCGATGATGATCTCGTCGATCCGTTTCTCGCGCACGATCCGCCCCAGGTCGCTCAGCCTGCCCTCGATCGGGATGCCGTGGACCTGGTGGTTCTGCTTGGCCTTGTCGTCGTCCAGGAAGCAGATCGGGACCAGGCCGAGCTGCGGGTTCTTCTGCAGTTCGCGCACCACCAGCGTCCCGGCGCTGCCGGCGCCGGCGATCAGCGCCCGCCGGATGCCGTGCCGGGCGTGTTCGCTGACGGAGCGGCCCTCCGCAAACAGCCGCAGGGCGAACCGGAACCCGCCGATCAGCAGCAGGGTCACGAACCAGTCGATCAGGACCGCCGAGCGCGGGAAGCCGATGAACAGGTTCAGCCGGGCCTGGATGGTGGTCAGCAGGAACACCCCGGCGATGGTCGGCAGCGACGCCAGGGTGACGGCCGCCGTGATTGTCTTGAGCTCCTGCACGCTGGCGTAGGCCCACAGCCGCCGGTACATCCCGAACCGATAGAAGACCGGCGGCTTGACGATCATGGCGATCACGATCATCCAGATCATCTGCGGGAAGTAATAGGCAAACACCGGCCCGAGCTCGAGCCGCATCGCAAAGCTCAGCATCACCGAGACGGCGATGATGAACAGATCGATCACGAAGATGAGCCGGTTGCGGAGGTGGAAATGGTTTTGGTTTACAGCCATGAGATAGGGGGATTTTAGCCGGTTAAGGCCATCTAAGGTAGGGCAAAAATGAAGGTTGCTTGCGGCTCTGCCGCAAGCAACCTTCATTTTTGCCCTTACCTGCCGCGCAACCCCAATATCGTCGCCGGTGTGCGCAGCAGGATCAACAGGTCCAGCAGCAGGCTCCGGTGCTTGATGTAGTACAGGTCGTACTCCAGCTTCTCGTTGGTCTCCTCGACGTTGGCGGCGTAGACCTGGTGGATCTGGGCCCAACCGGTCAGGCCGGGTTTGACGAGCAGGCGGGCGCGGTAGAACGGGACGTGCTCCTGGAACAGCTTGATCAGCGCCGGGCGCTCCGGGCGTGGGCCGACCAGGCTCATCTCACCCTTCAGGACGTTAATGAACTGCGGCAGTTCGTCCAGGTGGGTCTTGCGCAGGAACCAGCCCACCCGGGTGACCCGCTCGTCGTTCTCTGCGGTCCAGCGCGGGGTGCCGTCCTGCTCGGCGTCGACAACCATGGTCCGGAACTTGATCACGTTGTAGCGGCGGTCGTTGACCCCCGAGCGGGTCTGTAGATAGAAAATGGGGAACCCGGTCTCGACCAGGTTGGCGATGAAGACGAACGGCAGCACCATGAAAAAGGCCGCTGCTCCGAGGACCCCGCCGAGGATATCCACCAGCCGCTTGGCGACCAGGTAGAAGGCGTTGACCCGGCTCTCCTCGACGAACGACCGCACCATCCAGTCCGACTCGAGGTGGAAGATCGGCACCCGCCCGAACAGGTCTTCGTATACCCGCTGCATCCGGCTGATCTCGACGCCCTGCTCCTGGGCGTCCAGCAGGACCTGGAACATGCGGCCCTCCATCGGACCGGAGATCGAAACGATCACGTCCGAGACGCGGTGCGCGGCGATCATGGCGGCCAGCTCCCCTGCGCCCCCGAGCACGGGGAAGCCCTCGACCTCGGCGCCGACCTTTTCCGGGTCGTCGTCGATCACTCCGGCGATCACGAAGGGGGCCGGCTTGAGTTCGTTGAGCTTGCCGAGCAGCTCCGTCCCGGCTCGCCCGCCGCCCACCACGATGGCCCGGCGCAGGAACGCCGAGGTCGTAAACACCCGGATATAGAGCGCCCGCCAGGCCAGGGTCAGCGCCGAGACCAGGCCCAGGAAATAGCCGACGGCGCTGCGCGGCAGTGAGCGCGGCTCGGACGAGAAATAAGCCACCAGGTAGATCCCCAGCCCGATCAAGGCCGCCGCGGCGACCCCGCGCAGGGTGGTCCGCCAGCGCGCGGCCCGGTGGATGTCGTACATCTCCACCATCAAGCCGATCCAGATCAGCGGCAGGAAGTAAAACCAGGTCTGGACCCGCTCGGCCAGGAACTCGCGCGAGAAGCCGAGCCACTCGTCCCCGCCGAGGCCCCACAGGAACAGGGCGCCGATGAGGGCCAGCACGCCGGCGGCAAAATCGCCGAGCACGAGCAGCGGGCGGCGGTCCGCCGGCCGCAGGCGCCAACGGGCCGCGGCCGGGAAGGTCCGGGGGCCTAGCTCCGTCCGGGCAGGTTCCATAACACGGCTCCCCCCCAGCAGAAATGCATCGTCGTAAGCGCGGCCGGGACGCCGAGCAGCAAGGCCGGGTCCCGCCGGCGCGTGGCGGTCGCCAGCCCGGCCGCCAGCAGGGCGCCGGCGTACAGGGCCAGCGCCAGGCCGAAAAGCCACCGCAGCGGGGGCCAGAAGATCCCCAGCAGCCCACTCCCGAGCAGGCCGGCCACGAAAAGCGGTGGGATCAGCTGCCGCCAGCGCAGCGTCTCCGGATAGCGCTTCAGCATGGCGGCCTTCCAGGTTCCGTAACGCCAGTATTGGCGGGCCAGCGCGCCGAAGGTGGGGCGGGCGAAATAGGTCGAGCGGATGTCCGGGTCCAGCCAGATGCGGCCGCCGGACCGGCGTATGCGGGCGTTGAACTCGTAGTCCTCGTTGCTGAGCAGGGTCTCGTCGAAGCGGCCGACCTCGGCGAACAGCTCCCGGCGGAAGGCTCCGAACGGCACGGTGTCGACGTACCGCGCCCGGGTCGTGTGCCGGTAGTGGGCGTCGCCGGCCCCGAACGGGTGGGCGGACGCGGCGGCGATCGAGCGGGCCGCCCAGGTCTCCGCGCCGGGGGCGATCTCCCAGACCCCGCCGACATTTTCGCCTGCCCCGGCCGCCAGCGCCGCCACGCAGCGCTCGACGTAGTCCGGGGCGGGGACCGAATGGGCGTCCAGCCGGATCACGTATTCCCCCCCCGCGGCCTCGACCGCCCGGTTCAGGGCGCTCGGGATTGACCGGGCCGGGTTATCGACCACCCGTACGGCCGGTTCGGAGCGGTCGCGGGCGAACCCGGCGATGCGTTCGCGCGTCCGATCGGTGGACATGCCGTCGGCGATGATGATTTCCATGTTAGAGAGGGGGTAGGACTGGGAGGCCAGGGCCTCGAGGAGCGGGCGAATCGTGCGCTCTTCATTGTAACATGGGATGATGATGGAGACAGAGAGGCTGGACATAGCATCAGGGAAAAATTGAGGTGGGATGCGGGGCAAAGCCCCC
>Ga0214472_10002273_pt1 | contig 20858 bp, 42 predicted proteins | sample RVTome_6_FD_207662 | JGI IMG/M metagenome (GOLD analysis project Ga0214472, IMG submission 207662) | Soil microbial communities from uranium-contaminated site in the Upper Colorado River Basin, Wyoming, United States - RVT140D175 | ecosystem: Environmental > Terrestrial > Soil > Contaminated >...
AAACGCTTAGTTCAACGTCAAGATAGGGGCGGCTTCAAGACGACCTGGCTATGAACAGGTGGGCAATGTCATCGAGGTAGGCAAGGCAGGGCTTGGGGGGCACGTCTATCGGCATACCGAGGGAGAGAGGCTTTTAGTAGGGATAAACAACGCCAACGACTCCGAGACGGATATCAGGTATCTGTACGGTAATGAATGGATAACTCTCTTCTCGGTAAGTAATCCAAACATACGACTCAACTATCTTAACTTCCTGAACGAGTGTTACATCGCAGGCAGGGATGATGCCACCAATACCTATATGGATATGCGGAACATTAACAGTGCTCTTGATGTCTCAACTACTAGGAACCTAATTGAGGCTCCTAGAGCGAAATTCATTACCGACTATAACGGGCAACTCTATGCTATTAACGTCGAGGTAAACGGAGTTAAGCATAAGGACAGGGCTTATCGCTCCTCGGCTCCTACGGGTGCTGTAGCGTTCGTACAGGGCGACTACAACGAGCTGAGGTGGGAGATTGATGTAGATTCGGCTAAATACCTAAAACCTGGTATGAAGATAGACATTTACAAGGCAGGTACAGGGGCAAGGATTGTTGACTCCCTAGAGATAGTCTCTGTAGATAAAGAGAATGACCAAATAACTTTCTCTCCTCAAGTTCTCACCCTTACAGACAATGACGAGATATGGCTAGAGGACAGAAAAGATAAGCTCACAATCTTCTGGAACACCGATAACCCTACTCCCGAAACCTCAGACTGGATAAGGATTCCAGCAGGCATAGAAGCAAGCCCTGAGTTTACGGGCTTTGGGTTCAACAACAACAAAATGCTTCTGTTCGGCAAGAACTCTATTTATAAATGGGATGGAAGCTCATTAACGAATATCTCAACCAACATAGGGTGCGTGTCTCACGAGACTATCCACAATATAGGCCCCTGGACGTTCTGGCTCCACACGACGGGTGTATGGGCTTACAACGACGCTACAAGCCAGTTCAGGCTTGTTTCAAGGACTATAGAGAACTACATACGGGCAATCAATCAATCTAACCTTTCTAAAGCAACGGCAGTCATATCGGGGCGTGTCTATAAGCTGTCAGTAGGAGAGATAGCAGAGCTTGATTCGGTTACTACTTCGACTTCAACCTCAAGTACCTCTACTTCATCTACGAGTAGTTCAACCTCAAGTACCTCTACTAGCTCTACCAGCACCTCTCTCTCAACTAGCTCGACAAGTACTAGCTCTACGTCTATATCAACTTCATCTACCTCGACCTCAAGTAGCTCTATCTCAACCTCTTCAACTTCTACTTCATCGACCTCTACTTCTATCTCAACATCTTCAACTTCCAGCTCGATAAGCACTTCTAGCTCTACGTCTACTTCTGCTTCCACCTCTACCTCGACAAGCTCTGTGTCTACCTCTACAAGCTCTACCAGTACCTCGACGGTAGCTTCGACTAAGGATGTCGTGAGACTTATTTATGACTACGATATGAACGCTTGGTGGCCTGAGTACCACAACCGAGAGTTCAGGTCTCAGTTTACCCACACGATGCACGGCTACACAAAACCCTACTTCCAAGATGAAACGGGTAGATTGTTCAGGGATGAAACAACCCATAAAGACCACAATAGACTGATTCCTTTCGAGGTAGAGACGGGCAGAAACCACCTCAATAGCAGTTCAGTCAAGTCATTCGTGAAGTGTGTGGTGTACTCAACAGACGCACGAGGGGCTTATGTTACGGCTTCGATAGACGGTGGAGCATTTCTTCCAGTAGGTCAGATAACTAAATCAGTCCAGGAACTAGAGTTCAAGAACCCTCCGCTAGGGAGAGACATTAACTATAAGTTCACTCATAACAGCGACTCAGGTCCCCCGATAATAGACGGCGTAGATACTCACTTTGCTTCTCAGGAAGCACCTTATGGATTGGATAAGAAATGACCCCGACTGAAAGTTATTCCTACACCAACGCTGGCTTCGATGACTTTATGAGTCGTTCGTTAGATGATAAGCACGTTGACCAGTTAGGACATTCGGTGACGGGGGTAGGCGGGGCAACGCTTGAATCTCCTTCAGTAGGGGTAAGTGGCGGAACAGTTATTTCTAGTTCTAAAATTACCGAAGGGATAGGCAACATCCTTCGCCTAGGTAGGATTGAGATAAATGGGGTAGAAACGAAGATTAAGATTTACGACACCAACGGTAATATCAATGTCTTGTTAGGTGAGTTATGAGTAAACGAGGTATAAAAGTAGGTCAAGATATTCTAAGAGAAGATTCTGAAGACCTGGTTTTTACTTCAGAATTCCCCTTATGGACAGTTGCCAAAGAAGGGACTTTCGAGATAGATGTAACCACTCTAGGCACGAGTACAGTCTATTCAACCACCATAACTCACAACCTAGGGTATGTTCCGAAATGCCTGGTCTGGATGGAGCAGTACCCTAATCAAGGAAAGAAAGCTCCTCTACCGTTTTTTAATCAAAGGACAATTTAATGGCTGATAGATATTGGATTGGGGATGGGGGAAGTTGGGCTGACACCGCTCACTGGTCAGCATCGTCAGGTGGAGCAGGAGGTGAAACTGCACCAGGGATAAATGATGCTGCTTTTTTTGACTCTAATTCTTTTACAACAGGAGGGCAGACTGTTACCGCAGACGCTGTCTCTATATTGCTAAGGACTATGGATTGGACAGGAGTAACAAATTCGCCCACCTTTGCTAATGGAACAGTGTCATCTTTCTCTGTAAGTAGAGATTTAATTTTTAGTACGGCTATGACGGTATCATTAACAGGGCCTTCTTCTGTGCGAGCATTTACGGGCTCTGAACCACCTGCAGGAACATATACGGTTGATTTGGGTAGTGGTATGCCGAGTGCAATTTTTTTAATAGATGGAAGAAGCGATGTAACTCGTAATATAGTCAGGAATATAGATGTAAGTAGGCTTGACCTTGGGGTAGGAACTATTGAATTTAATAATTATAGCGTTGATGCAGGAGCTCTAAGAATAGAATCAACTAGTTCGATATATAATTTTGGCACCTCACAAATAACTTTGGGTGGATTTAATCTTTTTTCTGGAAGAATTATAAGTATCCGAGGGACTACTCCGACATTTAATGGAACACCTAATTTTATTTTAAACGGTGGAGGGATAATTTATAGTGATACAGCATCTTCATCGTTATATTATGTATTAGTCAATGGTAGTTTCGTTACCTTTAATCTGAATGGCTTTACTACTATTGAGACATTAGAGGTTGCCTCGGGGTCTCTTTTAAAATTTACCTCCAATACCACCACAACGACGGTTACTTTTATAGCAAATGGCTCGCCTTCAAATCTTATAACAATAAATTCGACAACTAGCGGAATCCAAGGAGTTATATACTCATCTTCTCCATCGGTTTCTTATATAGATGTAAAAGATTCCTATGCCGATGGAAATATCCCCTTTTATAATATCCCAGGAGGCGTAGATAGTCGGAACAATACTAATTGGGCATTCCCTGGGGCAGAAGATTTCCAAGAGATAGATAACACTATTGGATTCAAAGGATGGTATCGAGTAACACCTGCTCAGCTAATAATCTACACAACCGATGAAGGCTCTTCCGTTGATGGGGTTAATACAGGTAAAATAAAAGGCAGTTATAAAATCCTAAAGAACAAGACATGATTGGAATAAGGGTTTCACAAGGTAAAGCTGATAAAGCTGGCGATGACTTCACCACCGAAGATGAGGCTATTCCTTACTTCTCTCCCGTTTCTCGTTTATGTTCTATTAAGACCCTGCTAAATACTGGACTAGTGACCTTTGATACCTTTACTTCAAAAGATAACTATTTGGAAATAGAACTTCCCTCAAGCAACGCAACAATGAACATAATTAAAATCCCTCACTATCAAAAGTTCACTCCTGGAATCTTAGTCGAGGGGCTGGTAGATACGAGGTACTCACTTCACAACGAATCTTCGGGGACAGACCTAGCAGGAGATGCTGTGGACTTTATCTATTCAGATTTCGTTGATGGTACCTACCTCCACATCTTGGTAAAGAATCAGACTTCATCGAATAAGATATTTCGGGCAAGATACTACTTCTTTACGGAGGCGATATGACTCTGGGATTTGAAGTTAGAGATACTCACGATGACATAGTTTTCACCACCGAGGATAGCCATATATCGGTATTCAAAAAAGGAGAGGAGAGTGTGTCAGTGGGGGCAGGAGCAACAGGGCAAATAACAGTAAATCATCTACTTGGCTATGTGCCAGCGTGTGATGTCTATATGAAACAGAATAATACTGAACTAGGAGACTACGAGGTCAGGCTTCCGCACAGTACGACCCTAGCGACAGGAGCTGCTACGGAGAATATACGAGGACTAGGGAGATACTTCATTAACCAAGACAGCCTGATAATTAAAGTGACCAATCAAGGTAGCACGACCAAAACATTTACTTTCGGGTACGAAGTGCTCGTAAACAAGTTGGCTGACAGTTGAAACCTGTTGACAAATCCTCTAATAATTAGCTTATGGCACTATTTGATTATTTTAGTTCGGCATATAGGGACATCTTCTCTGGTCCCAGAGACGCAGCGGAGAGAGCCAGGCAAGCTCAACTTGCCTTTCAGCAGGGGAGCTTGGGGATTGCCGCTCCTCAACAGAATACGGCTTTACAGAATATTTATACTGCGGCGAGTGGGGGATTTAGCCCAACTTCTTCTTTTTCTCCTCAAGGTCAATACCCAGACTACGCTTCTCAACTTAAAGCCATGCAAGACCAGTACAACCGTCTCCTTGCGGGGACAAGACCAGCCAATGTAGATGTGGCAGGACTTTACTCAAGAGCCAGGGCAGGGGCAGAGGGAGCGGTCAACCCTTACTATACGAAGAAATACAACACCTTACTGGCTGAGTTCCAGTCACGGAGAGACATCTCCCAAAGAAACTACGAAAGAGCACAGCAGGAATTAGCCACTAATCTAGCCCAGAGGGGCGAAGATATAGGTACAGAGAGACAGCGTACGGGGGAGGATGTAGAAAGGAATCTAGGTGAATTAACAGCTCAAGAGCGTTTTCTTCAACGCTCCGAAGGGTCAAAATTCGCTAATGCCCTAAGAGCACTTGAGGGTGATGTAGCTCAATCGGGGCTTGCTGGTTCGGGACTTGGGGGTCAAGCGATAGCAGGAGCTAAGAAGGAAAGAAATATCGCTGAATCAGAACAAAGACGCTCATTTAACGTCCAGAGGGAGGCACAGAAATTGTTTAAGGAAAGAACCTTTGCTGACCTTGCCCTCTCGCAGAAGCGTGGAGAAACAGAGGGAGCAAGACGTAAGGAGTATGCCAAGATTGACCTTGACCAACTTATGAGCGACCTAGCAAGACAAGAGGATACCGACAAATACACCCTTGAAGAAACACGCCTCGGAGCGGTATCTAGCGAACAACAGCGACAAGCACGTCTTGGCTTCTACGACTTCCTAAATAGCTTGAGTCCTCAACAGAGACAGGCAACAGCATCAGCTTACTCAGGGGCATTTTAGATGGACTTTAACCAAGCACAAAACGCTATCCAAACCCCTGCTTCACCTAATGGCTCGTACCCCGAACTTCAGGCTCTCTATCGAAGCCAGTTCCAGTTACCCGTAGCGGGAGGACAGATGGCGGGTCGCTTAGGGCAGGAGAGCTTCGACCTAGAAGAACAGAAGCGTACCCTGAAACAAAAGATGCAAGAGCTAGAAGACCGAGCAGACCCCAAAAAATACCAGCAAGTCAAAAAAGAAGACGGTGGTTTTGACTTCTACGACGGAGCAGGAACCCCTATTACGGTCAAACAATACGCTGACGCTCAAGGCAAGAGGGTAGCCGATGTCTTAAAGGGCTCTGACAACTCTTCTGACATAGCTTTCGTTAGAGACTATGCTGATATGGAAGACCTGATGAACGCTGTGTATCGGGGGGACTTGAAGAAGATTGTGGAGCTGAATAAAGCCCACCCAGGATTATCGGACCATATCTACGGAGGGTATAAGATTATCAAACGTAAAAAAGATGGAGAACTTGCTTTCGGGGACAAGGACGGTAACGAGGTTTCGGCAGAAGAAGTTGCTAGAAAATCTAAAGTTAAGCCAGAAGAAATCTTGAAACCATTTCGAGAATATTATGCTCAAAAGTTCAGCGTTGAGCCACAAGGGCTTAGAGCAAGAGGAGCGAACGAGCCTCTCTATCCACGGCCACAACAGCAACCACAGCAAGCAACCTCTCTTCTTGGTATTGGTAAGGATACACAATCATCGCTCTATCAGGCATTTCGCAATAAGCTAGGATTCTAATAATGGCCTTTTTCGACTTCCTTGTTAAATCAGCAAAGAAGAAATACGAAGAACAGAAACCTCGGTCTTTCTTTGATGCCGTCGTAAAGGGTGCGAAAGCTGGTATCTCTGACACATCCAGTCTCCTATCTAAGGGGGGCTTTGGGGCCAGTAGGGAGGGTCTTGGGTTCACTAAGGATGTCGGTCAACTAACAGCAAGGTCAGGAGCCAAGGTAGGGCTGGATATATCTAAGTCCTTGGGAGGAGCTACCTCTTATAAGCCCTCAGGCGTAGGCAAGGCATTGTTTGGGGAGGAAGAGGTCAGACCTCTTTCTACAGAAATAGCTGAGCGATATAAAGAACCTACCCTTTTTGGGAAAGAAGCTGGAGAAGGTCAATTCTCTAGGTTTGCCTCCGCTTTAGCCCCCCTTGCTCTAACAGCAGCAGATTTTACTGGTTCTGGAGGAGCACGAAAAAAAACCCTTCAGGAAGCTGCCAAAGTTGGTGGTGAGATAGTAGAAGCTAGCAAAGGCTTTAAGTTTACTAGGTATAAGGGTGGGCCATCAGACACCATCTCCTCTTTTGCTAAAACCATAGATGGCATGTATGAATCTCAGGGAGCTGGGGTTGCCGTAAAGAAGGTAGATAAACTTTATGGAAGTGTGGCTGACAGGAATGAACAAATAACCTCTCTCGCCAACACCCTGAATGAAAATTTCAGAGTAAGTATGAAGTTCAAAAGAACAAAGGGCACTAAAGTGGGAGAATTATTAGAGAAGATTCCCGATAAAGAGTTGACCTCAGGAACAACCGAGACCCTGGTTAGAAAGTATGGTGCTGATTCTGAAATGGTGGAAGCCGCTAAAAGTATCAGACAACACTACGTTGAAACCCTAGAACAGGTCAATAAAGCTCGTGTAGCAAGGGGTCAAGAGGCCATCCCTGCCAGAAAAAACTATATGACCCACATGGTTGAGCTCATAAAAGAAGGTGACGCTGGTTCGGGTAGGGGGTTGATATCAGATGAGAAATTTAACCCATCAGCCCTAGCTCGTGCGAAGAATCTTCAGGATTATGAGAAGAACGTATATAAGACTCTGGATGTATACAACCGCAGGGTCGCTAACGAGATTCACTTAACCCCCGCTATTAAGGAGATGAAGGAGCTTCAAAGTGCCTTGACTAAAGATGGCAATACTTCTGGAGCAGAATTTGTAGGTAGGTACATCAAGGAAGGATTGCTAGGGGAGACCCCTGCCGCAGATGCCGCTATCGGACTAATGAAAGGCAGTAAGGCATACAATGTGGTTCAGCGTATCAATATGGCTCGCTCCCTGGGTGGGATAGTAGGAAACCTTCGCTTCTTAACCGTTACTCAACCAGCTTCTCTGTCGTTAGCGGTTGGTAAAGCGGGACCAAAGAACTTCTTAAAAGGGGTATTTAATTACCTAACTGACCCCGCTCTCAGGAAGGAGATTAAAGAGCTTAATGTCGTTAGATTAAAGTCTAGTCAAAACATAGGTACAACAGCAGGGGGTCAGCTCGATTTTCAAAAAGGAACAATCTATAAAACCAGGATACAAAGTTTCAATGATGTCCTTGGTTCAGCATCCAACTGGCTAGAGAAACACATTACTGGAATATCAGCGTCGGCAGGCAAGCAAAGAGCAAGACAGATAGGGCTAAAGGGTAAAGACCAGGATATGTTTGCTGGCCATATTGCTGAGGTAACTCAGAGTATGTATTCTCCCGAGACGAGAGCACAACTCCTAAACAACATATCTATAAGGGCGGGCTTTCCTTTTCAGACCTTTGCCTTTGAGTCATACAGACACCTTAAAAACATAGCTGGTAAGGGTACGGGCGGAATACCTTTAGAGATGAGCAAAAGATTTCAGCAAGGTATAGGACTTGTTGTGTCGACAATGCTTTATAACTATATGACGGAAAAAACCACAGGAAGCAAGGTAACTACTCCTGGCTCGACGATTCCTTTAGCTGGTAACTTGCTCGATAGGTCGCTTAAAGCAGTTGGTGTTGCTAAAGACGCCCCAGATAGACCCACCACAGCCCCCGAAGCCGATATAGAAAAACTAACACGGGGTATTGGTGACTTCGCAAAAGATGGCGACACGACCAAGCTGAGGCAACTGCTGATTTTTTGGGGAACTGGTCTAGCAGGGCTGGGGGGTGGTGCTCAAGTCAGTAGGATGGTTGATGGACTTATCTCGGTAATGGAAGGCGAGAGCAGAACCCCATCGGGTAATAAAAGATTTGACGTTGAACCAGGCTTTGATTCCTTTAAGGCGATTCTATACGGCCCCTACTCAACTAAGGGCGGACAAGAATATGTCAAATCACTTGGGGAGACAGAGAGTGCCAAAAAAAAGAAAAAGGGCAAAAATGAAGTCCTTACTTGACCCTTGAAACTAGTACAACTAATCCCTTATCCTTAAACAAAGGAGAACCTATGACCACAGAACTTAGAAAGCTAAAGAATAAAACAATAGTAATTGAGGACGGTAAACCAGTGAAATCTATTCCTAATAAGAGAACCGCTAAGGATATGGTTCAAGACCCAGATATCGAAGTGGTTGATTTTGATAACCCCGAACCTACCCCTGAACCAGTTCCAGAACCGCCCAAAGAGGCTGAACCTGTAAAAGAAGAATCCAAAATAACCCCCCCTCCCAAGATTTGTGTCTTCTGCGGGAACCCATCAGAGACAAGCCGATTTGTTAATCTCCAGACAGTCAATCTTTGCCAAGAACATTACCTAAATAAAACTACTGGAGAGATAGTAGAAAAATTGAGAAAGCCATGAATGGAGAACTTAGAGCAGTACGGAAGTCTTGGAGCGGCGGTACTTGTAATTTTCTATATACTAAAGTTAAACAATGAACGAGATATTAGAGACAATGAAAGAAAGAAGTCGGAAGATGCTCGCCAAGCAGACGCTTACAATACGATTAAGCAAAGCATTGACTCAAGGACGGAACAGCTTGGTGAGTTTATGGGCTACCTTAAAACACGAGATGAGAACATGGGAAAAATCCTCAGCGAGCTTAAAGCTGATATCAAAGAGTGTAAAGAGAGGATTAGAAAAAACACCTCATAGTGTGTTTCAGTACGGCATAATCGGCTTCTTACTGATGGGTGCGATACCGTTCTTCGTTGACGGAAACGGCGAAAAAGTGGAAGAAGTTAGAATCGTGGAAGTTGAGAAGATTGTCGAGGTAGAGAAGGTAGTCGAGGTCGTAGTTGAGCGTGAACCTACGGTTGTCTTTATGACTCGGGTGATAAGAGAATCAGTTATTATCGAGAAGAAGCCAGGCAAAGGTAAGGGTCGTGCTTCGTAATTATCTTTTTCCTATAGGACTTGGTATTATAGTGATAGCGGTTTATTTAATTTATAGGTGGCTATGAACATCGAATCCATACCAGCAGACCCCAGTAACTACACCAAGGGGAGAGGAGGCAAGAGGGTCGAAATGATTCTTTGCCATTGGTGGGACGACCCTGCCAAAAACCCCTCTATTCAAGGCGTGATAAACACCTTTAAGAACCCTGCTAGAAACGCCTCAGCTCACTATGTGGTGACTGGTGGAAGGATTGTCAGAATGGTGGATGAAGCAAATACTGGCTGGCATGCTGGTAACTGGGACGCCAATCAGAGGTCAATCGGAATCGAGTGCGACCCTAGATTTACAGACGATATTTATAAAACAATCGCTTGGCTCGTCCAGAACATCAGAAGTAAGCACGGAAACATCCCCCTAAGACGACATAACGAGTTCAAGGCGACTCAATGTCCAGGCACAGCAGACCTAGCTAGAATAGACCGTGAGGCACAAGGGCTTCATTATCAGTTTGTCTCTCAGGTTCAGCTTCTCAAAGTTGTAGGAACGGGTAGCGTAGGATTAAGAGTAAGACGTGCTCCTAATACCTCTTCAGACGTTGTAGATAAAATCCCTGAAGGCGGTCAAGCTCAGGCAATAGGATATGTCCCTAACGGAGAGTCAATTTCAGGCGACACTAAATGGTGGAGATTAGACGAGGGAAGACACATCTCAAACAAATACACCCAGCAAGTGGCACCACCGCCTCCTGTCCCCGCTCCCGAGCCAGCTCCAGAACCTATCCCTGAGCCGACACCAGAACCGCCTACACCACCCGTAGAGCCAGAACCAGAGCCGACACCTACTCCCACACCCCCCGTCATCACAGACCCGCTTATGACGCTCATACGAAAGATTAAAGAGTGGTTGGTCGATTTATGGAATAAAATAATAAAAGGAGGTAGAAAGTGATTGAAAGCACACTATCGGTAGTTGCTATCGTAGAGGCCGTTAAACGGCTTACCAAGCTGAACGGAATCGCTACCGTTGCCCTCGCTGTCGTAGCGGGTATCGTTCTAGCTTGGGTTCAGCAAGCAGACCTAGTAGTAGGCGGGCTAACGGGCCTAGTAGCGGTCGGAACACACACTATCGCAAGCACAGTATCATCGAAGTGATATAATCAAAAAGAGCTTGAAAGGAGCTTCCGTACCCTCCATTCAAGCAGTACCTAGTTACCCTCACAATTAAAGAGACATTAGCCCCTGACCAGAATCAAAGGGGCTTTTGTTATGTTAAGATTACCTAAAGGGGGTGAGTCATGGAAGCCCATGAAGAAGCCATTGAGCAACTGGGTGAAATGCTCAAACACCTTCACGACATGACCGCCAAACTCACCGCCTTAACCAACGAGGTTATGAGCTTGCGGATGAATCTTGTACTAGAAGAACAGGAACAAGACTTCACTCGGGAGGGATGACCTCACCCGTCTGTTCCACCCCCCGAACTGGTTTGCCGAGACCAGTATAAAAAACTCGGCACTTAACTTACAATGTAACCCCCTTACCGCTTTGATTTCGCCCCTTTGTGAAAACGTGTGGTAGGGGGCTTTTGATTAAGTGTTAACCGTTCAGGTTTTTTTATAGAGTGCTAACCCAGAATACTCGCAAGTAGTGGTTGCTCGACCCGTATTCCAACGGCACAACTTCTGTTCAGGAGTAAGTCCGGCATATCCACCAGTAGAGAGCATTTTAGCTACTGCCCATATCTCATTTTCTCTTGTACCCATTCTGGCGTACCCAGAAGCAGAGTTTCCGAAACAATTGATGGTATCAGCACAGCCTGACCCTTGCTCCGAAATGTGCAGAGAAACAAGCATTTCCCAATCGCCGTTCAAATGAACCACGGAAGCCTCGTAAAATGCTTCAGCATACGGAGCTAGGGGTCTGCCCTTTAAAGCGATTCTGACGGGTTCTAGGGCGTTCTCACGGGCTATCCTATGAGCCTCCTCCTGGCGTTCGTATTCTCTCTGTTCTAAAGCAAGGTTAAATGACGCTTCCGCTTCTTCGTAGGCATAGTAAGCTCTGGCTAATTCTTTAGTAGTCCAGTGCTCAATAAACTTGATAAGCCCGATGGCTACGATAAGGGCGAGGAGAATTGTAAAGATAATCCTCATAAAGAAGAAAGGAGAGCTTTCGCTCTCCAATCAACTACTCGGCTGTCGTCTCCGCACCTTCAGCAGGGGCTTCGCCCTCTACTTCGGGAGTTTCACCTTCAACAGGTGTCTCGGGAGTCTCGCCTTCTGGCTTCTTTGGCTCTTCCATACTTTCCTCCGTTAATAAAACCTAGATAATTTATCACTTTGCTATTGCTTCGTCAACCATCGAAGGTCTATCATCAGTAGGCAGGAATCGGCGTACTCGCCAAAGAAGAAGCTCCCCTTTCAAGACCAATGCTTTCGCTGAATTGGTAGGAGAGCTTCTTCTTAATGGTACGCATATATAGGTGTAAATGTCAATCTGCTATACTAGCTTTATGACGTGGTATGTAGGGACTAGAGAAAATAAATTCAGAAACAGAAAGACCGTGGTCGGCGGAGTAAAATACGACAGCAAGCTAGAGGGCAACTACGCTAACGACCTATTTCTTATGAAGAAAGCTAAAGAAATTAAAGACTGGTATCCAAAGCCCCGCTATGATTTATTTGGTAAAAATGGCAAGAAAATATGTACCATCATCCCCGACTTCCATGTCACGACAAACGACGGAAGCGAAGAAGTCCACGAAGTTAAAAGTCGTATAACCCAAACACCTACTTGGTCTATAAAGAGAAAATTATTTGAAGACAATTATCCCGAAATTGTCTATCGGGTCATACTCTAGCTCTGTGGATAACTTTATCTAAAAAAGTAGTTGACCGATACCAACCGAGCGTGTTATCATCTGTTGTATGGAAAGAAATTATATTCCAAGCGAGGTATGTGAATACGGCGTAGATTGGTGCGACGAAGACCATCTTTGTGCCGACCACCAAGCCAAGCTCATTGATGAAGCTAGAGACAGTTATGAGGAGCTAAAAGCTAAAGAGGAAAGGATTATATGAACGAACTCCTAGAAGCTGTGGAGCTGTATAACGATACTGTCATTAGAGGACTAGACAAGCTCAACGATGAACTGAGGAAACTCCTTGAAAGCACTAAAGCATCGAACCAAGTCCTTAAAGAGTATATGGAGGCAAAGAATGAATCTATTAGATAAAGTCACCCATCGCTATGGATTGTCGAAAGAAATCTCTCGCCTAAAAGCAGAATACGACCAACTAGGCAAGGAGATTCAGAAGGAACTCAAAGACCCCGAACAGAAGATAGGCAAGTTCAGGGTATCAAGCAAGATAGAACCTATAAGGTATTGGTACAACACGTCTATGGTGCTTAACCTATCCGACCAAAATATGAACCTCGTAGAACCCGTTACAAGTAGAGTTAAGGACTTCTTTGCTGACGAACCAGAGAAACTAGCTTTACTTGAGGACTCAAAGATTCCCGAGGGTGAAAAAGAAGTCTTAAGAATTGTTCTCTATAAACACAAACTCAAGAAATACGATGAAGATGAAGTAATAAAAGTAATCGAGGAGGTATAAAATAATGTTTACTTTCGCACCAGAGTTGACCGCATTAAAAAGAAGATGTCGAGTCTGTAAAGAGGTTAAGTTCCTTGAGGACTTTGGCACAAATAGTCGAATGTCCGAAGGTAGGGACACTCGTTGTAAAATCTGCTCCACTAGATACTGGAAGAAGTATAGGAACAAGCAAAAAGCTAAGAAGCGATACCATGAGTCTAAATATGTGACTTCTAGTGAGGTTAAAACAAAGAAGTGTTACGAATGTGGCGAGGTAAAATCTCTAAATCAGTACCACATAAATAAGGTCTGTGCTGACGGTCTAAACAAAAGATGTAAAAGCTGTAGAAAGGAAAAAGCGAAAATCCACTACAAGAGTAGAAAAGCCAAGATGACGTATTTTGAAGTACCCTACAAAGAAGAGCTTTCTCAATTAGAGCAACTGAAGGAAATGAGAGAACATTTAGATTTTGCCATTAAAGTATTGGAGGAAAAATGAACATAACAACCGCTAAAGTATCGGGAGACCCGTTCCAGATACCAGGAACCCAGATAAAAATCTGGACTATCCAGGACGATGAAAGCAACATCCATAAAACAATGTCCAAGACCATCGCCACGGAGGGATGGAGCGGAGAGGTCGAGGAGTATATAAATGAGAAAGGCAATACCTACCTTAGACAACCAAAGAAAGGTGAGTACGCAGAAAGCGGAACAAAGAGTAAGAGCTATGAAGAGGGAGCGGCTTTCGGGAATGCTACGAGCAACTCAACAAATCTAGTCATTGCTTTTGGAAAGGACGGAAGAGTTCCCGATAGTGTTATAGCCGAGGTAGCTAGGGTGAGGGATAAACTACTTGGGACTAGGGATGAGGTGGTATCTGACGAGCAGTACCGAAATGAGCACATAGCACCTGAAGAACAGGTTGCTCCGCCTATCGAGAGTCAGGAAGAAGGACTACCGTTCTAGGATGATTGAAGAAACCCTACAACAAATCAAAGAGATAAGGGACTTCTTGGGTAAACAGAAGATGTCCTCTCTAGGGCTTGAGGAGTGCTCTCAGATGGCCGTAAAGCTCTCTACCCTCAAGGTGTCCCTCGGAGAGCACCTAGGGGGCTTAGAGAGCGAATTAGAGGCATCTGAGAACGCTGTCTACTTTGTCTACCGCAACAAGGAAGAGATGAGCCAAGAAGATGCTAAGAGACAGGCAAGAGCTGACCTCAAGGACAGAAGGGTTGAATCAGCCAAGCTCGACTACCTAAGAAGAGATATAGGAGACCTCATTACCTCACTCCAATCAAGAACCAAGGTCTTGCTGGAGGAGAAGAGGGATACCAACTTTGGGGAGAAAAAGAGATGAACGAGTACAACTACGTTATTGAATCCCCAATTTGGGCTACCCGTTCAGTCGGACTAGACACCGACAAGGTTAAGTTCTGGAACTACATCTGGATTAACTACAAGAAGAAAGACGGTAAATACCTCTATCCTGACCCGTTCTTCTTACAGGGCAAAAATATAAAGGAGTACCCAGCGATGAAAAGAAAAGGAAAAACACTCCACATAGTTCCTATAGCTGAATTAGGAATGGTAGTAGGTGGATTTAATATGAATGACCCAAGAAAGGAGATAAAATGACCTGTTTAATCAAAGACTGTAAGAAGAAAGAAGTGAAGGTAGATAAGGAGTTTAACTGGATAAAGGTAGAAATCAAACCAGAATCTTTGCTGGACTTGAAGAAAAAATACCCCGACTTGTTTTATGACCAGTCGTGGCATGACAACGAGAAGTTCGCTAAGGACAAACCAAAAGCTCGGACTCTCTGGATACGGGAAATCCCTGATTCAAGAAACAAAACCTGGGATAAACAACTTAAACTGAGTAAAGACGAGGTTCCTTCAGTTAATGAGGTAGTTCAAGCCCTAGTTCAGCACTACCTGGAAACTGGAGAGAGGTTACTGGAGAATAGCTATGTGAGGGTGAATGACCTTTCGGACGGCCACCGTGTGCTCGTCGGCGGCTTCGACGGCGATGGCATGTACGTCCCCTACCGCTTCGATGACGACCGTCACTCCCTCATCGGTCTCGCCGCTTCTCGGAGTTCCAAACCTAGAGACCTTGAATCCTCTGATTCTTTTGAAGACTTGAACCTTCGAGTTTCTCAGCTAGAACAAGCAGTAGAGAGGCACGAGGAGATTATTGAAAGCGTAAGGGTAATACTGAAATGAAACCTAACTTCCAACAGAAGATAAGAAAGATACTGGAAGAAAATGCAGTGATAGACCCTGAAAATAACCTAAGTTATCTAGTGAATAAAGCCCTCAAAGAAATTGTAGAAGCGGTTAAATCGATAGTTCCAAATGATGGTAGAAAAATAAAGTATACAAAAAACGTCTATGGTGGATGCGAGGAAAACCATAGAGAAGGATGGAACGACTGTCGCCAAGAACTCCTCAAGAAGATTAAGGAGGAAGGATGAGAGAGATTATCGAAATTGAGTTAGGTAAATGGGAAGATAAAACCCTTCTTATCTCTGGCTTGATGGGAGCAATTAAATCTTATGCTCTCGAAAACTGGGTTCCAGAAAAAAGAACACATCACTATTCTTGCCGAGGAAGGGTTATAGAGTTGATAAAGAGGGACAAATGACCAACATCGAGAAAAAGTTTTGGTCAATTTATGTTCCGAAAAACTACAATGCATACCACGGCCAAGTTTGGCTATGTATTCCACCACATAAAAAATATATTCCTGACTGGTATCCGAAAGGTGCTTTAGTTAAAAAACACGAAGAAAAATGGTTGCCACCCCCAGGTTATTGGCTCGAAGAGCAGTATGAAGCAATGGTCTACGAAGGGAGATTCTAGTGACCAACATCGAGAAAGAGGAGATAAAAACCACAGAACTCAATAAGTATGTAATCGAAGCCGATACAGCCCACAATGAGTGGGTTGTTAGTGGCGAGATTTGGAAGGGAATTGAAAAACTCCTCCACTCCGAATATGAAAGAGGACAAAGAGAATGTCCTCGCCAGCACATTGAAAGACCCACCCCACAAGCAGGAAAGGAGATATTGTGTTAGACAACATCGAGAAATGGGAAGAACAGTTTGATATGTTCCACGATGGCGACCCGAACAGAGGTAGTGCTTCCTGGAGAGTATCACCAAGTTCCGTAAAAGCCTTCATTTCCTCAACTCTTTCCCAAGCCACCGACAAGGCAGTCAAGGAAGCCGAGAATAGAGGACACGCTAATCAATTTGCTAAAGACCAAGAGGAACTTGAGAATGCTAGGACTGATGGTTATCGAGAGCGTGCTGCTGAAGATACAGATGAAAGGTATATCGAAGACCTCGCCCAAGCCAAGCGACAAGGTGCTATCGAGGTGTTGGAGGAACTGCCCTTTGACGGGAAATTTGATACTAAAGGAAAAACAAGCCACGAAATGGCAGAGATGAAAGGATATAATGATGCAGTTCTGGACATCATAGACAAGCTCAACGAAATCATCGACCACCTCAACAAGAAAGACAAGGAAGTAGGATGAAGATAGAAACTGATTTTATGAACGAACTTGAAGATGTGTTGGTATCTTCCACAAGGATTTTATTCGAGAAAGCAGGTCGTTCTTTAACCGAAAAAGAAGCTCGTAATGTTCTTGGTGCAATAGGACTAAGGATAGCGTTCGGTAGTGAAGTTCTCGACAAAGCTATGTTTAAGGACACCAATGAAGGATAAGAGATGGAAAATCGAAGCAAAACTTATTTCAGGAGAACCAAAGACCTTGAACTTTGAACCGCCAGGACTATCTGAACAGTACCCAGACGGCTCTACTAGGTGGTCTGATGGTCTTATGAAGATTGCGATAATTATATTTCTAATTTGGATTCTCACCAAATGACCCCAGAAGAAGCACGGAAGAAGATTGAAGCAATCCTGTTTCAAAGATTACCAGTATTTGATATGGATGTGGAACCTAATGATGAATTGCCTCCAAATATAACTCACGAAGAAGCCACCCAAGTCCTTCTCACCCTCCTCCACGAATACGCTTTATCAGTAGTGCCTGAAGAATATGATTTGACTAAATCAGAAAGCGATAAAGCGATGTTAATTGAGGGAGCCTGGAACGCTTGTATCGAGGAAATGCTGAGGAGGATTAAGGGATTGTGATAAAATATACTTATGAAAACTCGTAAAGATTTTGAAGACTACCACGATTTCGCCGAAGAGATAGGAAAACTAGTAAATAATTTCGAGCAAGGCGTAGAGGCCACCCAGGGCGTTGCTGGTAACTTATGGGTACGCACACGCTCGATGTACGACCCTGCTCCTAAATGGGTAATGCGTTTCGTTTGCCGTCATTGTGGCCAGAACGCCCACATGGAAGCGTTTGACGCCCCACTAGCTCAAGTGCCCTGTCCGACCTGTCAGCACTACAACACCTACAATATCTGATTGACAGATATACCAGACAGCGTATAATTGTATGAATGAAAAGAGGCAGACCGCACAAGCAAGTAACTACCGTCAGAAAGAGATACGGGGCAGACCACTACTCGGTAATCGGCTCGCTCGGCGGTAAGGAACGAGCTAAAGCGTTCACGCCCGAATATCAGAAAGAAGCTATCAACGCCCGTTGGAAGAAGTACTACGCCGAACACGCTGACTCTTGAAACAACCTTTTGCTTGTACCACAATATCCGTATGGATATTTTTTCTTTCTTAAACGCCATCGTCAAAGAGATAACAGGCACAGAACCGACCATCACCCACGCCACCGACGATGAGGGCTTAACGGTCCATATCGAAGCCAAAGAGAACGTGGGACGCTTGATAGGCAAAGAGGGACGCACCATAGAAGCCATCAGGACACTAGTAAAAGCTGTTGGACACGAGGGTAGCCACGCCATAAGGGTCAAGGTCAATGAGAACACCCGAGAAGACTGAAGCCAAAGCCCTGGTGATGATAGCTCGGGGCGACAAGTACACCGAGATATCTAAAGAACTCGGTATTGCTATGCCCACTATCACCAAAATCAAGAAACGCAACGAGGGTAAGCTCGATGAGATTAAGGATATGCTTATCGAGGAACAAAAGGACAAAGCCACTCGCATACTTGATAAGACTCATAGGGAGCTAGAAACACGCATAGATGACCGCCCACACCTCTTTACTACGCCAGAGCTTATCTCCCTAGCCAAAGAGATGTACAGCGAAGCACAGGGCACGCTAGGGGCTAAAAACGACCCTTCTACGCCCTATCACGCCAGACAAGACCTCAAACAGGTAGTCCAGGCGTTAGAAAGTGGCGACCACATCGAGCTACAAAGAGTTATCTTCTCAAAGCAAAATGACAAAGCCGATTAGTCTTTCAGAGTTTCGCCAGCGACTCTTTCCTCTAGTTAAGAAACAACAGAACAAGACCGAGAATACTATCAAGGTATACAACAGGAGTGATGTCTACCTTATCCGTATCTATAAGACAGATGAGAAGCACGCCAAATATAAGTTTAGTAAGTGGTACTTCAAGCGAGGCAAGCTCGAACTCACTAAAGAGAAATGTAGTTTATGCGGACAACTGCTCATATCTGAAGTGTGCGTAAACAAGGACTGTAAAATAAACAAAAAAGAAGCGATTTAACGCTCCTTCTTTGCCCCTGATATTCGTACGACTAAACAAGTCAGGATTTTGAACTATTTAATCCGCCTGTAAAAATCGTTGTTCTTACCATGCGAACGTTGTTTGTGGACTCTAAGCCCTTTGATGTAGCTTGCGAGCGTCACAACAAGCCCGAACACGATGAGCACCACAGCAGTGCCTACGCCCTCTCTAGCTATTAGCTCATATTCTCCCACGTCTTTGCCTCCATAGCTTATCCGCTATTTTCTTCACTTCGTCATCAGTTAGCTTATACCCTGTTCGGGTATTTATCAGCTTAACGATGTCTTTCTTCTTGAACGGTAATACCATTATTTCGTTCATATTCTCCTTTCTTTAGTTATAGATTCAATTGTGAAGCCCTATCGGCTCTATTAGTTAGTTACTATTTAAGCTCTATTTTGCTCCTGTTCTCTTCTCAAAGCACCTGTTACAGATGTTGAGAATATGGACAGTTTCGGTGCCTCTAGTACGGACTGTTTCGTTAAACCTGTCGGCTTTTCTACTTTTACAGATTTCGCAGTTTTCTGTTTTCATAACCCACACGCCTTTCTGAACTTATCGCTGTCGAAGTTAGAGTTATTTGCCTTGAATTCACCCTCTAACCCCGCAACGATAAGTAGCCTCATTGACTCTCTAGCCTGTTGACGTACTGCGTTTTTATCTGGTATAGCACCAGACCGCCATATCACATCTGCTATCAGCTCATAGTGCTGTTTTTTGAGTGTTTTACACATCAGATTCATCCTCTACAATTTCGCCCGAAGTGTTGCCTTGTAGTATCAAGTCAGCGATGTGCTCGATATCTGTTGTGCTTGGTTCTGTGGTGGTTTTTAACTCCCACCATCCTCTATCTTTTGCCATTTCTTACCTGCTTTCTGCCGTTAATACGGCTATAAGCCAGATAAAGCCCCACAATAGAACCTATAACTTACATCTAAACATCATTTGAACAGATGACAATTTACAATTAGATTGTTATTTGTTCTCTTATAGTCCTTGTTTGTCTTTATTCTCTGGTAGGATTATCTCTCGCCCACCTTCTACGCTTCCGAACTGTGTCATTACCTCATACAGCTTGCCGTTAAGTTTGACTATCAGAAACTGGTAATTCCAGTTTGCGTTACTAGGGTGATAATATCCCACCGCCTCGCCTCGTGGCTGTATCGTGCCGAACAATTTGGCAACTTCTTGCCCGTACTTCTCGAACCATTGTACATCTTCATATTTTCGCATTTTGTCCTCTTTTCCGTCACCTGCTCGAAGATGTTTAGATGTTTATTTGTCAATGAACTATCCCCATTCTATACCAGGCAAGCAAGGATGTCAAGCACTTTCTTTAATAGAGTTATCCACAACCTAGATATTAAGCAATGACGCAGACACTTGAAACAAGCCCCTTAATGTTGTTACCCTTAACCCGCCAAAGACTGTACCTGAACGCTCTCCCTTTCTTTCTTTTGTAAAGTTTTCTTTCTTTTTTCTTACCCTCTAGAATGCTCTGTACTGGTGTTAATGGATACATCCCATACACAACACCACCTATGTGCCAAGACCCCCGATGTCGCACAATATGTGCGTCATCTCTGGACGGTAACACCACATAGGCACCATCTGCTATTAAGGATGATTAGCTCTACTCATTAGGTGCTTAAGATTAGGGCTTAATGATTAATAACTAGGTGCTTAAAACTACGACATTAACCCCCATAGCACCCTAAAATCACTGGTACTTTAGAGAGAGTGTATAATGAATACAACACCCCTATACCCCACAAAAAATTTCTGTCTCTATACCCCAGAAAAAATTTAGTAACTGAAAACCGTAAAGATGATAAGATATCCTTATGGACATTACCCATTTACTAGGTTCTGCTAAACAACAAGCCCTTTTAGAGATTG
>Ga0214472_10002274_pt1 | contig 20853 bp, 15 predicted proteins | sample RVTome_6_FD_207662 | JGI IMG/M metagenome (GOLD analysis project Ga0214472, IMG submission 207662) | Soil microbial communities from uranium-contaminated site in the Upper Colorado River Basin, Wyoming, United States - RVT140D175 | ecosystem: Environmental > Terrestrial > Soil > Contaminated >...
GCAGGGCCTGCGCGATCGACTCCAGCAGGTCGCGGTTCTGACCTATGACCTCCTGGGCTTTCGCGTGCGCCTCGTCGAGGATGCGCTTCACCTCTTCGTCGACGATGCGCTGCGTGTGCTCGGAAACGGCGCGCCGCTGGACGATCTCGCGGCCGAGGAAGACCTCCTGCTCGTTGTCCGCCACGGCGACCAGGCCGATCACCTCGCTCATCCCGAACGAGGTCACCATTCGCCTCGCCATCGTCGTGGCGCGCTCGATGTCGTTTCCCGCCCCGGTCGTGATGTCGTTCGGGCCGAAGATCATCTCCTCGGCCACGCGACCGCCGAAGAGCATCGCGAGCTGTCCCTCCAGCCACTCTTTCGTATAGGAGTGCCTGTCCTCCTCGGGGAGGCTCGCCGTGATGCCGAGCGCGCGGCCGCGCGGCACGATGGTCACTTTGTGGACGGGGTCGAGGCCCGGGATCTTCAAGCCGAGCACGACGTGGCCCGCCTCGTGATAGGCGGTCAGTCGCCGCTCGTTCTCCGTGAGGACCAGGCTCTTCCGCTCGGTTCCGAGCATGACCTTGTCCTTCGCCTTCTCGAAGTCGTCCATGGTGACGCGGTCCGCGTCGCGGCGAGCGGCGAGGAGAGCCGCTTCGTTGCAGATGTTCGCGAGGTCGGCCCCGCTCATCCCCGGCGTGCCCCGGGCGATCAAGGAGAGCTCCACGTCGTCGGCGAGGGGGAGCTTCTTCGCGTGCACCCGCAGGATGCCCTCGCGGCCCTTCACATCGGGCGCGTCCACCACGACCTGCCTGTCGAAACGGCCGGGACGGAGTAGCGCCGGGTCCAGCACGTCCGGACGATTCGTCGCCGCGAGGAGGATCACCCCCTCGTTGGACTCGAAGCCGTCCATCTCCACGAGGAGCGCGTTGAGCGTCTGCTCCCTCTCGTCGTGTCCGCCGCCGAGACCGGCGCCACGGTGACGGCCCACCGCGTCGATCTCGTCGACGAAGATGATGCACGGCGCGTGCGCCTTCCCCTGCTCGAAGAGATCGCGCACGCGCGACGCGCCCACACCGACGAACATCTCGACGAAGTCCGAGCCCGACATCTGGAAGAACGGCCGGCCGGCCTCGCCCGCCACGGCACGCGCGAGGAGCGTCTTGCCGGTCCCGGGCGGGCCTACCAGGAGCACGCCCTTCGGCAGCCTACCGCCCAGCCGCGAGAACTTGGCCGGGTCTTTCAGGAACTCGATGATCTCCTGGAGCTCCTCCTTGGCCTCGTCCGCGCCGGCGACGTCGGCGAAGGTGACCTTCGGCGTGTCCGGCGAGATCATCTTGGCCTTCGACCGACCGAACTGGAAGGCGCGGTTTCCCCCGCCCTGCATCGTGCGGAAGATCCAGATCCAGAAGGCGATGAAGAGGAGCCACGGGAGCACGCTGAGGAGATAAGTGCCGATTCCGCGCTCGGTCGCCTCTGCGTCGACGGCGACGCCGAGCGCGAGCAGCTCGTCGATGAACGCGTCGCTGACCTCGCCGGGCAGGCGGCTACGGAAGTGGGTGTACTCCTGGCCGTCCTTGCGAGCCGGCTGTCGCAGCTCTCCTTCGACCGCCCGATCACGGAAGGTGACGTTGTCGAGGCGGTCGGCCTCGACGTGCTGACGGAACTCCGTGTACGTGAGGTCGGCGACGGCCTGATCCTGACTCCCCACGATCCTGATCGCGAAGATGAGCATCACCACCATCATCATCAAGAACGCCGCGTTCTTGGAGATCCGACCCAACCGGTTGTCGGGCTCTTCGGGTCGAAGGGGCTCTTTCTCTGACATCTCGGCTAACTCTCGGGACCGGCGTCGCCTGATGGGCGGTGTCCCTAAAGGCTCGCGATATACGGCAAATGACGGAAGTCTTCGGCGTGATCCAACCCATACCCCACGAGGAACTCATTGGGTGCATCGAAGCCGACGAAGCGCGGCCGATGCCCGTCCCCGTCGGTGGGCTTGTGCAGGAGCGTACAGACGACGAGGCTCGATGAGCCGCGCGCCTCGAGGCGCGGAAGCAGCTTCCGGAGCGTCGTGCCGCTGTCGACGATGTCCTCGACGAGGAGCACCGCCCTCCCCTCGAGCGACGACTCGGGATCGTACAGGAGACGCACGTCGCCGGAAGAGACCTTCCCCTTCCCGTAGCTCGACGCCACGAGGAAGTCGACGTGCAGCGGTAGCGCGATGCGGCGCACGAGATCGGCCAGAAAGACGAAGGAGCCCTTGAGGAGTCCCAGGACGAGCAGCCTGTCTTCGATCGTGTAGGCTTCCGAGATCTCGGCCCCGAGCTCCCACACGCGCCGCTGGACCTCCTCCTCCGTGAACACGACGCGGCGGATCGCACGCCCTCCGAGCTGCGCCTCCGCGAGTCGAGTCGATGTCATCCGATGCCGATCCTCAGCGCGCCGAAGCATTCGTGCTCCGCAGGTGGCTCGGCGCGCGCCACGTCCGGGATCCACAGAACCTCTCCTTCGGCGTCGACGACGAGCGGCGTGCGCCCCCGCCTGGCCTGCGGGATCCGTCTCTCGAGAAGCAGCTTCTTCACCCTCTTGGTTCCCCCGGCCAGCCGGATCCGGTCGCCGGGCTCGCGCGCCCGCACGAAGAGCGGGAAGCTGAGGGCGTCCGAGTCGAAGCGCGCGACATGGCGGATGGTCGCCCTCCGGGGTGCTCCGTCCGCTGGGTCCCCCCACACCACCCCGACGCGCGCTCCCCCCAGCAGCGCCTGACCCGAGCCGGGGCCGATGTCCGGGATGCGAAGCGGCTCGTCGGGCGGGACGGGCCGCGCGGCTCGCAGCGCCAGCCGGTCGAGCTCCCGCACGAGCGTCCAGCCGCCGCCGAGCTCGATGCGGCGGCCGCTCGCTCCCGAGCCGGCGAAGTCGACGGCGAGCCTGGTCCCGGTCTCACCGAGGCGCGCGCCGAGGTCGGCTGCGAGCGCACGCAGGATACGCGCCTGCACGGCAGGGTGCAGCTCCAGTAGCGCGGAGCGGTCGAAGGAGGTCCCACGCGGGTCCGTGGCCGGGCCGAGCGGCTCCATGAGCATCGGCAACACGCTCTCCCAGCCCTCCTCGTCCTCCCGCGCCAGGTCGGCCAGCCGCACCAGCGCCCGCCGGGCGCCGGGAGCGACCCGCTGCTCGATCTCCGGGATGATGCGCGCGCGCAGCGCGTTGCGGGCGTAGTGGAGCTGAACGTTCGTCGGGTCGTCTCGCCACGAGATTCGCACGCGCTCCGCGTAGCGCTCGAGCTCGTCGCGCCAGAAGCCGAGGAGCGGACGCCAGAGCGCGGGCTCACGCCTGTGCGGGATCCCGGCGAGCCCGGTCCGACCGGTGCCGCGCAGGGCGCGGAAGAGCACCGTCTCGGCCTGATCGTCGGCGTGGTGTGCCGTGAGCACGAGCCGCGCGCCCACCTGGGTGCGCACGCGGCCCAGGAATGCGTAGCGGGCCTCGCGAGCCTCCTCCTCGGAGCCAGGTTGGGCCTCCGCCGACCCCGCGTGCAGCTCCACGCCCCACGCGCGGCAGAGCCCCACCACCCATTGCATGTCGTCCCGGCTCCCGGGGCGCATGCCGTGGTCGAAGTGCGCCGCGGTCAACTCCACGCCCTCGAGCGGGCTCCCGAATCGCATGAGATGGAGGAGCACGACCGAGTCGAGGCCGCCGGAGAGCGCGACGACCGCGCGATCGCCCGGACGCAGCCCGTCCGACCCGAGGGCCACGTCGCGGAAGCGCGCCTCGAGGCGCGCGCGCGCCCGCGTCTCGACGGCGCTCACGCGGATGCCTCCGCGCCTCGGGGCGCCGGGCGTACGACCCGCTCGGTCAGGAGCCGCGCCAGCCGGTCGGGCCTGTCGGTCTGGATGCCGTCGACGCCCCAATCGAGCAGGCGGCGCATGTCCTCCTCGTCGTCCACAGTCCAGACCTGCACGGGGATGTTCAGGCGGTGCGCCTCGCGGATGAAGCGACGCGTGACGACCCGGAGCCCCCTCCACCGCTCGGGCACCTGCAGGATGTCGGCAGCAGGCGTGTACGGGCTTCCGCCCGGGAGGCGGTGAAGGATCCAGAAGATGATGCCTTGTGGGAGGCTCGCTCCCCACGGCCCGGGGTAGCCGGCGGCGCCGCGGCGCGCCTTCTCGGACTCCGCCGCGATCAATACCCTGTCCTCCGCGCCCAGGCGGGCGACGAGCTCGGCCAAAGGCCGTGCCGCTTCCGGCGCCTTGCTCTCCACGTTGATCCACACGTCGGCGAACGTCACGAGCACTTCCTCGAGCGTGGGCACGCGCACGCCCTTGCCGCGGAACGAGTAGCTCCCTTCGAGGTCCGTGAACCGATACCCCGCGTCGAGCGCCTGGATCTCGCGGAGCGTGAGCTCGGCCACGAGGCCGGTGCCGTCGGTGGTCCGGTCCACCGAGGGATCGTGGATGACCACGACGTGCCCGTCACGCGTCAGGCGCGCGTCCATCTCCAGCATGTCGGCGCGCCAGCGCTCCCTCGCCTGCCGGAACGCCACGACGGTGTTCTCGGGCGCGAGCGTCGCGCCGCCTCGGTGGGCAACGAGCGTCGGAGCGCCTGCCAGGTACGGGCGTCCCGGGCGCATGCGGAGCCAGAGGCTCATCCCGCGGCTTCGATGCGCTCGGCGTCCTCCTCGCTCACGCCATGGTACAGATAGAGGACGAGGTCCGCGAGGTGGCTGGTCATCTCCAGCTCGGTGCGCAACTTGTCGGCTTCCCCGTCGACAGGATTCGCGAGGCCCTCTTCGAGCTCGACGACTCTCCCGGTCAGAAACCGTAGGACATCCTCGACGACCTGCGGCCGCGGGGTCGCCGGCGCCTTGGAGTCGGGCATCACCTCGTGGAGGAGCAGGCCCCGGATGAACGCCAGGAAGCCAGGGAAAGTCAGCTGCGTGAGCCGCCCCTCCTCGAGCGCCTCTTCGTCGGTGATGTGCTCCCACTCCAGGTCGTTCCAGTAGAGGCTCTCCGCCTCGCCGATCAGATAGCGGCGCGCCTCGGGTGTGAGTGGATCGTCCGTGGCCGGTGCAGGCCCGGCGAGAGGCCGGCCCAGGATGCGCTCGAGCCGCTCGCGGCGGGCCTCGAGGAGCGTGCTGGCGCGATCGGTCATCTGCGTCCTCTCCAAGCGTCGGGAGGGTGGGCGGCTTCGTCGGGGCCAAGATAGGGACGGGCGTGCCGGGTGGGAATGCGGGCACGACCCGCGGGAGCCCCCCCGATGCGGGGTTCTCCCTTGCTGCCCGCCGGGGCCCCTGGTTATGATCGGCGCAGGTTCAAGCGGTTCCCCGCCTCCTCGGTTTCGAGGATCAGCCGCGTGATGCCGAGCGATTTCCGGGCGTCCGGGCAATCAACCCAGTGCCGTTTAGTGATTCTTGTTCGCCGCGGCCCTTCCCCTGGAGGGAGCCGGCGGGGCGTGCGTGCCGTGGGCGCGCGCGCATGAGCTGACCCACCGGGTACTCGGCTCACCCACCGGTCTGCCTGCAGACGAGGGCCGGTTCTCCGGGTGTGTATAGATGCCGAGATCCGAGACGAGGAACCAGAAGGCTCACCATCCCACGCTGTACAACCCCGCGTTCGAGCATGACGGATGTGGGACCGGCTTCATCGCCGACATCGAGGGACGGGCGAGCCATCGCGTGGTGGAGCTGGCCGTGGAGGCGCTCGTGCGCCTCACGCACCGGGGCGCCGTGTCGGCCGACGCGGCGTCGGGCGACGGCGCGGGTGTCACGATCCAGATTCCCCGAGCGCTGCTCGCGGACGACGCGGCGAAGCTGGGGCTCCCCGAGAAGGATCTGGACCGGCTCGCCGTGGCCATGGTATTCCTCCCGGCGGACGAGCGGCACAGACCGTACGCGCGGGAGCTCCTGGAAACGGCCACGCGCCGGAGTGGGCCCAGGGTCCTCGGGTGGCGGTCCGTCCCCATCGACCCGTCCATGCTCGGCGGCCTCGCCAAGGACACGCTTCCCGGCATCGAGCAGCTCCTCATCGCGCGGCCCGATTCGCTCGCCGCGGCGGAGTACGAGCGGGCGCTCTACGTCGGGCGCCGGCGGGCGGAGGCGGCCTACCGCGAGCACGATGTGGACGCGTACGTCGTATCGATGTCGTCTCGGACCGTCATCTACAAGGGGCTCATGGTCGCGCCCCAGCTAGAGGCGTTCTTCTCCGACCTGGGTGACCAGCGCGCGGTCAGCTCGCTCGCGCTCTTCCATCAGCGCTTCGCGACGAACACGCTGCCCAATTGGAAGCTCGCGCAGCCCTTCCGGATGATCGGGCACAACGGCGAGATCAACACGCTGCTCGGAAACCGGAACTGGATGTCGGCGCGAGAGCCCGAGCTCACCTCGGCCGTCTGGGGGGAGGAGCTCCCCGAGCTACTCCCGGTCATCTGGCCCATCGGCTCCGACAGCGCCTCGCTCGACGAGGCGTTCGAGCTGCTCGTCACGTCAGGGCGTGATCTGCTCCAGGCCATGCGGATGCTCGTGCCGGAGGCGTGGGAGAACGATCCGGACATGGACCCGCAGCTGCGGGCATTCTACGAGTATCACGCCTGCTTGATGGAGCCGTGGGACGGCCCGGCGGCGATCGCGTTCACGGACGGCATCGTGGCCGCCGCCGCGATGGACCGAAACGGCCTGCGCCCCGCGCGCTACAAGGTCACCAAGGACGGCCTCGTGGTGATGGCCTCGGAAGTCGGACTGCTGGACATCCACCTGAAGGACGTCGTGGAGTCGGGGCGTGTGGGCCCGGGCGAGATGATCGCCGTCGACACGGCCGGGCGGCGCTTCCTGCGCAATGACGAGATCAAGGAGCGGCTCTGCTGCGCGCGACCTTACGCGCAGTGGGTCGAGGGCAACCTCTCGCACCAGGAGCCGGTGCGACAGGCCGACCGTGACGCGGTGTCGATCATCGGGGCCACGGAGCTGGCCGCAGCCCAGGTGCTGCACGGCTACACGCGCGAGGAGATCAAGCAGGTCATCACGCCGATGGCCGCCGAGGGAAAGGAGCCGACCGGCTCCATGGGCGACGACACGCCGCTCTCCGCGCTGACGGACAACCAGCGGCTGCTCTACACCTACTTCAGGCAGCGCTTCGCTCAGGTCACGAATCCGGCCATCGACTCGATCCGTGAGCGGATCGTCATGTCCCTCGACACGTACCTCGGGAAGCGGCACTCCATGCTGGAGGAGCGACCCGAAGCTGCGCGCCTGCTCCACTTGAGGAGCCCCCTGCTATCCGACGAAGCGCTCGCTTCGTTGAAGCGCTCGGGCGGCGAGGAGCAGCGGTTCGCGACCGTCCCGGCCGTCTTCCCCGTCGAGGAGGGCCCAGACGCGATGATCCGCGCGCTCGACGACCTCTGTCGTGCCGTGACCGCCGCCGTCGACCAGGGGCACACGGTGATCGTGATCAGCGATCGCGCGACCGGCACCCACGAGGCGCCGATTCCGATGCTCCTCGCGGTCTCCACGGTACACCACCACCTCATCCGCATGGGGCGGCGCATGCGCGCGAGCCTCGTGGCGGAAGCCGGCGATGCGCGTGACGTCCACCACTTCGCGGCGTTGATCGGGTTCGGCGCCTCGGCGGTGAACCCCTACCTCGCGCTCGCGACGGTCCGCGCGCTCGCCGACGCCGGCGAGATAGGGGAGAACGACGCGGACAAGGCCGCAAAGACGTTTCTCAAGGCGTCCGAGGCCGGGCTGCTGAAGATCATGTCGAAGATGGGCATCGCGGCGGTCGCGTCGTACCACGGCGGCCAGATCTTCGAGGCGCTCGGGCTGGCCGACGAGGTGATCGACCACTGCTTTCCAGGCACGACGTCGCGCATCGGCGGCATCGGGCTGACCGAGATCGCCCAGGACGTGATCGAGCGCCACCAGCGCGCGTTCTCGGATGGAGACCTCGAGGCGGGCGGCTGGTACAAGTACCGCCGCGGCGGCGATTACCACGCCAACGAGCCACCGATCTGGCGGGCGCTACACGACGTCGTGTCGGGCGGCGGACGGGAGGCCTACGAGGCGTACACGGAGCTGGTGTACAACCGGCCCCCGACTGCGCTGCGGGACCTCCTGGAGTACTCGTCCGATCGCGACCCCATCGACATCGACCGCGTCGAGCCGGTCGAGAAGGTGCTAGCGCGGTTCCAGACCGGGGCGATGTCGCTCGGCGCCTTGGGCCGCGAGGCCCACGAGGACATCGCGCGCGCCATGAACCGGATCGGCGGTTACGCGAACACGGGCGAGGGCGGCGAGGACCCTCGCCGCTTCTCCTTCGACGGCGACCTGCGGGACGCCAACTCCGCGATCAAGCAGGTCGCCTCGGGTCGCTTCGGCGTCACGCCCGCGTACCTGGCCGGCGCGCAGGAGCTCGAGATCAAGATCGCGCAGGGCTCGAAGCCCGGCGAGGGCGGACAGCTCCCCGGGCACAAGGTGAGCACGTACATCGCGGGTCTCCGGCACGTGCTCCCCGGCACGCCTCTGATCTCGCCACCGCCGCACCACGACATCTACTCCATCGAGGACATCGCGCAGCTCATCTACGACCTCAAGATGGCGAACCCGCTCGCGCGAGTGTGCGTGAAGCTGGTGGCCTCCGAGGGCGTGGGCACGATCGCGGCGGGCGTCGCCAAGGCGTACGCCGACAGCATCCAAATCAGCGGCTGTGACGGAGGGACGGGCGCCTCGCCGCTCTCGTCGATCAAGTACGCGGGCAACCCCTGGGAGCTCGGGCTGGCCGAGACGCAGCAGACACTGGTGCTGAATGGGCTGCGCGGCCGCGTGAAGGTGATCACCGACGGCGGGATGCACGCCGGCAGGGATGTCGTGACCGCCGCCATGCTCGGCGCGGACCGCTACGGGTTCGGCACCTCCGCGCTGATCGCGATCGGCTGCAAGATGGCCCGGCAGTGCCACCTGAACACGTGCCCCGTAGGGATCGCCACGCAGGCGGAGGAGTATCGCCAGAAGTACTTCGGGACGCCGGAGATGCTCATCACCTTCCTCACGCACGTCGCCGAGGAGGTGCGCACGATCATGGCGTCGGTCGGATACGAGCGGCTCGACGACCTCATCGGACGGGCCGACGTGCTCCGGCAGAGCCCTGCGCAGAAGAGCGCGCGCTGGCGCAACGTCGACCTGTCGAACCTCATCACTCCCGCGCAGGGGCAGCCGCTCCACTGCGTGCAGGAGCGCAACGACCGGCCCGGCACGTCGCTCGACGACCGGATCATCGAGGAGCTCGGCAGCGCGCTGGAGGACGGCACGCCGTTCACGGGCTCCTACCGGATCCAGAACACGGACCGCACCGTGGGCGGCCGGATCTCCGTGCGCATCGCCACGACCCACACCGACACCGAGCTGAAGCCCGCCACGATCGACCTCCATTTCAGCGGCGCCGCCGGGCAGTCGTTCGGCGCCTGGCTCGTCTCTGGCGTGCGCCTGACCCTCACGGGGGAGGCGAACGACTACGTCGGTAAGGGGATGCACGGCGGTGAGGTCATCGTCCGGCCTCCCGAGGACGCGGGCTTCGCCGCCGCGGATGGCACGATCGCCGGCAACACGGTCCTGTACGGCGCGACGGGCGGAAGCCTCTACCTCTCCGGCCGGGCCGGAGAGCGCTTCGCCGTGCGCAACTCCGGCGCGGTCGCCGTCGTCGAAGGAGTCGGCGATCATGGGTGCGAGTACATGACCGAAGGCGTGGTCGTGGTGCTCGGGCGGGCCGGCCGGAACTTCGGCGCCGGCATGTCCGGCGGGCTCGCGTTCGTGCTCGACCAGGACGGGAGCTTCCCCCACCGGCTCAACCGCGAGCTCGTGCGGTCCGATCCCGTGAGCGATCCCGACGAGATCGAGGCCCTGAAGAGCATGATCCAGCGGCACCACGGGCTCACCGGCTCGAAGCGGGCACAGGAGATCCTGGCCGACTGGCCCCACCAGCTCGAGCGGTTCTGGCGCGTGGCGCCCAAGCTGATACCGTCGCGGGCTGGCGCGTCCGCCTCGGACATGGTCGTCCCGGACGAGCAGGACTCGGACGTCCCCGAAGGCGTGCGCGCCCGCGCGATGGCGTCGCGCGACCCACACCCTCCGGGCGGGGGTGCCCCGGGATCGGAGAGCCGGCTCGAGGCACCGCCGCTCTAGGGAGCTTGGCCGACACCGATCAGGAGGAGGCCGGCCGCGGGTAGCGGCCGGCCTGTCGACACTTCAGCCGCTCAGCTGATAAACGCACATATGGCATGAACGTTTACCAAGATCGAACCGCCCGTCGGGTTGTTCGCTCGAACCCGCCACTGGCGTGGCTGTTCGAAAGTCCCGCCCGTCCCCGCCTCGGCGTGGAAGTCTATGATCTGCAAGCTGGAGCCATAGTTCACGCCTCCGGAGAGCAGCGTCTTCCCGGACGGGCAGTCCGCAGTGAGGAGGTTGTTCGAGGAGCTGGCAGGCACGCTCCACTGTTGGAGCACCTGCTCGAGCCCCAAAATGCTCGGTCCCGCCTCGCAGGTAACGGTGCCATTGCTCGCAATAGCGCGGATGTATGAGCCCACCGCGCAGCTACCACTGACCCGCACCTGTACGCTGGTCGCGAGAACGTCCGCCGCGGTGATCGTCCCGTCCGAGAGCTTCGCCGACGTGACCGCCCCGTCCGCCAGCTTCTCCGTCGTGATCGACCCGTCGGCCACCGCGGCGGCGCCCCCCTCCGTCCAGCTGAACTCCACGTGGCTCGCGTCGAGGCACTCGGTCGGCGCCCCGGCTACGCCGATCATGTAGATCGCGCCGACGTCCGGCACGCGGCAGGCGGTGAACGTCGTCTGGGCGGACGCCTGGGAGGGGGCCAGGGCCGCGGCGAGCGCGACCGCGGCCCCGATCAGGCTTCTGGCGATGGTCCGGTTCATGTCAGTGGCCTTCCTTGCGGATTAGAGTTGCAGCTGGAGCTGAGCGAGCGCGAAGAACAGGTCGAGGACGCCGAGGAGGGCGTCGTCGTTTCCGTTTGCGCCGCTCACGGCGATGAGGTCGTTCAGGCAGCTATCGATCGCCAGGACGTTGCCCGACGTCACCTTGCTCTCGCAGTCGGCGATCGAGCTGCCGACCGTCCCGGCGGGTGTCGAGCTGAGCTCCCCCCTCAGCGCCTGCAGGAAGGGCTCGGACAGGAGAGCGCCGACCGCCGGCAGATCGGCGTCGACCGCCCTCAGGGGGTAGTTGCCCGTCACGGCGTTGTTGTTCTGCGAGGCGCGAATCGTCGTGGTTCCCGCGGCGACCGCCGTGACGACGCCCGTCGTGGAGCTCACGGTGGCGGTCGCCGGCGTCAGCGACTCCCAGGAGAACGTGACGTTGACCGGATCGTTGCTCGCGTCCCGGCCCTCGGCACTCATGGTCGCCATCGGGCCCCCGACCGCGACCACGGAGTCGATCGACGAGGTCACGATGACGCTCGCAACCTGGACGCCACCGCCACCACCTCCTCCACCGCCTCCGCAGAGCGGATCCGTGGGATTGCACACCTCCTCAGCGCCCTTGCATGAGGCGAGAAGCAGCAGGAGGACTAGCGGCGCGAGCGCCGCAGGACTGCGTGAGAATCTCATGGCACCACCGACGCGTGTGTCGACTGGAGCGCCGGCGCACTCCCAACGCCCTCTCAATGATTTGGCTCCGGATCGCCCGGTGCAAGCACCGTGTGACAAACATCGACAATCGAGGTGATCGCACCTTACTATTGGTCTTCGAGCGTGTCGCACGCCGCGCGGAGTATCCTCCGGTTCCCCCCCGCCCACACGATATGAGCACTCGAGCGCCAAGACGGACTTCGTCGAACGCAGTCCGGATCATCGGCATCCTCACGGTTGCTGCCCTCGTCCCGGGAGGCGCGGGCGCGCAGTCGGCGCAGATGGTTTCGCTCCAGTTTTCGGCGCTCGGCGCCTTCCCCTTCGGCGGCGGTCTCGAGAGCGTGAGCGCGGGCTACGGGTGGGAAGCACAGATCCGGCTCAACCCGAGCGCGTTCTCGATCGGGGCGGGCGCCGAGCAGACGTTCCACGAGATCAGCGGCGTGGCCGGTCGGGACATCATCTTCCTGGGCGGCTTCCTCGAGCCTCGCTACGTGCTCGACATGGGCAGCGACAACGCGGTGCTGTACCTGTCGGCCCGCGCCGCGCTATCCGAGATCAAGGTCCAGGAAGGGGCCTTCGAGAGCACTGGCACGGGCTACACGCTCAACGGGGGTGGAGGTCTGCTATACAGGCTGGGAGCCCGAGTGAACCTCGACGCCGGCGCGACGATGGGCTACAAGGACCTGGGGATCGTCGACCTTCCGAATGGCACGTTCGACCTCGGGACCGGCGCGAACGTGGTCGCCCGCGTCGGCCTGGCGATCGGGATCGGCTGAGCCCGTTGGACTTCCTGCCGGAGCGCTGAACCGCTACTGGAGCACGCTCGACGTGAGCTGCCACTCGGAGCCCGATCGCTCCAGGCGGCCGCGGAAGCCGAGCTCGCGGTTCCTGTTCTGACCGAAGTTGGTCCGCCAGGCCACGGTCACCTGGAACGTCACCGTCGCGGCCGCACCGTCTTGTGCGGGACTCCCCAGCGCTCCGAGCGTGGCGGTGAAGTTATTCTGCCCCATCAGGCCCAGCACTTCGTCACGCTCGCCAGCGTCGCCCGACCCCCAGAGCCGCGTCACGAGGTCACGGTCCCGCTGCCCGAGCGCCGCCACGTACGCCCCGACGGCCGTGCGGACCTGGTCGCCCGAGGGGAGCGCCGGCGCTGGTTCGGTGACCGAGACCGTGACCCGATCCGAGAAGCCCTCGGCCGACGCGGTGATCTGCGCGGTTCCCAGGGTGACGGGCGTGACCCGCCCCGACGCATCGACCGTCGCGATGGCCGGGTCCGACGAGCTCCACGTCACCGCCCGCTCGACCGGCTGCCGGTTCGAGTCGAGCACGGAGGCGCTCAGCGTGCGCGCGGCCGCGCCAGCCTCGAGGCTGAAGTCCTGCTGCGCGATCTCCACGGCGGAGATCGCGGCGGCGACGCTGATGAGCACGCTGTCGCGGGCGCTTCCCGCCGTGCCCACGACCCAGGCGGTCCCAGGCGCCGCGGCCCGGAGGGCGCCGGACTGCGCGTTGACAGACAGCACTGACTGGTCGCTCGACCGCCACGAAAGCGCATAAGAGCCCCGCCCCATGGGAGTGCCACCGGAGGCGAAGACCTGCGCGATCGCGGACTGCGTGCCGCCGACCTGCATGGAGGCGGCCGGCACCGCCACGGCGACTCGGGCCGGGGTCGGCGGGGGTGTCGATGCGGGCTCGCTGCCCCTGCCGCCGGCTGGACCCTGACCGCGTCCGCCGGCCGGAACCTGGGCCGGCGGCGTGGCGGTGGGCTGGGTCGGCCCCGTGGCGGTGGGCTGGGTCGACGCGGGCTGGCCGGGCGCCGGCTCCCCGCTCCCTGGCTCCGCCGTCCCCGGCCCGGTCGGCGCAGGCCGCGCCGGGGCAGGCTCCGTGGACCCAGCCTGCCCGCCGACCCCGCCGGGCAGCGCGGCTTCCGTGCCGCCCGAGCCCAGGCCCCCGGTGCCGCCCTGAGCCGGCTGCAGGGGCGCGCCCTCCTCGCCACCCCCCATCCACTGGACGCCCACGACGCCGACCCCTATCAGGACGACGAGCGCGACCGCCAGCGCCGCGGGGTGTCGGTAAACGGGGCGGCCGGTGGCGGGCGCGGGCCTGGGCTTCGGCGCGGCGGCCGGCCTGGGCTTCGGCGCGACCGGCTTGGGCTTCGGCGCGACCGGCTTGGGCGCCGCCGGCACGGGCGCCGCCGCCGGAGCCTCGACGACGATCTCGGCGGTGCCCGTCGCGCCCTCGCTCTCGGCCGTAATCGTCACGGGCCCGCTGCCGGACCCTACCACCTCCCCGGTGGGCGAGACGGTCGCAACCGCAGGGTCGCTCGAGACCCACCGGATCTCGCGCTCGAGCGGACGGCCCCGCTTGTCCTGGACCTCCGCCCTCAGGCCGATCTTCCCGCCGCGGTGCATGTGTACGGAGGCCGGACGTACGATCACCTTGGCGGGCGCGGGCGCGGCGACCGTGAGGAGCACGCTGCTCGCCACGTTCCCCGCCGAGGCCATGATCGAGACGGAGCCGGGGCGGAGCCCCTCCACCCAGCTTCCCTCGACCTTCGCGATGGACGGGTCGGTGCTCGCCCAGACGACGCCCAGTCCCCCGAGGGACGTGTTCCCAGATCCCCGAACGTCGGCGCGAAGCTGGATGCGTTCGCCCGTCTCCAGCACGGAGGGGAGGCCAAGTACCGACACCGAGGTCGCCGTGTCGAGCGTCGCGCGCCCGCCCGAGGCACCCCCCGAGCGCGAGCTCGCGCCGAGGGTCGGCACGTGCGTCAGCGTCGCCCCCGCGAGCGTCTTGATCTTCTGGCGGATGGGGTCGTAATACCCGAGGGGCGTGCCGCCCATCGCCACCACCGCGCTGTCGAGGTCGGGCCACCGATCCTCCGGTGCCTTGGCGAGCATGCGCTCCACCGCCTCCGTCACGTGCGGCGGGCAGTCGGCCCTGACGTCTCGGATCGGCTTGGGGTGCTCCGTCGTGTGCGCGACCATGATGTAGTACTGCGATCCGCTGAACGGCGTGTGACCGCAAAGCATCTCGTACGCGACGACGCCGAGGGCATACTGGTCGGACGCGCCCGTCAGCGCATCGCCCCGGCACTGCTCCGGGCTCATGTACTCGGGCGTGCCGATCGTGGCGCCCGTCTGGGTCAGCCCGGACTGTGCTTGGGCGATCTTCGAGATGCCGAAGTCGGTGACGAAGGCGTCGCCCTCGCGGTCGATCATGATGTTGGCCGGCTTCACGTCCCTGTGGATCACGCCGCCGCCCGAGCGGTGCGCGTAGCTCAGCGCGGAACCGACCTGGAACATGATCGACTGGACCACCTCGACATCGATCGGCGCGTTCTGCTTCACGAGGTTGCGAAGCGGCGGACCGTCGATGTACTCCATCACGAAGAAGTGCAGCTCGGCCGACTGCCGCACGGCGTGCACGTTGACGATGTTCGGATGACGGAGCGACGCGACCGTCTGCGCCTCGCGACGGAAGCGGGAGATCATCGTCTCGTCGGAAAGCAGGTGAGGTGCGATGACCTTGATCGCCACCTTCCGGCTCAGGGCGATGTCCTTGGCGAGGTAGACGGCGCCCATCGCGCCCGTGCCGAGCTGCTCGAGGATCTCGAACTCGCCCTTGGTGGCTTCGATGAGCCGCGAAGCCTGCGCGTTTCGGAGCGACACGTGCGAGACCACTGTGGCCGGCTCGGGGCGCGACGCGCCGCACTGCGGGCAGAATCGGTCGTCCCGGCCCATGGCGGAGCCGCACTTGGCGCACTGCGTCGGGTTCGTGCCGATGTCGTGCGTCGAAGCGACAATCACCGTTTCGTCCGGCATGGTGACGGCCGTCCCACAGCCGGCGCAGAACCGGTCGCCCGCGGCGACCGCCTTGCCGCACGACTTGCAGGTCACGGTAGCCGACATCGATATCCTAGCCCCCGTACCGGGTCCTGTACTCGATGTCGAGCGGGCCCTTCACCGAGATCGGCTCACCCAGCCGGATCAGCCCTGAGCCCTGGAGGAGCACCTGGTCGCGGTGCACGAAGATCTCGTTCGCCCCCTCCGGCCGGACGTAGGTCCCGTTCGTGCTGTGGTCCTCGAGATAGAAGCGACCCCCACGGCTCAGGACCTCCGCGTGAGCCCGAGAGGCCGAGGCGCTGGGCACCACGAGCGAGCACTCCGCGCCCCGGCCGAGCGACAGCGTGTCCCTGGAGTCGCCCTTGAGGGAGATCCTCACGTCGCCGAGCTGGAGCTCGAACTCGCCCTTCGGAAGGCGATCGAGCTTCGGTGCGACCACTGTCATCTGGGCCGTCTCACCGCGCCACATGATCTCGCACAGGTGCAAGCTCTCGTCGCGACCCCTCACGCCGTGGACACCGAGGCTTCGGTACGGAATCTGCCTATCGCCGACCTGCGCGATCGTGCTCCCCGTCGTGAGCACCTGCTCCGCCGCGGCGAGTCCGACGATGCGCGCCGACACGTTCACCACATCGCCGAAGACGTCGCCCTTCTCCAGGAGCACGGGACCCGAGTGCAGCCCGATACGGACTCTCGAGTGGATGCCGTTGATCGGCGGCCTGGCGCTTACGGCGCGCTGCATGTCGACGGCCGCGGCGACGCCGTCCATGGGCGACTCGAACGCGCTCATGATCTCGTCGCCTATCGTCTTGATCACCGTCCCCCCGACTGCCTTCGTGATCGTGCCGAGCTCGTCCAGGATCTCGCCGATGTAGTTCCGCGAGGCGACGTTGCCGAGGGCCTCCGTGATCCCCGTGCTGTCGCACACGTCCGCGAAGAGGATCGTCCGCTCTGCTTCCATGGATTCCCTTTGGGGGTCAGGCGCTGCGGGCCGCCGCACAACTGTGCGGAGCCCGGAGCGAGCTGAATCGGGACCCGCGCCTATACCAAGGTGCAACCATGCATCGCCGCTCGTCGAGGGCGCGTGCTCAGCAGATGATCACCTTCTCGGGCGTGATCTCGGAGAAGGCGACGATGCGCCAGCCCTGCGGCGCCTTCATCACGATGTACGAGACCCCCTCGACCGAGACGATGCCACCCGTCGAGTTCGTCCGCGTGTTGACGCCGCTCGTGATTCCCGCGTTTCTGCTCAGGACGCAGACGCTCGTCACCGCGTACGTCGACTTCTGGTAGTCGGAATCGAGGTTGTCGACGACGCCCTGGCGCCGCGCCCGATAGTTCGTCGCCGTCTCCGCGGCGGTGTTCGTGAAGACTCCCGTCCCGAGAAAGACCCACGGGACGTGGTGCGTCTCCTGCGGAATCCGGTCCATCTGGCCGGTCGAGAAGTACTCGTAGTACTTCTCGATGGTATGGATGATCTCGGCGCGGACGATTGCCGCCTCGTTCGCCGAGACGACGCCCCGCGTGTGGTCGACGTGGTCCGCCGCGGACTGGGCGGCCCCCGAGCCCGGTGCGGCGGCGAGCGTGAGCGCGGCGATGAGCGCGAGCGCAGCGCCGCCCGGGGTCCGTACGTGAGAGAGCCTCATGAGGTGTCCTGGGCTGGAGAGATCGTCGCGGCGTACGGTGGTGAGCCGTACGCAACCTCGCCAGCCCCTGTCGGGCGGACGATCGCGGGCGAGCGATGGCCGCGCGCCCACGGCGCTCAGGTCGCCTGACAGGTAGGCGCGAAGCGCCCCACGGCCAGGTCCAGGTCGCGCACGCCGAACTCCAGGTTCCATTCGCTCGCGCCGCGGCTGACGCGGAAGCGGATCTGGCTCTCGACAGGTACGAGCAGCCTCTCCCTCAGCGCATCCTCGTTGAGCATCACGATCGGGCCCGAGCCTCCCCACCGGAGCGGGCCGTTCAGCGGCTCGGAGTCGACGCTCCACCACCCCTCGACGAACTCGGTGGGGAAGGACCAGTCGTCCCGACGCACCATGAAGGCCCATCCGCCCGTCCTCCGTCCGTCGCGCGCCGCGCACTGCACGATGAGCACGGTACCGTCACGGCCGAGGTACAGCATGCGTGTCGCCGGCTCGTTCGTGGCCGCGTCGTCGGCGCTCGCGATGAACCAACGATCGGGTCGCGACACGGTCACGCCATCGGGGCCCTGTGCGACCGCCGTCGCCGCCGAGCATGCGAGCGCGGCAAGCGCGAGAGGGCCGAGCCGCACTCCGGCGCCCAGAATGCTCACGCCCGACGACCCGACGTCACGGTTGAATCGAGAGCGAATAAGCCCCGAGCTCACCAGGGCTGAACGAGGAGACCTCGATCACGTACCAGCCCGGCAGCAGCGAGACGTTGATCAGCGAGTTCGTACCATTGGGTCCACCGCCGGTGTCGTCGTCCTCCGACAGGAAGTGGCCCGCCGGACCGTACAGCGTCAGGTACGTGTCGAAGTCCTGGCTGTCCAGGCTGATGGTGAGCTCGTCGCCGCTCGTCACCTCCACGGCGTAGGGATCGGCGTAGAATCCGTCTCCGTACGAGCAATCGGTGTTCACGAGGGACCCGAAGACGGCTCCACCGACCGCGATGTGTCCGACTTCAGGGCAAACCAGCCCGGGTCCGACGTGCAGGTCGTACTCGCCCGTCTCGTCGCCGCCCGCGCTCGTCACGAAGATGGTATAGGTGCCGGCCGACAGGTTCTCGACCACGTGGGAAGAAAGGTCGTAAGCCGCCACGCCCGTGAAGTGGGCGTCGTCGTTCTGGGCGATGATTGTCAGGGAGGCGTCCAGCAAGTAGAGGTACGCGTCGAAGTCGGAGCTGATCAGGTCGATCTGCACGGTTCCCGCGTCCGCCTCCTCGATCGTCAGCCTCCACGGATCGCCGAAGCCGCCGCCACTGATCACACAGCCCGTGTCGCTCAACGTTCCCGACGTGACGTCGAGGAAGGCCAGCATGCCACGGGGCTCACAGGGGTCGCTGACGGAGACACCGGCCGAGCCCGTCGCGGTCCCGGCTGTCGCCTCGATGCTCGTCACGCCGGAGCCCTGGGCCGTGACGAGTCCCGCTGGCGAGACCGTGGCCACGGACTCGTCGTCCGACGACCAGATCAAGGGCGGGTTCGCGATCGGGTTTCCGCTCTGATCGAGGACGGACGCCGTGAGCAGCTGCGTCTCCCCGATGGCCGAGAACGTCACGTCGGGTGGCGACACGGTGACCGTCGTGGGCACGGGCGTGGGCGAGCCGCAAAGCGGGTCGGTGGGGTCGCACACCTCGGAGGCGCCCTCGCAGGACGCGAACGCAAGGGTGAGAGCGACGACCAGCGTCGGGACACTGTGGCGATTCGGCACGGCAACCATTCCGGGCGGGGAGTGGCGAATCCTCACATTGGTCACGGGCCGACCGCAATGCAAGCGCGGGGACGCTACACGCGCCTCCGGTCCGCCCCAATGCCGGAGGAGGGACTCGAACCCCCGACACGCGGATTATGATTCCGCTGCTCTAACCGACTGAGCTACTCCGGCGATGGCCGAAAAGCTCACCGGCCCCGCAGGGGCTGTCAACGGCGCTCACGGTGGGACCCGGCCACCGCCGGGCGGGCGCGTCCCACATCACGCGGAGCCGCTTGCGCCCCGCCCCGAAGTCCGCCACGGTGAGGCGTTCCCTGACGCTTCCCGAGCTCGGAGCAGATCCATGGATCCCGGCACGATTCTCGCCCTCGCGGCCGCCGTGGGCGGCGTCGGGCTGCTCACGAGCCTTCGCGTGCTCTTCGAGTACGAGCGGGGCGTGATCTTTCGGCTCGGGAAGCTCACCCGTGCGAAGGGGCCGGGGCTCATCTTCCTGGTGCCGTTCGGCATCGAGCGCATGCGGAAGATGGACCTCCGCATCGTGGCGCTGGACATCGCTCCCCAGGACACGATCACGAAGGACAACGTGAGCGTGCGCGTGAACGCGGTGGTGTACTTCCGAGTCGCGGACCCGACGAGGGCCGTGGTGGAAATCGAGGATTACTACTTCGCCACCAGCCAGCTCGCGCAGACCACGCTCCGCTCCGTGATCGGCCAGTCGGAGCTGGACGAGCTCCTCGCGGAGCGCGATCGCATCAACGAGGTGGTGCGCAGCATCATCGACCAGGGGACCGACCAGTGGGGCATCGAGGTCACGGGCGTCGAGATCAAGGACATCGACCTCCCGCAGGAGATGAAGCGCGCGATGGCCAAACAGGCCGAAGCGGAGCGCGAGCGGCGCGCCAAGGTCATCAGTGCGCAGGGTGAATACCAGGCGTCGACGAAGCTCGCGGCGGCCGCCGAGATCATCCAGCAGTTCCCAGGCGCGATGCAACTCCGCTACCTCCAGACGGTCGTCGAGATCGCCGCCGAGAACAACTCGACGACGCTCTTCCCGATCCCGATCGAGCTCTTCTCGTCCTTCGTCGCGGAGGGCAAGCCGGCGAGCGAGGACGCCCGGGCGCGCGCGCTCGAGGCCTCCACGGCGTCGATGATCGCGGCGCTCCCCGAGTCCGCCGCAAAGGCGACGCTCGCGAGCGCTGCCAGAGAGATCATCGGCGCCGCGCGGACGCCTGGCCGCGAGCGGGACCCGGGCGCGACGGACGCCGAGGAGTAGTTCGGCCTGGTGACCGCCCTCAGGGCGCCTCGGGCTCGGCCTCGCCCGGGAGTGAGTCCGCCGGCGCAGCGAAGCGGTAGAGCGTCTCACCCTCTCGGATCATGCCGAAGTGCTCCCGCGCGATCCGCTCGAGCGTGACGGGGTCGTCGCGCAGCGACTCGGACCAGGCGGTGAGCGAGTCGATCTGCTGGTCGAGCCTGGCGAGCTCCACGCGCTCGACCCGCACGGCGGCCCGCGCGCTGCGCAACTCGAGCAGCGAGTACTCGCCGCCGAACAAAGCGTAGTACGCCGCCACCAGGATGAGACCCGGCACGATCACCTTCGTCAGCCGGCCCATCAGCGTCCCGGCCTCGCTCGGCACACAGAGGCTCTGGTGCTCACAGCTTCCAGAGCCCCCTGCCCGGGTAGCGCGCCTTGTCGCCGAGCTGCTCCTCGATCCTGAGCAGCTGGTTGTACTTGGCCACGCGGTCCGTGCGGCTCGCGCTCCCCGTCTTGATCTGGCCCGCTCCGGTCGCGACCGCCAGGTCGGCGATGAACGTGTCCTCGGTCTCTCCGGAGCGATGCGAGACCACACTGCGGTACCCGGCCTCGCGCGCGAGGCGCATGGTCTCGAGCGTCTCGGTCAACGAGCCGATCTGGTTCACCTTGATGAGGATCGCGTTGGCAGCGCCGTCGCGAATGCCCTGCTCCAGTCGGTCCACGCTCGTCACGAAGAGGTCGTCCCCCACGATCTGCAATCGGTCCCCGA
>Ga0214472_10002275_pt1 | contig 20848 bp, 17 predicted proteins | sample RVTome_6_FD_207662 | JGI IMG/M metagenome (GOLD analysis project Ga0214472, IMG submission 207662) | Soil microbial communities from uranium-contaminated site in the Upper Colorado River Basin, Wyoming, United States - RVT140D175 | ecosystem: Environmental > Terrestrial > Soil > Contaminated >...
CGCGGGGGGGGGGGGCGGGGGCGCCGCCGGAGCCTGGGGTGCCTCGGGAATCCGGGTCCGGGGTACGGCGGGAGCCGACATGCCCAGATCCGCCTCGTCGAAGGAAATGGCCGCCCAGGGGTCGACCTCTTCGGGCTCCCGGGGGGCTTTTTCCGGGGCCGGCTCCTGCTCCCAGAGATGGCCATCCATCCCCAGCGCTTCCAGGCCGGCCGCCCTGTCCCGCGCGGCGGGGACCTTGGCGAAGAACTCGTCCACCTTGCGCAGCAGCTCGTCGGAGCCGAAGGGCTTGTTGATGAAACCGTCCGCCCCCACCTGGGAGGCCTTCTGCTCGTCGAAGGGCTCGAAGGTTCCGGCCAGCAACAGCACGGGAACGTTTTTGAGGGCGGGGTCCTTCTTGACCGCGTCGCAGAGCTCATAACCGTTGATGCCGGGCATGGCCGCGTCGGCCAGGATGAGATCGGGCCTCTCGGCCAAGGCGGCCTCCAGGGCGTCGACGCCGTTGGAGTAGGAGAGGACCTCGTAATCGAGGTCTGCGAAGATGATGCTGACCACTCTCTGGATCGTGGAACTGTCGTCGGCCAGCAGAATTTTCTTGCTCATGGATCGCCTCCTGGAAAACCCCTCAGGCATCAGGGCTGCACCTCAAAAATCCCGTGCATTAAAAACGGCAAAAATTAAAAAAACACCCCGGAAATTAGCACAGGGGCCGATCCCTGTCAAGACGGCAGGGGCCGCAAATACCCGGCTTTGCAGGGTTCAAAGGGTTTTCCAGGGGCGGGGAAGGAAGAGCTCCTCGAAGAGGTTGAGCGCGAAGCGATCACTCATGCCCGCGATGAAATCCGCCACCGAGACCTCCAGGCTGTCGCCGGGAAGGCGGTCGCCTCCGTGGCGCAGCAGAGCCCCTTCATCGGCCATGAAATAGCCGAACAGGTCCTCCAGGATGCGCGTGGCCTTGTCAAACTCCCGCTGAATCCCTGGATGCTCGTAGACCTGCTCGAACATCCAGGTGCGCAGAGCCATGAGGGCCTGCTCCATCCGGGCGGACATGAGCACCTCGGCGCCGTCCACGGCCAGAGACTCCCGGACGATGTCCAGCACCATGGCGTTGATGCGGCGGGAATTGGAGGTTCCCAGCAGCTCTCGGAGGTCCCTGGGCAGCTGCTCCTCACGGATGATGCCGGCCCGCAGGGCGTCATCCAGATCATGATTGAGATAGGCGATGATGTCGGCCATGCGCACCAGGCGCCCCTCCAGGGTGGCGGCCAGCTGTCCCGACGCCCCGGAGAGCAGAGCTCCCCTGCCCTTGGAGTGCATGAGGATGCCGTCGCGGACCTCGTAGGACAGATTGAGCCCCCGCCCCTCCTTCTCCAGCAGATCCACCACCCGCAGGCTCTGGTTGACGTGATGAAAGCCCCCGGGGACCATGCGGGCCAGCAGCCGCTCCCCGGCATGACCGAAGGGGGTGTGCCCCAGATCGTGGCCCAGGGAGATGGCTTCGGTGAGATCCTCGTTGAGGCTAAGGGCCCGGGCCAGGGTGCGGGCGATCTGGGAGACCTCCAGGGTGTGGGTCAGGCGGGTGCGGTAGTGATCCCCCTCGGGCTGAAGGAACACCTGGGTCTTGTGCTTGAGCCTGCGGAAGGCCTTGCTGTGCAGAATCTTATCCCGATCCTGCTGAAAGATGAGCCTGACGCTGGAAGGCGGCTCGGGCCGCTGCCGACCTCTGCTTTTAGCGCTGAGACAGGCGTGGGCTGATAAAAGCTTTTGTTCCCGAATCTCCAGCTGAAGTCTTAAATCTATCGACATTCGATCAATCTCCGTCGTTTCACACGTTGGTGGAAGTAACACCCGGGTTCAATAAGAGGAGCGAATCCTCGGCAATCGACCTTGCAAACATCATCTCACTGAAAAATGAATGCATTTTTATCGCATGCCCCTTAAATCGAAACCAAAAGAGGATTTGAAGGGTTATTTTGGAAAATTATCAGCAGAAATGGATTTTGTCTTTAATTTTGTATTGATTTTAAGATTGAATATTGTATTAGTTACCCGAATTCAGGAATTCGGATGCTTCATAGCATTTCTAAACATTCAAGGAGGAACAACATGGCAAATCTGCTCGAAATGGCCGCCGAAATTCTGGCAGCGCACGCATCGACAACCGCACTCACCAAGGAAGAACTTCTTCGCGAGCTGACCGAAATCCATTCCACCCTCGCCGCGCTGGAAAAAGGCGAGGCCGTTGCCCTCGAGGCCGAAGTGGCCGAATCCGAAGAAGCAGCGCCTGCCATGTCCCGCAAGAAAGCTTTCGGCAAGGACAGGGTCTTCTGCATGATTTGCGGCACCGGGATGAAGACCCTCTCCCGTCACCTGAAAACCGCTCACGGCATGAGTGCTTCTGAATATCGCAAGCAGTTCGATATTCCCCGCACCCAGGCCCTGGCCGCCAGGAACTATTCCGAGTCCCGCCGCCAGATGGCCATCGATCGCGGACTGGGCGAAAACCTCGCCAAGGCCCGCGCCGCGCGACGCTCAAAGAAGAAATAAGCTCTTTTTCCTGAAGCAGGCACGCAACAAAAAAGCACCCCGTCGGGGTGCTTTTTTGTTGCGTGAAAAACCAATCGAAATTCAATCAGATCAATTGGAAGGGAAGATTCATCAACAGGTTGCCCCGGGCATCCCGAACCTCCACCCGCCACTGCCCCTTCCATTCAGGCCGGATGTTCTTGGAGGAATAGGTTCTCCAGCCCGAAGAGCGCACGGGCAGATTCACCTGGGCCATCTCCCGATCGCCGTAGAACCAGACGTGCGTCACGAAGGTTTCCTCCGCCACGCCTTCGATGCGGGTGAAGCAGAACAGCTTGCCCACGTCGGAGGAGTAGGTCTCCACCACGTCCACAGGATTGCGGTTGACGATCTCCGTGGTGATCAGCCCCTCGGAGACGCGCACCTCGGCCAGAGCCGGGGATACCGCGGCCAGAAACAGCCCCGCGAACAACAGCACCCATTTTTTCATCATCCACCTCCTTCCAAATCCATGGTTAAAAGGGACCTCGGCGCAAGGCGCCGAGGTCAGAGAGAAAGCTCGTTCCGGGAAGCTCTCCCGCAAGTCCGAAGGCTTCGGCGAGGGTCGCACCCAGATCGCAGAATCCGCTTCGCGTCCCCAGATCCGCGGGGCGGATGCCCGGGGACCAGAGCAGCAGGGGGACATACTCCCGGCTGTGATCTGTGCCGGGGCTGGTCGGGTCGCAGCCGTGATCGGCGGTGACGACCAGCAGATCCCGGGGCCCCATCACGGACATCAGCTCGGGCAGGCGCCGGTCAAAGTCCTCCATGGCCCGGCCGAAACCCTCGGCGTCCAGGCGGTGGCCGTAGCACATGTCGAAATCGATGAGATTGGTGAACACCAGGCCGCAGGAGAGTTTCGCGAGCGCTTCCAGGGTGCGGTCCATGCCGTCCTGGTTGTTTTTCGTGGCGCAGCTGCCGGTAAAGCCCCGATCGCAGAAGATATCCGAAACCTTTCCGATGCCCTGCACTTCCAGGGCGCCTGAAAAGAGCAGCTCGGGCAGGGTGAGTCCGGGCGGGGCGAGGGAGAAGTCGTGACGGCGCGGCGTGCGGCGGAAACCGGACGCGGCATCCCCCACGAAGGGACGGGCGATGACCCGACCCACCCGGTAGGGATCGAGGATCTTCCGGGCGATGCGGCAGAGCTCGTAGAGCCGCTCGGGGGGGATGAGGTCCTCGTGGGCGGCGAGCTGGAACACCGAATCCACGCTGGTGTAGAGGATGGGGCGGCCCGTGCGCAGATGCTCCTCGCCCAGAAGATCCAGGATCTCGGTGCCGCTGGCCACCAGGTTGCCCAAGGGCGTAAGCCCCGTCTGCTGCCGGAAGGCTTCGAGGACGGCCTCGGGAAAACCGCCGGGGAAGGTCGGCAGGGGCTCCTGCTGCACGATGCCGCAGATTTCCCAGTGGCCGGTGGTGCTGTCCTTGCCGCAGCTTCGCTCCAGCATGCGCCCGTAGGCCCCTCGGACCTGCGCCAGGGAGTCCAGGCCCTGAACCTTCGCGATCCGGCCCAGCCCCAGGGATTCCAGCACGGGGAGATTCAGCCCGCCGCAGGCCTGCGCCACATGGCCCAGGGTGTCGACGCCCTGGTCTCCGTAATCGGCGGCATCGGGAAGGGCGCCGATGCCCACCCCGTCCAGGACGATGAGAACGACGCGATCATAAGCCCTGTTCATCGATGGTTCCTGCCTGCGAAGGGTTGTCTCAGGAGCGGTAATCGGCGTTGATCTTCACGTAATCGTAGGTCAGATCCGAGGTGTAGTAGTGGGCCCTGCCCTGCCCCAGCCCCAGATCCACGATGACGCTGAACTCGGGCTGCTTGAGCACCTCCGTGGCCCTTTCCTCCAGCTCTCTTCCGGTGCCCAGGCCCGCCTGCACCACGGGAACCCGATCGAAACAGATGTCCACCAGGGCGGGATCCACCTGGGCCCCGCTGTAGCCCGCCGCGGCGATGATCCGCCCCCAGTTGGCGTCCTGGCCGAAAAAGGCCGTCTTGACCAGGCTGGAGGTGGCGATGGCCCGGGCGGCCAGCCGGGCGTCCTCGTCGCTTTCGGCGCCTTCGACCTGGATGCGCACCAGCTTGGTGGCCCCTTCCCCGTCGCGCACGATCATCTTGGCCAGATCCAGCAGCACCTCGTCGAGCCGGGCCTGGAAGGCCTCGGCCTCGGGGGTTGCGGCGACGATCTCGGCCGTCTCGGCCATGCCGTTGGCCAGAAGCAGCACCATGTCGTTGGTGGAGGTGTCCCCGTCCACGGTGATGGCGTTGAAGGACTGGGCCACGGCCCGGCGAAGAGCCGCATCGAGAAAGCCGGCCTCCACCTTCGCGTCGGTCATCACGAAGGCCAGCATGGTGGCCATGTCGGGATGAATCATGCCTGCGCCCTTGGCCAGGCCCAGGATGCGGTAGGGCTTGCCCTGGCAATCGCCTTCGGCCAGGGAGACCTTACTGAAGGCATCGGTGGTCATGATGGCCTCGGAGAGCTGATCGGAGCCGTCGGCGCTGAGCTGGGCGGGCAGCTGGGGCACATGGCGCTCGAAGCGGTCCATGGGCAGGCGGTGGCCGATGACCCCGGTGGAGGCGACGATCACCAGCTCCTCGCCGATGCCCAGGGCGCAGGCGGTCAGCTCGCCGCAGCGCTTGGCATCAAGCAGTCCCTGCTCCCCGGTGCAGGCGTTGGCGTTGCCGCTGTTGACCAGCACGGCCTGGATGCTGCCCGATGCGGCTCGGGGACGGCTGAGCACCACGGGGGCGGCCGCCACCTTGTTGGTGGTGAACACCGCGGCGCAGCGGGCGGGAATCTCCGAATAGATGAGGCCCAGATCCATCCGGCCGCTCTTCTTGATGCCCGCGCCGCGGGCCGCAAACTTGAAACCACGAACGCTGTGTTTTTTCATCGCCCTGTCATCCGCCTCGAAATGGAAATTATTGTCCGCAGCATTTCTTGTATTTCTGCCCGCTGCCGCAGGGGCAGAGCTCATTGCGCCCGGTCTTGGGCTCTTCCCGGCTCACGGGAGTGTGCTCCGCGGCGCTCTCCGCCGCCCGATTGAAAGCCATCTTCTGGGCCTTTTCGCGGGCGCGCTCCATCTGCTCCACTTCCTCGCGGGTCACCAGGCGCACATGGAAGAGGCGGCCCACCACGTCGGTACGCACCCGGCCCATCATCTCGATGAACAGGTTGTAGGCCTCGCGTTTGTACTCTTCCTTGGGATTCTTCTGCCCGTAACCGCGCAGCCCCACCCCTTCCTTGAGGTGGTCGATGGCCAGCAGGTGATCCTTCCAGTGCACGTCGATGGCCTGGAGCAGCAGGCTCTTCATGAGCTGCCCAAGCACCTGGGGTCCGAACTCCTCCTCGCGCGCCTTGAGCTGCTCGTCCACCTCTTCCTTGAGGCGGGCCTCCAGCTGGGCGGGGCTGAGCACCTGCTCCTGAAGCTCGGCACCGACGATCCGGAGGTTGAAATAGGTCAGGAACTCCCGCTCGATGCTCTCCCAGTCCCAGGCCGAGGGGTGGGACTTGAGGGGGCAGCAGCCGGAGACCAGATCCTCGACGATCTCCTTGATGATGGATTCGTAGGTCTCGCGCACGTTCTCGCCGGCCAGCAGCTCGCGGCGCTGGGCGTAGATCACCTCGCGCTGCTTGTTCATGACGTCGTCGTAATCGATGAGGTGCTTTCGGATGTCGAAGTTGTGGGCCTCCACCTTCTTCTGGGCGTTTTCGATGGCCCGGGAGATCATGGGATGCTCGATGGGCTCGCCCTCGGGGATGCGCAGCTTGTCCATGACGAAGGCCACCCGGTGGGAGCCGAAGATGCGCAGCAGGTCGTCCTCCAGGCTCAGGTAGAAGCGGCTCTCGCCCTCGTCGCCCTGACGGCCCGCCCGGCCCCGCAGCTGGTTGTCGATGCGGCGGGATTCGTGGCGCTCGGTGCCCAGGATGTAGAGGCCGCCCAGCTCCAGCACCTCCTGGCGCTCGGCGGCGCAGCCGGCGCGGTATTTTTCCAGCAGCGCCGGGAAGGCGGCCTCGGGATCCTCGCTCTTTTCCGCCTCCTTGCGGGCCATCATCTCGGCGTTGCCGCCCAGCACGATGTCCGTTCCCCGGCCCGCCATGTTGGTGGCGATCATCACCGCGCCCTTGCGGCCCGCCTGGGCCACGATCTCGGCCTCCTTCTCGTGCTGCTTGGCGTTGAGGACATGGTGGGCAACGCCCTTTTTCTTGAGCAGGGCGGAGAGGATTTCGGAATTCTCGATGGAGATGGTGCCCACCAGCACCGGCTGGCCCTTCTCGCGGCGCTCGGTGATGTCGGCGATGACGGCGTCGAACTTCTCCTTCACCGTCTTGTAGATGACGTCGGAGCGATCGATGCGCACCATGGGCCGGTTGGTGGGGATGACCACCACGTCGAGCTTGTAGATCTCGTGGAACTCGGTGGCCTCGGTGTCGGCGGTGCCCGTCATGCCCGAGAGCTTCTCGTACATGCGGAAGTAGTTCTGGAAGGTGATGGTGGCCAGGGTCTGGTTCTCGCTCTCTATCTTCACCCCTTCCTTGGCCTCCACCGCCTGGTGCAGGCCGTCGCTCCAGCGGCGACCCGGCATGAGGCGGCCGGTGAACTCGTCCACGATGTGGATCTGGCCGTCCCTGACCACGTAGTCCACGTCCCGCTGGAAGAGGGCGTGGGCCTTGAGAGCCTGATTCACGTGGTGGAGGATCTCCATGTTGCCGGGATCGTAGAGGTTGTCGATGCCCATGAGCTTCTCGACCTTGCGCACGCCCTGCTCTGTGAGGCTGGCGCTCTTGCCCTTCTCGTCCACGGTGAAATCCCCCGTGTACTCCTTGACGGTCTTGCCGATCTTGCCGTCGCGGTGCTCGATGACCTCGCCCTTGACCAGCTTGGGGATGATGCGGTTGACGGCGTAGTAGAGTTCGCTGGAGCTCTCGCTGGGGCCGGAGATGATCAGCGGCGTCCGCGCCTCGTCGATGAGAATGGAGTCCACCTCGTCGACGATGGCGAAGTAGGGATCGCGCTGGACGTAATCCTCCAGGGAGAACTTCATGTTGTCGCGCAGGTAGTCGAAGCCGAACTCGTTGTTGGTGCCGTAGGTGACGTCGCAGGCGTAGGCTTCCTTGCGCTGGGCGTCGGTGAGGCCGTGAACGATGCAGCTCACGCTCAGGCCCAGATAGCGGTGCAGCCGGCCCATCCAGTCGGCATCCCGGCCGGCCAGGTAGTCGTTGACGGTGACCACGTGGACGCCGCGGCCGCTCAAGGCGTTGAGGTAGGTGGGCAGGGTGGCCACCAGGGTCTTGCCCTCGCCGGTCTTCATCTCGGCGATGCGGCCCTCATGCAGCACGATGCCGCCGATGAGCTGGACGTCGAAATGCCGCATGCCCAGAACCCGCCTGGCCGCCTCGCGCACCACGGCGAAGGCCTCGGGCAGCAGGCCATCGAGGGTCTCCCCCTTGCCCAGACGCCGGCGGAATTCCTGGGTCTTGGCCTTGAGGGCCTCATCGCCGAGGGCGGACGTCGCCTCTTCCAGGGCGTTGATTTTCTCTACCATGACCTGCATGCGCTTGAGCTCGCGCTCGTTCTTGCTGCCGAAGACTTTCTTGACCAGTGTTCCTATCATGCGTCTTGCTCCATTTCGGGAGATTCAGAACGGAATGAGCCGCCGTTGCGGCATCGCTCCGTACCCATCACAAAAAAGTCATGCAATCTAACACAAAGGGGAAACGTCCACAATAAAGCGGCCTTCCCCCTCAACAATAAAAAGAGAGCCTTATGGGCTCTCTTTCGGGATGCGTCGGCCGGGGTGCGAATGCGCCTGCCTGGCAGGGTGCTGAAAAAGTCCATCCATGGACTTTTTCAAGGGCCCGTCCATGGGCTCCACAGACTGTTTTTCAACAGCCTGCTAGAGATAGGCCGAAGGGTTCTTCGGGTGCCCCTTGACATGCACCTCGTAGTGCACATGGGGCCCGGTGGACAGCCCGGTATTGCCGACCCTGGCGATGGCCTCGCCGCGCTTGACGCGCTGGCCGACCTTCACCAGATTCCTGGAATTATGGGCGTAAAGGGTGCGGAAGCCGTAGCCGTGCTCCACCACCACGAAGTTGCCGTAGCCGGGATCGAAGGCCGCCCGGCTCACCACGCCGTCGGCCGTCGCCCGGATCTCGCTGCCCGCCGGCGCCGAGATGTCCAGTCCTTCGTGCATCTTGCGGCCGCCGCCGAAGGGAGAATCCCGGTATCCGAAGGAGGAGGAAAAGGCGCCGTCGACCACGGGGCGACCCTGGGGGGTGGCCCGCTCCAGGGAATTCTGCTCGGTGAGCATGGCCTGGATCTCCATCTGACTGCGGCGCCTGGCTTCCATCTCGGCCTGCAGGCCGGTAATCACCGCATCGATGTCCAAAGCGCCGTCCAGGGAGGCGCCGCCGATGCCCAGGCGTCCTTCATCCTCGGGGGGCAGCTTGGCCAGGGTGCGGACCCGGGCGTCGTTCTGGGCCAGGATCACCAGCTCTCGCCTCATGCCCTCCATCTCGCTGGAGAGCTCCATGAGATGGGCGGCGAGCTTGGCGTTGTCCTCCTGGAGCCGACCGATGGCCAGACGCTGGGAGAGACCGTTCCTGAGCTCCAGGACGCCGAGGATTCCCAGCAGGATCCCGGCGCAGCACAGCCCGACGAGCACCAGGGACAGCAGGGGCCCGACACGGAACCGCCGGACGCTGTCCGCCCCTTCGGGGAAAAGCAGGATGGTGAATTTTCTGGGGGGCATGAGACCTCCCTCCTTCATCGACCCGAAAAGTCAGGGCGGCGGCAGTTACGGCCCGGGGACTTCGAGCAAAATTTCAGAATTCGATAGAGACGGCCGTCTCATCACATTCGGGGAACTTGGCGCAGCGGATACAGTCGCTCCAGATCTTGTGGGGCAACTCGCTCTTCTCGATTTCGTGGAATCCGACCTTTATGAAAAATTCAACCTTGTAGGTCAAGGCAAAAATGCGTTTGATTCCCAGATCCCGCGCTTCGAGCAGGCACATATCCACCAACCGGCGGCCGATGCCCTTGCCCCCGGCGGACTCCTCCACGGCCAGGGAGCGCACCTCGGCCAGGTCCTCCCAGCAGATGAGCAGGCAGACCGTCCCCAGGATTTCGCCGTTTTCCTCGAACACGTAGAAATCGCGGATATCCTCGTAGATCTCCGTCAGGGGCCGGGGAAGCATCAGCCCGTCCTTGGAGTAGCGGCTGAGCAGGGAATGGATTTTTTTGGCGTCCGGGATGCGTGCGCGACGAATCATGGCTGAACTCTCCTCAAACGGAAACAACGCCCCGTCCTCAGACGGACGTGGCGTTCTGGGCGACGAGCTCCCTGGCATGGGCCAGGGTGCGCTCGGTAAGCCGTGCGCCTCCCAGCATGCGGGCCATCTCCTCCACCCGATCCTCCCCCGTGAGGGGACAGAGACGGGTGCGGGTGCGCTCCTCATGGACCTGCTTCTCCACCCGCAGATGGTGGTGGGCGAAGGCGGCCACCTGGGGCAGGTGGGTGATGCAGAGCACCTGGGCGGCATCGGCCACCCGGCGCAGCTTCTCGCCGATGGCCGTGGCCGTTGCGCCCCCCACCCCGGCGTCCACCTCGTCGAAAATGAGGGCGGAGGCCAGCTGCTGATCGGGCGCCACCCTTCGGACGGCCAGCATGAGGCGGGAGAGTTCGCCGCCCGAGGCGACCTTGGCCAGGGGCAGCAGGGGTTCGCCGGGATTGGCGCTGAAATAGAGCTCGCCCTCCTCCAGCCCCAAGGGGCCGGGCTCCGGAAGCTCGTTCAGGCGGAATTCGAGGCGGGCGCGCTCCATGGCCAGGTCCTTGAGCTCCGCTGTGACCGATGCGCAGAGCTTGTCGGCGGCCTCATCGCGCCCTTGACGCAGCGCCCTGCCCGCGCGCAGCACTTCCTCCTCCCACCGGGCGATCTCGGCCGAAAGCGCTTCGGTGCTGCCTGAAGCGCCGGAGAGCTCCTCGATTTCCCGGCCCAGCTCGTCGCGCCCGGCAATCAGGGAGGGGAGATCCTGCTGATATTTGCGCTTGAGCCGCTCAAGAGTCGCCAGGCGCGCCTCGATCTCGTCCAGCCGTCCGGGCTCGAAGCTGAGGCCCTCGCCGTAGACGCGCAGAGAGGCGGCAACATCCTCCAGGCCGTACCGGGCGCCTTGCAGGGTCTCGGCCAGAGGAGCCAGCGAAGCGTCCACCCTGCTCAGTGCCTCCAGCTCGGCGGCCAGCTCGTCCAGGCGGCCCACGACGGCATCATCCCCGGCGTAGAGGCGCTCGAAGCCGCCCAGGGTGGCCCGGCTGAGCCGCTCGGCGTTGGCCAGCCGCCCTCGCTCCAGGTGCAGCTCTTCGTCTTCGCCGCGCACCAGGCGGGCCTCCTCGAGCTCCCGGTGCTGGAACTCGATGAGCTCCAGGCGCTCCCGGCGGGCCCTGGCGTCCCGGGAGAAGCCGCGCATCCTCTGGCGCTTCTCGGCGAGCCGGCGAAACGCTTCCTGGTAGGTATCCAAGAGCTCGCGACAGCCGCCGAACTCATCCAGCAGGGCAAGATGGCGTTCGCTGCGCTGGAGTTGCTGGTATTCGTGCTGGCCGAAGATGCTCACCAGGTGGGGGGCGAGTTCCTGTAGCTGGCCCAGGGTCGCGATGGAGCCGTTGATGTAGATGCGGTTCTTGCCCGAGCGGGAGATGATGCGGCGCACCGAGAGCTCCTCCTCGGCGGCGATGCCCATCTCGTCCAGACAGGCGGCCAGGGGCGCCTTGCCCCGCTGGTCGAAGAGGGCCTCCACGGTGGCATTTTCCGCGCCATGGCGGATCATCTCCGTCTTGGCCCGGGCCCCCAGCAGCAGGGAGACGGCATCGATGATGATGGATTTGCCCGCGCCGGTCTCGCCGGTCAGGACGGTCAATCCGGGCTGGAGTTGAAGCTGGAGGCTGTCGATGATGGCGAAGTCCCGCACGCCCAGTTCGAGAAGCACTAGCGTTCTCCCCAGCGCAATTTGGCCCGAAGGACCTTGAAGTAATCCTTGGTCTGGCTCTTGATGAGCAGGGTGCGGTGTTTCGATTTGCGCACCTCCACCCGGTCGCCGCGCTGCAGGGGCATGCCCTGCTGGCCATCGGCGGTGAAGACCACGTCCTCGTCCTCGCACTTGACTTCGATGCCGATGACCGATTCGTTGGAGACGATGAGGGGGCGGTTGGTGAGCATGTGGGGGCAGATGGGAGTGATGACCAGGCAGTTCATCCCCGGGTGGACGATGGGCCCTCCGGCGGCCATGTTGTAGGCCGTGGACCCCGTGGGGGTGGAGATGATCAGGCCGTCGGCCTTGAAGGTGGTGAGATAGGCCTCGTCCACCGAGGCTTCCATGTCGATGATGCGGGCCAGGGCGCCCTTGTTGATCACCACGTCGTTGAGCACCGAGTAACGCTCCACCACGGCGCCGCCGCGCAGAATTCTCGCTTCGAGCATCATGCGATCGGAGGTTTCGTAATTGCCCTCGAGCACCTGGGTCAGGGTGGGATAGAGCTCCTCCAGGGTGATCTCCGTCAGGAACCCCAGGCTTCCCAGGTTGACGCCCAAAATGGGCACCCTGCGATCACCGATGAGGCGGGCCACGGAGATCAGGGTTCCGTCGCCGCCCAGCACCATGAGCAGATCGGCCATGGCAGGGATCACCCGGGCCGCATGGCCGCCCGGCTCGTCCAGGTCCATGGCGAGGCTTTCCTCGAAGAGGACCTCGATGTCCCGTTTCTCCAGCCAGGTTCTGAGTTTTTTGGCCTCAAACGCGGCCACCGGGTGGTTGCGCTTGACGTAGATTCCGATCCGTTTCATATCCGCATCCCGGGAATTTGGTTCCCGAATCTAGCACAGGCCCATGGCCAAGATCCATCCATTAAACGGCAACAGGGCTTTGCCTTGAGGCGGGAAACAAGGCTATATTGGCGAAACGAAGACGATGGACGCTCCGGCCGGACCACATTCTCAGGCGACGCAACCCGATGAATTTATTTGAACAGCACAGACAGGATTCCCCCGACGCGCCCCTGGCCCAGCGCCTGCGGCCCAGGCAACTTGCCGACTTCGTGGGGCAGGAGCATCTGCTGGGCGCGGGCAGGCTGCTTCGGCGCCTCATCGAGCAGGACAGCATCAGCTCCCTGCTGCTCTGGGGGCCGCCGGGAACGGGCAAGACCACCCTGGCCGAGATCATCGCCGCCACCACCCGCTGCCGCTTCGTCTCCTTCTCCGCCGTGCTCCAGGGGGTCAAGGAGGTGCGGGAGATCGTGGCCAGGGCCCGGGAGGAGAAGGCCTTCCACGGCCGCAAGACCCTGCTGTTCGTCGACGAGATCCACCGCTTCAACAAGGCCCAGCAGGACGCCTTTCTGCCCTATGTGGAGCAGGGGGACATCGTGCTCATCGGGGCCACCACGGAAAACCCCTCCTTCGAGATCAACGCCGCCCTGCTGTCGCGCTCCCGCGTCTTCGTGCTGGAGCCTCTTGCCCCCTCGGATCTGGCCCGCATCCTCCAGAGGGCCCTGGAAGATCCCAAGGGCCTGGGGGGACGGGGGCTCTGCCTCGCCCCCGAGGCCATGTCACTGCTGTGCGAGCTGGCCCAGGGGGACGCTCGGGCCGCCCTGGGGGCCCTGGAGGTGGCCGCTTCGGTCAAGGGTGGCGGGGAGCTCAGCTGCGAGGACGTGCGGGAGGGGATGCAGAAGAAGGCCCTGCTCTACGACAAGGGGGCCGAGGAGCACTACAACGTCATCTCCGCCTTCATCAAGAGTCTGCGGGGCAGCGACCCCGACGGGGCCCTGTACTGGCTGGCCCGCATGGTCGAGGCGGGGGAGGACCCCCTGTTCATCGTGCGGCGCATGATCATCCTGGCTTCCGAGGACATCGGAAACGCCGACCCCAGGGCCCTGCAGCTGGCCGTCAGCGCCCAGCAGGCCGTGCACTTCGTGGGCATGCCCGAGGCGCGCCTCATCCTGGCCCAGGCCGCCACCTACCTGGCCACCGCCCCCAAGAGCAACGCCTCCTACGCCGGGATCAAGGCCGCCCAGGCCGAGGTGCGCAAATCCGGCGCCCTGCCCGTGCCCCTGCACATCCGCAACGCCCCCACAAAGCTCATGAAGGAGCTGGACCACGGCAAGGGCTATCGCTACGCCCACGACAGCCCCGAAGGCTTCGAGGCCCAGCAGTACCTGCCCGAGCTGCTGCGCGGCCGCATCTTCTACCGCCCCAGCGAGCGGGGCTACGAGAAGAGCATCGCCGAGCGCCTGCGCTACTGGGAGCAGCTTCGGAAAAAACAGACCCATCCGGAGGAAGAATGATCCCCGGATATCTGCGCATGGCCCTGTCGGGGATGCTGCTTTTCGCAACCCCCGCCCTGGCCTCGGAGCCCTGGGACTGGAGCCCGAAGCCGTCCCCCGCCGCCACGGCAAGAGGGGCCCAGGACGACTTCCATCTGCTCAAACAGGGGGTGCGCTTCTTTCAGCGCTACATCTCGGTGGTGGACGGGGACCGCTGCCCCATGTACCCCACCTGCTCTGCCTACTCCCTCTCGGCTCTGGAGAAGCACGGACCGATGATGGGGACCTTCATGACCGTGGACCGCCTCTTTCACGAGACCGATCCCCAGGAACACCGCCACCCCATGATGAAATACGGCCGCAGGCGCTTCTACGACCCCCTCGAAAACAACGACTTCTGGCTGAAGTGACTCGGCTTTTCTCCAGCCAATCCGGCACTTCCCGGGGATGCGCCTTCCTGCGCTTCGGGTTCGACTTCAGGTTCGCACCGGCAAATGCTCGGAATAAAAGGATTTTCCAAAGACCCTGCGCCTCAGAAAACGAAGCGCCGCATGCTCACGTTGAGCAGCAGTCCCGTGCCGATCATTGTGGTCACCATGCTGGTCCCTCCGTAGGAGAACAGCGGCAGAGGCACCCCCACCACCGGCATCAGGCCGATGACCATGCTCAGGTTCACCACGATGTGCCAGAACATCATGGCCGCCACCCCCAGGGCCAGGAACATGCCGAAGCTGTCCGCGGCTCTGCGGGCGATGTACAGTCCCCAGATGATGAGAAACAGATAGAGCAGCAACAGTACCGTGGAGCCCGCGAACCCCCACTCCTCCGCGAACACGGAAAAAGCGAAATCCGTGTGGCGCTCGGGCAGGAAGGAGAGCTGGGACTGGGGACCCGACATGTAGCCCTCGCCCCAGAACCCGCCGCTGCCCACGGCGATCTTGGACTGGATGATGTGATAGCCGCTGCCTAAGGGGTCTTTCTCGGGATCCAGGAAGGTCAGGATGCGCTGCTTCTGATAGGGGCGAAGCAGCCTCCAGCCGCCCACGGCGGCCCCCAGCCCCCCCAGCGCCAGCACGATGAAGGTGTTGCGGCGCAAGCCCGCCAAAAGCAGCATGCCGGCGGCGATGAAAATGACCATCAGGGCCGTGCCCAGATCGGGCTGTTTCATGATGAGCACCGCCGGAAGCCCGATCAGCAGGGCCGGGACCAGAAGTTCCCGAAGGAAAAAGCCATCGGCGTGCGCCCTGAGGCTGAAATAGCGCGCCAGGGTGATGATGATGACGATCTTCATCACCTCGCTGGGCTGCAGGTTGAAAAAACCCAGGGAAATCCACCGGGTCGCCCCCATGGACGTCTTGCCCCCCACCAGCACGAAAATCAGCAGCAGGATATTGAGTCCGTAGAGCCAGAAGCCCTTGTATTCCAGGTGGCGATAGTCGAAACAGGACACCAGCAGGGCCAGGACCAGGCCCATTCCCAGCCAGGCGAGCTGCTTGACGTAGATGGGGGGCCCCGGAAAGGTCCAGCTGTAGGTGGCGCTGTAGAGGTTGACGATGCCGATGCCGGAAATAAGCACCACCATCAGCAGCAGAATCCAGTCGAAATTGGTCAGCAGCCGTCTGTCGATCATGGGTTGCCCCCTTCGCGCCCTTGAGCAGGAGGCGTCTTTTTCGCCTCGCCCTGCTCCCGGCGGGCGAAATACCCTTTGAGAATTTCTCCGGCGATGGGCGCGGCGGTGCGCCCCCCTCCCCCGCCGTGCTCGACGATGACGGCCAGGGCTATCTCGGGCTTGTCGGCGGGGGCGAAAGCGATGAAAAGGGCATGATCCCGGAACCTGTAGGGGATGCTCTCGTAGTCGGCCTCGTCCCCGTCATCCTCTTTGAGCCGAACCACCTGGGCCGTTCCCGTCTTGCCCGCCACCAGAACATCGGAGAGGCGGCTTCTCCAGCCGCTGCCGCCGGGTTCGTTGACCACGGCCGTCATGGCCCGATGCACCGTCTCCACCTGGGCCGGATTGAGCTTCGTCTTTCGCAGGACGCTGGGCTGCTGCTCGAAGAGCAGATTGCCCTCCCAGTCCTCCACCCGGCTCACCAGGTAGGGTTTGAGCACCGTGCCCCCGTTGGCGATGGCCGCCGTCATCACGGCCAGCTGCAGGGGGGTGGTCAGCAGAAAACCCTGGCCGATGGAGGCATTGAGGGTCTCGCCCTTGTACCAGGGCGCACCGAAGCGCTCCTTCTTCCAGCTCCGGGAGGGCACCAGGCCCGAGCTCTCCCCGCCGATGGCGATGCCCGTCTCCTGGCCCAGGCCGAGCTGCTTGGCCATTTCCGAGATCCCGTCGATGCCCAGCCGCAGCCCCACCTCGTAGAACCAGACGTCGCAGCTCTCGCGCAACGCCTTCTTCAGATTGGTCAGGCCGTGGCCGCCCTTCTTCCAACAGCGAAACACCCGGCCGCCGATTTCAAAGCTGCCCTGGCAATCCACCGTGGTGGCGCTGGAGGCTGCGCCTTCGGCCAGAGCCGCCAGCATCACCACGGGCTTGAAGGTGGATCCCGGGGGATACTGGCCCCGAAACGCGCGGTTCTGCAGGGGCTTCATGGGATCTTCCAGCAGCGCCTTCCATTCCTCGGAGCGGATGCCCCGGGCGAACAGGGCCGGATCGAAGCTGGGACTGTTGACCACCGCCAGCAGCTCGCCCGTGCGCACGTCCATCACCACGGCGGAGCCCGCCTCCCGGCCGAAGGCCTCCTGGGCCACCTTCTGAAGCGGAGCATCCAGACTCAGGAAAAGCTTGTTGCCGGGCTTGGGAGGCTCCACCTCCCACTGGCGCAGCTCCTTGCCCCGGGCGTCCACCTCCACCCGGCGCACCCCGTCCTGGCCCCGCAGATACTCCTCGAACACCTTCTCGATGCCGCTCTTGCCCTGGTATTCCCCCGAGCGGTAGTCTCCGGAGCGCAGCTCCTCCTCGCCCACTTCCCCCAGGGTTCCGATGACATGGGCGCCCATGTCGCCGTAGGGATAGTGACGGATGGGATGGACCACCGGCAGAATGCCTGCGAGCTCGAAGCTGTTCTCCATCACCCGCTCCAGGGTGCTGCGCTCCACATCCGCGGCAAGGGTCACGGGGCGGTACACGGGAAAGCGCCGACCTGCCTTCCAGCGCTCCTCGAGCAGCTGCCGATCCTCCTCCAGATAGAGAGAGAGCCAGTCGAGCAGCTCCTCGGGCTCCTCCACGTCCTGGCGCATCACGCTGATGTTGAAGGCCGGGCGGCTGTCCACGAGCAGGCGGCCGTGGCGATCGAAGACCGGCCCCCGGGGGCTGGCCACGGGGAGATAACGGGTGCGGTTCTTCTCGGAGAGCCGGTCGTAACGCTCGGAGTTGATGGTCTGCAGATACCAGAGGCGGGACAGAAGCAGCACGAAAACGAAGGCCGCGGCCAGGGAGAAGAGAAAAAACCGCTTGGAGAGATCGGTGTTGCGGGCCCAGTCGGATCTAATTCTCACCACCGGCCTCCTGGCGGTACGACCCCGGTATCCAGCTCAAGGGCCCGAATCTTCCCTGCAGGGCATGGAAGGCCGCGCCCATTACGTGACCGACGCCGGTGGTCCAGAAGAGCTGCCAGCCCAGATCCCTGAGCAGGGGCCAAAAGACGTAGTCGGAAGGTGAAAAAAGGGTGGTGAAGACAAAGAGATACGCCGACTGGAGCAGACAGGCGATGGCGACGAGCACCAGCAGCAGGAAACTGTTTTCCGTATTGAGCCTCAGGATCACGGACTTGAGGCTCAAAAAGGTGAGGCAGAAGACCAGGGCGTGAAGCCCCAGGAACTGTCCCGCCAGAGTGTCCTGCAGTAGTCCCAGCACGAAGCAGAGCAGCATCCCCTTGCGCGGGCCGACATGCAGGGCCAGATGCACGACCACCAGAAGCACCAGGGCAGGACGGCCGGAGGTGGGGATCAAGGCCGGCATCAGCGTGGACTGAAGCGCGGCCGCGGCAAAACCGTAGAGCAGATAGAGCGCCCAGTGCATCACATCGGCCCCGGCAGCAGCACCAGGACTTCCTCCAGGCGGGAGAAATCCACGGAGGGCTGCACCACGATGGACTGGAAAAGCCCGAACCCCTGGCTCTCGATGTACACCACCTCCCCCAGCACCAGTCCCTTGGGAAAAAGCCCCCCCAGACCCGAAGTGACGATGCGATCGCCGATGGCCACCTCGTCGCGGCGCAGGACGAAATTGAAATGAAGATCCTCCCCGTTGCCGCGGCAGATGCCCCGGGTGCGATTCTTCTGCACCAGGGCAGCCACCGCCGAAGAGGCATCGGTGAGCAGCAGAACCCGGGACTGATGGGGCCCCACCTTGATGATGCGTCCCACGACCCCCTCGGCCACCACCACAGGGGCGCCCTCGTACAGCCCCTCCTCGCTGCCCTTGTCGATCATCGCCGTACGAAACCAGGGCGAGAGCTCCTCGCCGATGACCTGGGCGGGCAGAGCGGGCATGTCCACCGTCTCGCGAAACGCCAGCAGCTCCCGAAGCCGGATATTGGCCAGGCGCACCTCCTCCAGGCCCAGCAGCTCACCGCGCAGATGGGCGTTTTCATCGCGCAGCAACCGGTTTTCCTGCTCCGTATCGATGAGATGGAGATAGCGGTTCCAGAGGGAGGAGATGCCGCCCAGGGCCCCGTCGATGAGGGCATTGACCGGGGCGGCCACCGCCAGGACGCTGCGCTCCAGAAGGGTCGTGGCCCCTTGCGCGCGCAGGTGCCAGGAATAGAGAAAGAAGGCGCACAGCAGCAGCGAGCCGATGATCAGATGAATCCGGAATCTGTGAAACAGCTCACGCATCAGCAGCCGCCAAAACGAAAAAGCGGGAGAGTCTCTTCACTCTCCCGCAGGAAATCGGGCTTCGATTGCAACAGGACAGGTCTCTCAGCTGGTGACCGTGACCTGGCGCAGCAGGTCCAGCTCGTCAAGCACCTTGCCCGAGCCCAGCACGACGCAGGAGAGGGGATCCTCGGCGATGAGCACGGGCAGCCCCGTCTGCTCCCGCAGCAGCACGTCGATGTTGCGCAGGTAGGCGCCGCCGCCGGCCAGCACGATGCCCTTGTCCACGATGTCGGAGGAGAGTTCGGGCGGGGTGCGCTCCAGGGCGATGCGCACCGCGTCGACGATGGCATTGACGGGCTCGGAGATGGCCTCGCGGATCTCGGCCGAGTCCACCTCGATGGTCTTGGGGATGCCCGAGACCAGGTCGCGGCCCTTGACGTTCATGGTGCGCTCCTGCCCGTCGGGGTAGGCGCTGCCGATCTCGATCTTCACCTGCTCGGCGGTGCGCTCACCGATGAGCAGGTTGTACTTGCGCTTGATGTAGTGGACGATGGCCTCATCCAGCTTGTCGCCGCCCACCCGTACGCTCTTGGCGTAGACGATGCCCGCCAGGGAGATGACGGCCACCTCGGTGGTGCCCCCGCCGATGTCCACGATCATGTTGCCCGAGGCCTCGGTGATGGCGAGCCCTGCCCCGATGGCGGCGGCCATGGGTTCCTCGATGAGGTAGACCTCCCGGGCGCCGGCCGACTCGGCGGACTCGCGCACGGCGCGCTTCTCCACCTGGGTGATGCCCGAAGGCACGCAGATCACGATGCGGGGCCGCACCAAGGCCTTGCGGTTGTGGACCTTGTGGATGAAGTGACGCAGCATCTCCTCGGTGATGTCGAAGTCGGCGATGACGCCGTCCTTCATGGGGCGGATGGCCACGATGCTGCCCGGGGTGCGGCCCAGCATCTGCTTGGCGTTGGTGCCCACGGCCAGCACCCGGCGCTGCCCCATGGAATCCTTCTGCACGGCGACCACCGAGGGCTCGCTGACCACGATGCCCTTGCCCTTGAGGTAGACCAGGGTGTTGGCGGTGCCCAGGTCGATGGCGAGGTCGTTGGAAAAAATACCGAATATTGTATTAAAGATATTGAACATGAAGGCAATCATCCCCTTGGGTAAAAAAGGCTGTGAAATGCCCCGGCCGAGGGCGGAAAAAAAAGCGCATAAACAGACGAACCCTACCAAAATTCCTTCAGGAATTGCAAGGCGCAAAAACTAAAAAGGGATTGCTTTTAAAGGGTCGATTGACTAACATCGCATCCTTATTTTCTCAGCACTTTCATCCGTTTGAAAAGGAGATTTTCCCGCATGCTGGATCTGATCAGGAGGAAGAAGAAATCTGGTCTCATCAAGATGGTCTTCTGGGCGATCATCGCCACCTTCGTAGGAACCATTTTTCTGGTCTGGGGCAAGGGGTCGGACCAGACGGTCGCCAACGGCTCCCTGGCCGCCAAAGTCGGAGACACGGAGATCGGCTTCGCCGAATTCCAGTCAGTCTACAGCAATCTCTACAGCCTCTACCAGAACATCTACCGCGATCAGTTCACGCCCGAGATGGAAAAGCGCCTGGGCCTGCGCCGCCAGGCCCTGGAGAGCCTCATCGATCAGGCCCTGCTCGCCCAGGAAGCCGAGCGTCAGGGCGTCCGGGTGAGCAAGAAGGAGATCATCGAGGCCATCGCCGCGACCCCGGCTTTCCAGCAGGGCGGCGTCTTCGACAAGGAGCGCTATATCCAGGTGCTCAACTACCAGCGCATCACCCCGGAGCAGTTCGAGGCCTCCCAGCGCCGCCAGCTGCTCATCGAGAAAATCCAGGCAAAACTCTTCGACCAGGTCCGGATCACCGACGAACAGGTCGAGGCGGAGTATCTCAAACAGGGGCAGAAGCTCAACCTTGAGTTCCTGCGTTTCTCCCCCGTGGTCTTCGCCGCACGGGTCGAGGCCGACGAGGAGTCCCTCAAGGCCTATTTCGAGCAACACCTCGAGAACTTCCGCATCCCCGAAAAAGTCTCCCTGCGCTACCTCCAGTTCGACCCTCAGCGCTACCTGGAGAAGGTCAGCCTGGAGCAGGAGGAGCTGGAGCGCTACTACCGCAGGCACCTG
>Ga0214472_10002277_pt1 | contig 20836 bp, 28 predicted proteins | sample RVTome_6_FD_207662 | JGI IMG/M metagenome (GOLD analysis project Ga0214472, IMG submission 207662) | Soil microbial communities from uranium-contaminated site in the Upper Colorado River Basin, Wyoming, United States - RVT140D175 | ecosystem: Environmental > Terrestrial > Soil > Contaminated >...
AGCTGCCTCCGCGCTGTCAGTCGCCAATGCGTTCATGGAGGCCGGGACAATCTCGACGCAGAGGCGACATTGGCGTTGTTCGCCGCCGACATCCCCATCAGCGACGGCTTCATCGAGGAGCTTGGCGAGTATCCGGTGTACTTCGACTGGCTGCGGACCTCCAACTGGCGTTGGACGGTCGGCGAATGTGCGGAGACCTCCACCGGCGAGGGAGGCACCCTTGTCCGATGCGAATACGTCAGCGAGAACGACTGGACGCGATCTCTGTCCCAGGTCCCGGTGGCGGGTCTCATCGACATCCTGGTGACGAATGGCGAGATCACCGGTTTGGTTCACACCGGCGAGATCGCACAATTCGACGAGGTCTGGGACGAGGTGACCGTGTGGGTGGAGAACAACCATCCAGAGACCATCGATCAGACACTGACCCCCGACCTGCGAAGACCCATCCTCGATGCCGACTCGGTCGCGCTTTGGGAGCAATACACCGAGGAGTTCGTGGCTTCAATGGAGCGCTGAACAGAGTTGCTGGTCCCACGTCCGCGGGCCGTGGGTCCAGCAGGGCAACCCCCCGGTTGCTCTCAACTCGTCTATGCCCGGATACGGAGGAGGGTCACCCGGAAAAACCCCGGTGACCTGTCGACCTAACTGGGCACTAGAACTGTGATGAGGGCTGTCACCCGAAACGGGCAGGTCATGTCGGACCAGGAAGCGAGATTCGCCGAGTTGTACCGCCATTACGGCAAGCACCTGCATGCCTATTGCGTTCGACGTACGCCCGGGTCGCAGGCAGCCGATGCGGTGGCCGAGACCTTTCTGGTGGCGTGGAGGAAGATCGATCAGGTACCCCAGGGGGAGGAGGCGCTTCCGTGGCTCAGTCGCCTATCGGGTTCTCTCCCATCAATCGCGGCACAAGGCACGCAGTCGAAGACTGATCGAGCGGCTCGGCGGGCTGGCCGACGTCGAACCACCACCTCCGGACGTGCTCCTGGTCCGAAAAGAGGAGTACCGGTTGGTCATCAAGGCATCGTCTCGTCTGAAACCGATCGATCAGGAGATCTTGCGTCTGACGCTGTGGGAGGAGCTGTCACAGGCCGACGTGGCTGTGGTCCTCGGGATCGACCCCAGCGCCGTCAAACAACGCGCCTATCGGGCCCGTCGCAACCTCGTGACCGAGTACCAAAGAATGACCAAGGATCGTCAACCCCCCGCTGCCCTCAAACGAGGTGAATCGTGACCAAGGAAGATCAGATCGTCGCCCTGTTCGCCAGAGCGAACCCGGTTCCGTCTCTGGATCTCCTCGACCCGGTCGAGCCTTTGGACATGGAGAACCTCGCATCCCTATCCGAGAGGAGCAGCGTCATGACCGACATCGAGACAATCCAGCCCAAGAAAGAGGAACGCCGGACGCGGCCACGGTTGGTTCCGGCCCTGGTGATTGTCGCCATCGCATTGGTGGCGATTCCCATCGTCCTCAATCGTCAGATTTTCGTCGGAGAGCCAGAAACGCCCGTGAAATTGGCCGTGGCCTGGATGGATGCCCTCAACACCCATGACGGGAACGCCGCCGCGGCTCTGATGGCGCCCGATGGCCTTTATGACGGGGAGGAGCCGAGCATGATTCCTGGTTGGTTCGACTACGACCGCGCAATCGGGAGTGTGTACTCCTTCGAGGAATGCGTTGAGACATCCAGTGGCCCGGACGGAACCGTGGTCGAGTGCCCAATTCTTCAGGAGGATGATCGGACCCGGGCCCTTCTTCTCGAGCCATCGCCGGGGCGATACGAATTCCTGGTGGAAGAGGGTCAGATCCGCAGTGCGGACTCGTACCTGGACAACGGTGGCGATTATGCGAGGGCCTGGCAGGCTTTCGACGTCTGGCTCAGAGAGAACCAAAATCTTGACCTCACGACGATGTACATCATGGCAGGGGTTCCCGAGCGGTCCCCGGAGGCCCTGGTCCTCTGGGAGCAGTACGTCGACGAGTTCGTGGCGTGTCAGGGGGGTTGACCGCCAATAACGGTGACAGGTTACGGAGACGTAGCATCGTCTCCGTGACCGACCCCTTCCTCGAGGCAGCAATCGCCGAGGCGGAGCAAGGGCTGGCCGAGGGCGGAATCCCCATCGGATCAGTACTGGTGGTCGACGGCCAGATCGTGGGCCGGGGTCACAATCGGCGGATCCAGAAGGGGAGCCCGACCCTGCACGGGGAGATGGACGCCCTGGAAAATGCCGGGCGTCTCCTGGCCTCCGCCTATCGGAGAGCCACCATCTACACCACCCTCTCCCCCTGCGACATGTGCACTGGGGCCATCCTCCTCTATGGGATCCCGAAGGTGGTCATCGGTGAGAACCGCACCTTCTTAGGCGGAGAGGACCTGCTCCGGTCGCGGGGCGTCGAAGTCCTTGTGGTCGACGATCAGCCTTGTGTGGAGCTGATGGAGAGTTTCATCGCAACCAACCCCGAATTGTGGGACGAGGACATCGGGGAGGGGTAACCACCACCTAATTGGGATGTACAGGTGCCATATACGGCCCTGACGGTCCCAATTACGGCATAGCTACTTGCCGCGCCACACCGGGTCGCGCTTCTCCAGAAAGGCCGCCACCCCCTCGGTCATGTCTTCGGTGCCCAAGGCGACCGCTTGCGCCTGGCCCTCCCATCCCAGAGCGTCGGCCAGACTCGATTCGAACGAGGCATTGATCGTCTGCTTGGCAAACATCTGACCGAGCGGCGCTCCCGCTAGAAGACCCTCGGCCAATTCGGTGACCCGGTTCTCCAGCTCATCCACCGCAACCACCTCCAGCACCAGACCGATGCTCAACGCCTCGTCGGCGCCGATGATCCGACCCGATAGCACCAACTCCTTGGCACGTTGCAGACCCACCACCCGGGGGAGCAGCCACGAGCCGCCGAAGTCGACGGTTAACCCTCGTTTGACGAAGATCTCCGAGAACCGGGCCCGCTCGGTGGCCACCACCAGATCGCACCCGAGGGCGAGGTTCATCCCGGCGCCCACCGCCACCCCGTCAACAGCGGCGATGGTCGGCTTGGTGAGCCGGTGCAAGGCAAGCGCCGCCGATCCGATTTCCTTCATCCGCTGATGACGGTCGGTGACCGATTGCAGCGCGTCGAGGCGGGCAGGGTCGAGATCGGCTCCTGCGCAGAACTCACCACCGGCGCCGGTGATGACCAGAATCCGCTGCTCCGAGCCCTCAAAGGCCTCGAAAGCCGAGCGAAGCTCGAGCCAGCCATCGAACGGGATGGCGTTCTTGCGCTCGGGTCGGTCGATGGTCATCCACCGCACCTGGTCGCGGTCCTCGACGGAAAGCCACGTCACGGTGGTGACGGTAGACCGATGCCAGGACCGTTACCGTTCAAGGGTGGGTTTCAACCCGTTTCGCGAGCAGAACAGGAGCGCAGCCGACATCGCGGCCATGGTCATCGCTCTCATTGCGATCGTGGCGGTGGTGGGATGGGCGATTTTCTCGGGGTGACGGTGACCCCCGTCCAGCCCTACGCCGCCCGCAAGGACTACATCTGCCCCGGGTGTCAAAACACCATTCCACCGGGCACTTTTCATCTCGTCGTGGTTCCCGACGACGAGCCCGATCTGCGGCGGCATTGGCATCACGGATGTTGGCACAAGGAGATGCGCCGCCGGTTCGGCGTTGATCAAGCGTCGCGACGCTGAAGACCCCACCAGGTGAGGCCAAGACCCAGCAGGATCCACCCCGCGATGATCGCAATGGCGTGGAGTTGGCTCAGGTCGCCTCCGGGCACGAAAGGCCCAAAAGAGCCGCCGATGTCGACATCGAACAGGCCGTTGGTCGCAGCAGAGAGCGAGACATTCTGATAGGGAGCCCAAATGGCGAGGAGGCTCTCGGCGAAGCTGAAAGCGATAACTGCCCCGATCGCGGGCCCCACCGACCTCAACATGGCGATGGCGCCCAACCCGAGGGCCACCCAGGCCACCTGGATCACCCCCACCTTCCAGAATACGTCTAACCACTCGGTGACCGAAGGTCCTCCCTCACCGGGCGAGGCGATGGCGACTACCGCGGCCCAACCAGCGGTCCCCAACAACATCGCCAACCATGACGCGGCCCCGACCACCAGGATGCGCGCCCCGATGTGGGCGGGCTTGCTCGGGTGGCGGGTGAGCGAGGTGGCCCAGACCGTCGAGCTCAGGTCGGCACCGATCAAGACCACGGCAAGGATCAAGGGGAACCAGGTTTGGCCAGCGACCTGTTGGGCCCCGATCAGGTATGCGGTCGGCTTGGTCAGCACGGGGACGTCCTCGGCGAGCTCGGGTGCGATCTGTCCGAAGATGAGCAGGAAGAACGCGGTCAAGGCGACCAGGAACCCAAGGATGAGAACCATCACCGGATAGAGCTTGCGCCGGCTGAGCTTCAGGTATTCGGCGTGAACGAGACTCATGACGTCGCCTCGGTCGTCATTCCGAGGAACACCGATTCCAATGAGCTCCGGGCCGACATGACCTCGCGGGGATAGATGCCGGCTCGGGCCAAAACCTCCACGATCCGGCTGCCGTCCTCCTCATGGACGGTCAGGGAGTTCGCCTCGGAGGTTGCTTCGATCCCGGCCGCGGTGAGGGCGGCCACGGCTACCGCCGGGTCGGCGACCACTATCCGGGTGCCACCTGCGCCCCCCAGCAGCTCTTCGAGGTAGCCCTGGGCCACCAGACGACCGCGGTTGATGACAACGACATAATCGGCGAGCGCCTCGATGTCGGCGAGATCATGACTGGACACCACCACCGTTCTGCCTTCGTCGGCAATTTGGCGAAGACGCTCCCTGAATCCTCGTTGGCCGGCCGGGTCCAGTCCGTCGAGTGGTTCGTCGAGCAGGAGCAATTCCGGCTCGCCGAGGAGCGCGGCGGCAAGGGCCAGACGTTGCCGCATCCCCTTGGAGTACTCCTCGACCCGGCGTTTGGCGTCGTAGGTGAGCTCGACGAACTCCAGCAATTCGTCGATGCGCTCGTGGCCGAAACCGAGGGTGTCGGCCGCGACCTTGAGATTGATCCGCCCCCCCAGGGCTCGGATCAGGCCCGGCTCCTCGATGATTGCCCCGACCTGCTTGGTCACCGCCTTCAGGTCCCCGGGCACCCGATGACCAAGCACCTCGATGTGGCCGGCTTGGGGCCGGGTGAGGCCGAGCAGGGAGCGAAATGTCGTGGTTTTGCCGGCACCGTTGGGACCGAGGAATCCGGTGATGGCACCTGAGGGGATCGTGAAGTCCAGGCCGTCGAGGGCCTTTGACTTCTTGTAGTGCTTGATCAGTCCGTCGACTGCTATCGCGTTGGAGGAGCTGACCATGGTCGCGAAGCTAGGGACAATCGAAAACTCGTGTCAAACCCCTCCCGGCACCCAATGGAAGACGGCAGCATCGGGAGCGATCCTCACGCCGACGAAGTCGACACGGCTGGCGCCCGCCTGGCGAGCGAGATGACGCACTCTCCGCCTCTTCGAGGGGTCGACGGCGTCGATCGGCTCCCCCTCACCGGTGATGGTTCTAACCTCGACCGCCACCCGCTCTCCGCGATCAAGTGCCAGGATGTCGATCTCGCCACGTTCAACTCGGATATTGGTGGCAACCACGCGAAGACCATGGTCGTCGAGGAACCAACGGGCGAGGCGCTCCCCCAACTCGCCGACGGCCTGGGTGTCGCTCAGATCGAAAGCTCTTGCTGTTCCAGTTCCTCGACGTTCACGTCGCGAAACGTGAGGACCTTGACGTGTTGTAGGAAGCGGGCGGGACGGAACATGTCCCAGACCCAAGCGTCACGCATCTCGACCTCGAAGAAGATCGACCCGTTGGCCTCGCGCACCTGGAGATCGACCTCGTTGGCCAGATAGAAGCGACGCTCGGTCTCCACGACATAGCGAAACATAGGGAGGACGTCGTGGTACTCCTTGTAGATCTTGAGCTCTACTTCGGACTCGTAGCGCTCCAGGTCCTCTTCCATGCACTCCTCTTCACACGTTGCTGGCGATCATATGACGCCACGAATCCCTAAACAGCCACTAGGGATCGGGTTTTTCAGAAACCACCGAAATGAGAAAGCGGCCAGATGGTGACGAAGGCCTGTCCGATCAGATCCTCGAGGGGGATCGGCCCGAAGCGCCGGCTGTCGAAGGACGCGTTGCGGTTGTCGCCCATGACGAACACCTCGTCTTCAGCGACACTGAACGGCCCTTCGTCCGGCATCTCGACATCGTCGAGATACGGCTCGTCCAACGGGGTACCGTTGACAACTATCTGATTGGCGCGGACCTCGATGCTCTCACCGGGAAGGCCGATGACTCTCTTGATCAGGTCGTCCCTCCCCCGGGTCCGCACCCCAACCGCCTCCAGCACCGACCGGATCACCGCCTCAGGGACCGACTCTTCAACTTGGGTCTCGCGTGGGTCGCGAAAAACCACGATGTCGCCCCGCTGTGGCTCGCCCCATTTGTAGGCGAGCTTGTTCACCATCACCCGGTCGTTCACCTCGATGGTCGGCAGCATCGACTCGGAGGGGATCCAAAACGGTTGGATAAGGAAGGTTTTGATGACGACGGCGATGACCAAGGCGGTGAGAAGGAGGCCCGGCAGCTCCGCGAGGAACCATCGTCGCTTCGGTGGAGCGGAGCTCTCCTCAGAGGCGCCTTCTGCCTGGTTCGACGGGGGCAGACTCAGTCGCGCAGCTCCTTGATCCGGGCGGACTTCCCTACCCGGTCTCGGAGGTAATACAGCTTGGACCGACGAACGTCGCCACGGCGCAGCACCTCGATCTTGGAGATGATCGGCGCATGCACCGGGAATACCCGCTCAACGCCGACACCGAAGCTGATCTTGCGAACGGTGAACGAAGCTCGGGCCCCGGTCCGGTTGCGGGCAATGACCACGCCCTCGAACACCTGGATCCGCTCCCGGCCGGCTTCCATGACCCGGACGTGAACCTTGACGGTGTCGCCGGACCTGAATTCGGGGATGTCGTCACGGACGTGCGCGCTCTCGACGAGGTGAAGATCGTTCATTGGAGGACTCCTAGGAGCGGTCGGAAAGGGTCTGATAGTCCCGACCCGCCAGAAATTGTATCAGGTCTCCGATTTGTCGCCATCTGCCAAGAGGTCTGGCCGGCGAGCCCTGGTCCTCTCCAAACGTTGCTGGGCGCGCCATTCCTCGACTCGCCCGTGGTCGCCCGACAACAGGACCTCTGGGACCGGCCAGCCGTCGAACTCCGCGGGCCGGGTGTACACCGGCTCCTCGAGGACACCGCGGCGAAACGACTCCGTTTCGGTCGAGACGCGGTTGCCGACCACCCCGGGGAGAAGCCGGGCGACCCCTTCGATGGCCGCTGCCGCTGCAACCTCTCCGCCGGCAAGCACGAAGTCTCCCAACGAGACCTCCTCGTCGATGAGGTGGTCGGCAACCCGTTGGTCAACACCCTCGTAGCGCCCACAAACGAATGTGACTTCCTCCCGGGACGCCCAGTCGTCGAGCGTCGCTTGGGTCATCGGATGCCCCACCGGGGTGAATAGGACACGATGAGATCCGGTCAGCGGTCCGAGGGCGGCGGCCAAGGGCTCGATCATCATCACCATCCCCGCCCCACCACCGAAAGGGGCATCGTCCACCTGACGGTGCTTGCCCAGACCGTGCTCTCTGAGGTCGACGAGGCTCACCCCGAGGGCCCCCGACTCGATGGCCCTGGCCACGATGCTCACCCGAAGCGGACTGTCGAAGTAGTCCGGGAAGATGGTGACGACGTTGATCCGCACGATTGGGTGAGGGTAGAGGGTGGAACCCCTTCGTAATTGGGACCCAGGTGTCCGCATGTGACCCCTCTACGTCCCAATTAGGGTGAGGGGCGCCGACCTAACTCAGCCGCTCCACGATCATCGCCATCCCCTGGCCCCCTCCGACACACATGGTCTCCAGGCCGATGGCCTTGTCCTGAGAGCGAAGCCCGTTGATCAGGCTTCCCATGATCCTGGCCCCGGTCATCCCGAAGGGATGCCCGAGGGCGATCGAGCCGCCGTGAGGGTTCAGCCGGTCCATGTCGATGCCGAGCACATCGGCACAGGCCAGCACCTGGGCGGCGAAAGCTTCGTTGATCTCGATCAGATCAACGTCGTCGAGGGTCATTCCGGCCTGAGCGAGGACCTGGCGGACTGCCCCCACCGGGCCCATCCCCATGTATTCCGGCGCGACCCCGACCACCGAGGAGGCAACGATTCGCGCCAATGGGATGAGACCCAAGTAGTTGGCCCGTTGCTCCGAGAGCACCAGGACCGCCGCCGAACCATCGTTGAGGGGGCACGAGTTGCCCGCAGTCACCGATCCGCCCTGTTTGAACACTGGCCCCAACTCGGCCAGTTTCTCGATGGTGGTGTTAGGCCGGGGACCGTCATCGACACTGATGGTCCGGCCGTCGGGAATCTCGATCGGGGTGATCTCCCAGTCGAAGAAACCGTTCTTCTGCGACTCCACCGCCAGGTCCTGGGAGCGTTTGGCGAACTCGTCCATCCGCTCCCGGGTGATCCCATGCCTATCGGCGACGTTCTCTGCGGTGTTGCCCATGGGGATGTAGACATTGTTGATGAAGTCGTCTCGCTCGGGGTCGGTGAATCTCGGGTTGAGGTCCTCGCTGTCGAACCCCTTGCCGTAGGTGCGGGTGGTCGACTCCGAGCCGGCGGCAACATAGGTGTCGCCTTCGCCTGATCTGATGGCATGGAACGCCATCCGAATCGTCTCCAACGAGGAGGCGCAGAAACGGTTTACGGTGGTGGCGGGAACCGTGTCCGGCATGCCACCAAGCAGCGAGGCGGGGCGGGCCAGGTTGTAGCCCTGTTCGTGATGAGTCAGCCCGCACCCGACCATGACGTCGACGACAGAAACCCGATCGATCTCGGGGACCTTCTCCATCAACGCGTTTATGGCGAAACCGGCCAGGTCGTCGGCTCTGATCTCGATCAACGAGCCCTTGTAGGCGCGGCCGATCGGGCTGCGGGCGGTGGCGACGATCACTGCCTCGGTCATCACAGGCTTCCTGTCGGGCGGGAATCTTGACTGCTCGATCAAATGTAACCCCGGTCGTACCCTTGCGGGCATGCGGTCTTTGACCTTGGCAGGTTTGTTGTCGTTGGCGGCCTGCGCACCGATCGCCGGCACCACGACAACCTCGACAACAACCTCGATCACCACGACCACGGCGCAGGTGACACCCACCGTCGCCACCACCGAGGCTCCGGTCGGCTGTGTCGAGGACGTCGATTTTGTCGGGAGCGGGCAGGTTGCACGCATCGATCAGCCGTCCTCGGACGCCAACATCCTTGGGCTCATCTCCTGGGACACGAACGAAGGGTGTGAGCGATTTCGCCTCGACTTCGAGACCAACGACGGAGCGCCGGCTACCACCCCACCCTCGGTCGCAGTGGAGTTCCTCGACTCGGGCCAGATTCTCCGCATCCACCTCGACCTGGAACGAACGGTCCTCACCGATCAATTGGTGGAAACCTCGCTGGTCGATCGCCTCTATGTGGTGAGGGCCATCGACGGCGGCCTGTTCGTCGATCTCCATCTGGCTGCACCCAGCGAAGCGCGGGCCGCGGTCAGGAATTCACCGGCTGGCCTGACCGTGGAGCTTCATATGGGTGCCCAGCCTTTCACCGGGGAGGCAACAGTCTCGGATCGAGCTGTGGTCCTCGAGCCTGTGCCGGGCGCGGACACGGATGCCATTGTCGAGGTCAACGGATATGCCCGCACCTTCAAGGCCAATGTCCTGGTCATCGCGACCACCGCCGGGCAAACGGTGGCCGAGGCCAACACTCAGGCCGCCGATTGGACCGAGACCTGGGGCGAGTTCCGCACCACTGTCGAAGTGCCGGCCGGGGCGATCTCGCTGTTCGTCGGCGAGGAGAGCCCCAACGACGGAGCCCTCACCGGGGCCGTCGTCGAGATCAAGGCTCGGTGAGACCCGGCACCGCCACGATCTCGACGTAACGCTTGTCGAGGTCGACAACCGGGACCAGGTCGTCGACAAATGGCACCTCGAAGGTCGACCCGTCACTGTCTACCACCAGCCGGTCCTGAGCCATACCAGCGACTACGCCAACCACGACCCCGAGCCGTTCTCCGTCGATGGTGCGTGCCTCGAGACCGACCAGATCCTCAGGCCAGAACTCACCCTCCTCGAGGGCTCGGCGCCCCTCGACCAACACCTCCGCGCCTCTGACCTCCTCGGCGGCTTCTCGGTTCTCGATGCCCTCGAAAGCGACCTGGAAACCCTTGTCGACGCGACGAAGCGCCCTCACCAGATGGGGGCGCCCCTTGATCCAAACCGTGGCGCCGGTATCGAAATGGACGGCGTCTGCGGGCTCGATATAGAGCCCTACGAACCCCCCAAGACCGTGGGGACGTCCGAGCCTGCCGACCCGGTGACCGGCGCCTTCAGTCGACGAACTCGACGTCAGCTGTGATTCCCTCTTCGTCGGCGGCCGCACCGGCGGCGGCGCGAATCGCCTTCGCCACCCGGCCCCGGCGGCCGATGACCCGGCCCATGTCGGCCTTGGCCGTTCTCACCTCGGCGATCACCTCGTCCGGGCCCTGCTCAACCATGGTGACCGAAACCTCGTCCGGCTCTTCGACGATGCTCTTCACCACGTAGGTGACGACTCTCTCGACTATTTCACCCTTGGCCACAGTCATTCCTCCTCGGAGGAATCGGCTTCCGGCGTCGCCTCAGCTCCGGCGACGGTGGGCCCTTCGGCGCTCGGCTCCTCGACGACGGTGGCCCGGCCTGCAGCTTCCTCATGGGTCGGAGCCGGCGGCGCCGCCTCGGGCTCTTCCTCCTGGCTCTGAGCCGCGGCGGCCACGACATGAATCTGGCCACGCTTCACTTTCATGGTGGTCAGGGCCCCGGAGATATTGAGCAGCTTCTCGACGGCTTCGGTGGGCTGGGCGCCCTTGGCCAGCCATTCAGTGGCCTTGTCGTTGTCGATCTCGACCAACGATGGCTCCTGGCGCGGGTCATAACGTCCGATCTGCTCGATATACCGGCCGTCCCGTGGGGAACGTCCGTCCACGACCACGACCCGGTACACGGGCGACTTCTTCTTGCCCATCCGGATCAGTCTCATCTTCACGGCCATCGACTCACCTCTTGGTTCGCTGCGCCGACAGGAGTCCCTGAAGGGAAGGGGCTCCCTTGCCTCCGGCCAGCGTCTTCATCATCTTTTGTGCATCTGCGAATTGCTTGAGAAGGCGATTCACATCCTGGGGCCTGCTGCCCGAACCGGACGCGATTCGCCGCTTTCGGCTCCCGCCGATGACTTTCGGGTTCCGACGCTCCTCAGGGGTCATTGACTGGATGATTGCCTCGACCCTTTTCAGATCGCGGTCATCGACCTCGATGTCGCGAAGGAGCGATCCGGAGCCGGGAAGCATAGCAAGGATGTCCTTGAGAGGCCCCATCCGCTTCATCTGCTGGAACTGTGCCAGGAAGTCCTCGAGGGTGAACTGGCCCTTCTCCAATTTTCTCGCCGTCTTCTCGGCCTCGGCCTGGTCGAAGGTCGATTCCGCCTTCTCGATCAGGGTGAGGACGTCGCCCATTCCCAGGATCCGCGAGGCCATCCGGTCCGGATGGAAGGGCTCCAGGTCATCGAGACCTTCCCCGACACCGGCGAACTTGACAGGCGCACCGGTGACCTCGCGCACCGAGATCGCAGCGCCGCCTCGGGCGTCACCGTCCAGCTTGGACAGGATGACCCCGGTGAGCCCGATCTGTTGTTGGAAACCGTTGGCAACGTTGACCGCGTCCTGGCCGGTCATGGCGTCGACCACGAGGAGGACCTCGTCGGGATCGGCGGCTTTGCGCACCTCCGCCAGCTCTTTCATGAGCTGGGAGTCGATCTGGAGCCGTCCCGCGGTGTCGACGATCACTATGTCCCGCCCGGCGCGAACCGCTTCCTTGAGCGCTGCCTTGACCAGCTTCTCCGGCTTGCTCTTGCGATCTGAGAAAACCGGCACCTCGATACGTCGACCCAGGGTCTCGAGCTGATCGATCGCTGCTGGACGTTGAAGATCGGCCGCAACCAGCAGGGGTTTCTTGCCTTGGGATCGGAGATGCGAGGCCAGCTTGGCTGCGGTGGTGGTCTTGCCCGATCCCTGGAGCCCAACCATGAGAACGGTGAGCGGCGGAGCCGCCTTGACCAGACCGGCCGACTCCGATCCGAGAGTGATGACCAGTTCTTCGTGGACGATCTTGATCACCTGTTGCCCAGGAGTCAGCGACTTGGCGACATCCTCGCCGATGGCACGTTCCTTGACCCGCCCCAAGAAGGCTTTGACCACGCCGACGTTGACGTCCGCTTCGAGAAGGGCGAGACGCACCTCGCGCAGGGCATCGTCGATGTCTTTCTCGGACAGGCGGCCCTTGCCCCGCAATGAGCTGAAGACACCGTCGAAACGCTTGGTGAGTGTGTCGAACACGAAGGATGACGGTACCGGGGTCGGTGTGACTGTGAGCAGTCCCATTGGTTACGCTCGCCGCCGATGCACCCCCTGCTTTCGGTTTTCCTGTCCGCAGCGGCGGGCATTTTCCCACCGGTCGACGGAGCCGTGACCTATCTCCCGCCCTTGGACGACGGGCTGGAGGCCGTGGTCTCATTCTCGGGCCACGCCTTCGTCGCCAGTCGCCTCTCCGAGAGCGAGTTGGCCGACCTCGAGCCTGACGGTTATGGCACCGTCCTCCATCCCAAGGTCCTGCTTCGGATGGCCGGCGACGCAGGGAGCGTCGGCATCATCGACGCCACGCTCGTGACCCGGGGCACCGGTGGCGGCTCCCTCGAGGAGCGGTCCGACCTCGATGACCATTCCCGGGTCCGGTATGCCCGCTCGATCAGGCAGCAAGTCCGGGTGTTCGGTGACGAGAGCGGTTTGATCACGCTGGGGAAAGGGCTTGCCGGGCGCACCGAGATGAGCATTGAGACCTTTGGGAACGGCGACCGGCGGGGGCGCGAGCTCATCGATGAAGCTGTGGCCTTGGTGCCTTCCGGTGAGGCGCTGTTTGCTGCGGTCTCACCGGGACATGCCCGATCCCTGCGCGCCTTCCTCTCACGTGGCTTCGTGCCCATAGGCAGCGAAGTCATCGTCCGCACGATTGGATAGTCTCCGAGGCTGCCTTTCACCATCGACACGGTGTTCGTCTGGGTCGCCGATATCGATCGGTCGCCTGGTATCAGACCTTCGGGATCGAGGCCGGACCCCGGCACGGGACCTGGCAGGCTATGACGACCGACGGCAGGACCCGCTTCGGTCTCCACCAAGGTGAGCGAGAGCGGGAGGATCCGACAGCCGCGATCGCGTTCGGAGTTCCCGACCTCGACGCCGAGATGACCCGACTCGCCGATGTGGGGATCGATCCGATAGATGGCGAAGTCACCGACACCGGAGCTGCACGATTCGTCACCTACTGCGATCCGGACGGCAACGAGGTGCAACTGCTGGAGCGGCGTAACTGAACCTGGACGAAGTGTTCAGTAATTGTGAACAGTTTTGGCTCCACAAATCCGCGCGATCTCCTAGATTCAGTGTCGGGCGGGTCCGAACGGCGGACCGTTAACAGGAGCAGCCGATGCATCCGAGCAAGTTAGGGGTTTAGCTTTGGCAGTCGAGACGTCTGGTCACAGTCGAGGTAACCCGCGGTTGTATGAGTTGATCGAGCACGCCCCCAAGACTGGCCAGAGCCCCACCATCTGGGCTTGGCCGCAGATCGTCGACTATTTCAAGACGGCAGGCCAGCCGGTGCAAGGACCGTGGCCGCCCCACCAGGAGCCAAGGCCGGATCCCGCGGCCGAATCGCTTCCGGTAGCCGTGCCCGACCCGCACTCTTTCCCTTCTGAGCACACGTCCGACCGGGACCCCGGGCTGCGGCCCTGAGCAGAGACGCAAGGAGGCAGACATCTATCCCTCTCGATTCCGCTATGAGGCCCCTAGGTCGATCGAGGAGGCTTACTCCCTCCTGACCGACGGCGGTGGTGACGCCAAGATCCTGGCCGGTGGCCAGAGCCTGGTCCCGATGATCAAGCTCCGCTTTGCCTCGCCGGAAATGCTCGTCGACATCAACGACCTGCCGGGGCTGGATTATCTCCGCCGCGACGACGATGGGATGCTTCACATCGGGGCGTTGTGCCGACACGGCGCCCTCGAGCGCTCGTCGCTGCTCGCGACCCATCAACCGACGATGGCCTCCGCCGCCCCACTGGTGGCCGACCCCATCGTTCGAAATCGGGGCACCCTGGTCGGATCGCTGTGCCACGCCGATCCCCAAGGAGATTGGGCCTCGGTGATGGCTTCTCTCGACGGGTCGGTTGTGGCTCAGGGGCCGAATGGCCGGCGCACGGTCCTGGTCAAGGAGTTCGTGCGGGGCCCGTTCCAAACCGTCCTCGCTGTCGACGAGATCGTGGTCGAAGCCGTTGTGCCCGCTCCGCAGGGACAGGCGGCCGGCGGCTACCTCAAGCTGGAGCGCCGGGTCGGCGACTTCGCCACGGCAGGGGTAGCTGTTTCCATCGACCGCACCGGGAACAAGGTGACCAGAGCGGGGATCGCCCTCACCGGGGTGGGTGGGTCGACGATCTCCGCGGACGACGCCGCTCAACTGCTCGTCGGACAGCCACTCGGCGCCGAGGTGATCGGGGAGGCTGCCGAGTTGGCCGCCCAAGCCGCCCAACCGTTCAGCGACCACCGGGGAAGCGAATCGTTCAAGCGACAGGTGGTACGGGTCTTCACCAGCCGGATCCTGTCCAGACTTCTTGGATCGGAAGAGGAAGCGGCCTGATATGAGCAACCTGTACGAAGTCCTTCCCTCCGTATCCGAGGACGATGTCCCGGTGCGCAAAGTCACCATCCGGGTCAACGGCGAGAGCCTGTCGGCCGTTGTCGAGCCCCGCCTCTTGTTGGCCCACCTGCTCCGTCAAGGATTCAAACTCACCGGAACCCACACCGGTTGCGACACCTCCAATTGCGGAGCGTGCACCGTTCTCCTCGACGGCCAGCCGGTGAAGAGCTGCACCATGTTCGCGGTGCAGGCCGATGGTCACGACGTGATGACCATCGAAGGCCTGGCTGGTCCCAGCGAGCTCCACGCTCTCCAGGAGGGCTTCAAGGAGGAGCATGGCCTCCAGTGCGGGTTCTGCACCCCGGGGATGATGATGACCTCCAAAGCGTTACTCGACGAGAACCCGAACCCCACCGAGGACGAGATCCGTTGGGCGCTGAGCGGCAACCTCTGTCGGTGCACCGGCTATCAGAACATCGTCAAGGCGGTCATGTGGGCCGCCACCAAGCTTCAGGATCAATGAGATGCAGCCAGCGGAGGTAATCAAGTGACGGCGGTCGACGAGATCAAGATCGGCGGAATGGGCGCCCGTCGGCGCCGGGTCGAGGACAACCGCTTCGTCCGTGGCAAGGGCAATTACGTAGACGACATCGTGCTGCCCGGGATGCTGCACATGGAGATCCTGCGCAGCCCGCTGGCGCATGCCCGGATCAGATCGATCGACACCTCCAAGGCGTGGGCCATGCCGGGAGTCCGGCTGGTGTTGACCGGGGAGACGATGGCCGCCCGCAACCTGGCCTGGATGCCGACCCTTTCCTACGACACGCAGGCAGTGCTCGCAACCGACAAGGTGCGCTTCCAGGGACAGGAGGTCGCGTGCGTCATCGCCGACGACCCGTACATCGCCAAGGACGCATGCGAGGCGATCATGGTCGACTACGAGCCTCTCCCGCCGATCGTCAATCCAATGCAGTCGCTCGCCGAAGGGGCCCCGCTGATACGGGACGACAAGGAGAATCAGCCCGACAACGTCATATATGACTGGGAGGTGGGTGACAAGGGCGGCACCGATCGGGCTTTCGCCGAAGCCGACCTGGTGTCCAAGATCGAACTCCACTACCCCCGCTCGCACCCCTCACCGATCGAGTGTTGCGGGTCCATCGCCGACTTCAACCGTTCAACTTCGAAGCTCACGGTCTACATGACCACCCAGGCGCCACACATCATCCGGGCCGCAGTGGCGCTGGTGGCCGAGCTTCCCGAGCAGATGATCCGGATCGTCTCCCCTGACATCGGTGGCGGATTCGGCAACAAGGTGCCGGTCTATCCCGGGTACGTGGCTTCGATCCTGGCCTCGATCCTTCTGGAGAGACCGGTGAAATGGATCGAGGACCGCACCGGAAACCTGATCTCCACCGGCTTCGCCCGCGACGTCTACCTCCATGGTGAACTGGCGCTGCGCAAAGATGGGCGGATCCTCGGGGTGCGGATGCAGACCACCGCCGACCACGGCGCCTTCTTCTCCGACGCCCAGCCGTCCAAGTTCAAGATCGGGCTGATGCACTCGGCGTTCGCGTGCTACGACATCCCGAATGCCCATCTCGTGGCCCGCGGGGTCTACACCAACAAGGCGCCAGGTGGGGTCGCCTATCGGTGCTCGTTCCGAGTCACCGAGGCCATGTTCTTCCAGGAGCGGATGATCCAGGCGGCCGCCGACGACCTGGGAATGGACCAAGCCGAGTTCCGTCGGATCAACTTCGTGCGAGACGACGACTTCCCCCACCGCACCCCATGGGGGTTCCTCACCGATTCGGGCCAGTACGGCAAGTGCCTCGACGTCGGTCTCGAGGCGATCGGCTACCAGGATTTTCTCAAGCAGAAAGAGGAAGCGGCCAAGCGAGGCCGTCTGCTCGGCATCGGCATCTCCACCATGACCGAGCCGCTCGGCGCCGGCAACAGCCGGGAGTACGACATCCTGGGCATCAAGATGTTCGACTCTGCCGAATTGAAGATCCACATCACGGGCAAGGCACTCCTCCGCACCGGAACCAAGAGCCAGGGCCAGGGTCACGAGACCACCTGGGCCCAGATCGTGGCCCATGAGCTCGGCATCCCCGCAGAGGACATCTTCGTCGAGGAGGGTGACACCGACACCGCGCCGTTCGGAATGGGCACCTATGCCTCCCGAAGCACTCCAGTGGCAGGGGCGGCAGTCGCCATGGTCTCCCGCAAAATTCGGGCCAAAGCTCGCAAGATCGCCGCCCATCTACTCGAGATCTCCGAGGAGGACGTCGAGTGGGAGCTAGGGCGTTTTTACGTGCGCAGCCAGCCCGACCGCGGTGTGACCATCCAGGAGTGCGCCGTGGCTGCCTACTCCAATATGCCCGACGGCATGGAGCCGGGTCTTGACAACACTGCCTACTACGACCCGCCCAACCTCACCTGGCCGTTCGCCTGCTACATCGCCACCGTCGAGGTCGACCCCGAGACCGGCGTCTGGGATGTGCTCCGCCTGGTGGCGGTGGACGACTGCGGGGTTCGGATCAACCCGATGATCGTCGAGGGCCAGATCATGGGCGGCCTCACCGAGGCCTATGCCATGGCCAACATGCAGTTCATCACATTCGACGCCGAGGGGAACTGCATCGGGTCGAACTTCACCGACTACCTGCTGCCGACGGCATGGGAAACCCCCGGGTTCGAGCTCCATGAGGTCGTCACCCCCTGTCCCCATCACCCGATCGGGGCCAAGGGCATCGGCGAGTGCGCTGCCGTGGGTGGACCCGCCGCCTTCGTCAACGCAGTGATCGACGCCCTCAAGGGCACCGGGGTGCGCAACATCGACATGCCGGTGTTCCCCGACCGGGTCTACGAGGCTCTGCAAACCGGCAAGGACGTCAGCGGCGCACCTCCGGTTAGGACCGCATGAACGCCCAACCTACCGATGGCTGGAGGATGGTCGAGAAGGCCAGCGACCTCGCCCGTCAGGGCGTCGAGTTCGCCCTCGCCACGGTGGTGTGGCGACAAGCGCCGTCTTCGGGTCACCAGGGGGCCCGGGCCATCATCACCGCCGACGGCGAGATCCACGGCTGGATAGGCGGCGCCTGCGCCGAGCCAGTGGTGATCCGGGAGGCGCAGCGGGTGATCGAGTCTCGTCAGCCCCGGCTGATCCTGCTCGGAACTCCCGACCAGTTCGGCGAGCTCCCCGAAGGGATGATGTTCGTCCAAATGTCGTGCCAGTCCGAGGGTGCGCTGCAGCTCTACATCGAGCCTGTCTTGGCGAGTCCGCATCTCGTGGTTGTCGGGCGCTCTCCAATGGCCACCACCCTGGTCGATCTGGCCACGGCTCTGGGATGGCGGGCCGACTTGATCGACGCCGCAGTCTTCACCAGCGCCGATGTCGAAGCGTGGTCGGTGGTGGTGGTCGCCACCCAGGGCCACGGCGACGAGGAAGCAGTCGAGCAGGCGGTCGGCGGACGACCGGCGTTCGTTGGGCTGGTCGCATCCAGCAAACGGGGAGAGTCGGTGCTCGGCTACCTGGCCGATCGGGGAGTCTCCTCGGAGCTGCTCGATCGGGTCCGGGTGCCGGTGGGTCTCGATTTGGGCCACACCTCCCATCCCGAGATCGCCGTCGCCGTGCTCGCCGAGTTGGTCCAGCTGCGGGCCAACGGAGCCCTCGACTTCCGATCGGTGGAGAAAGCCGGCTCTCATACCGTGCCCGTGGCCATGTCCCCGGGCCTTCTCCATGGAGGGAGCCGGGAACACGTCCACCACACCGAGTTGACGCCGGGAACCGCGATCGATCTGGTGTGCGGGATGACGGTGCCCGCCGACCGCACCAGCCGCCCGTTCGAGCACGAGGGCGAGACGTACTACTTCTGCTGCCCCGGCTGCCGGGTTTCCTTCGAGAAGGATCCTGCCGCCTATCTAGCCCAGGAGGCGCCATGCTGATCAAGCACGACTTCGAGGTCCCCCTTCCGGTCGACAAGGTCTGGGAGTTCTGCCAGGACATCCCCCAGGTGGCTTCCTGTCTTCCCGGCGCGTCCCTCACCGACGAGGTGAGCCCCGACCACTACGAAGGCAACGTCGCCATTCGCCTGGGACCGGTCCAGATGCAGTTCGCAGGGCGGGCCAATGTCATGACTCGTGACCATGCCAACAAGACGATCGTCCTCGACGCCTCCGGCGCCGACGAGAAGGGCCGGGGCCAGGCCGCTCTGGGCCTCACTGCCCGCCTGGTCCCCACCGCCAACGGCACCAGGGTCGAGGTGGAACAGGACCTTCAGCTGTCCGGGGCGGCTGCGCAGTACGGGCGGGGCATGATCTCCGACGTGAGCGCGGTCATGTTGCGCGACTTCGCCACGAACATGCAGGTCCGGATCGACGCCTTCGACCGGGGCCTTTCACCCGATCAGATCAAGGCAAAGAAGAGCGCCGGCGGGTTCAGCATCGCCATCCAGGCGGCGTGGATGGCGCTGAAACGAGTTGGCCGGCGGTTCTTCCTCCCCTACCAACCCAACCAGACCTGAGGAGACAAGCATGCTGTGGTGGATAGGTAACGCGGTACTGCTCCTGGTGGTGGTGCCGGTCCTCGTCGCCCTTCTGAACCGGGTGCTGGCAGCACTGGAACGCATCAGAGGAGCCTCCGACGAGATCCTCGCCGGGGGCGTGGGCCTGATCGGCGAGGTGAACAACGTGCCTGAGCTCTTGGCCGTGACCGACCAGACGATCGAGGACGTGGCGTTGGGTGCCGTTCGCTACGCCGGCTCGGTCGGCAAGTTGCTTGGTTGACGGGAAGGAAGGACTCATGCCAGCAGCAGCAATTGTGACCCTCGTGATCGCCACTCTGATCATCGCCGCCGCCGCCCTCGGGTTGATCCGGGTGATCGGCCATCTGATGGCAACGCTGAAGACGCTCCGGGCCTTGACCGGAGGGGTCGAGGTGGTCGCCGAGAAGACCAGCACGGTGCCTGCGGTGGTGGGCTCGGTCAACGCCAGCCTCAAACCCGTCAGCGACTTCGCCGAATCGATCTGAGGAGAATGCCATGAACGAGCTCTTCGAAGGCAACACCAGCTGGTTGGTGGGGTACGTCATCGGCATCGTCATCGTGTTGGTGGTGGTGGCACTGGTCGTTCCCATCCTGATGCTCGCCCGCAAGATCGGCAATGAGGCCAAATTGATCAACGACAGCCTGGCGAAGTCGGTGGACAACACCGCCGCCCTGGCCGGGTTGGGCACAACGAACCAGATGGCGGTGAACGTCATCCAAGGACTCGAGCGCGGCCGGAAGCGGCTGGGAGGATGAGCATGATCTTCGGCCTGACCGAATCGCAGGAGACTCTCTGGCAGATCGCCAACTGGGCGGGGCTCGCCGTGGTGGTGGCGGTGGCCGCCCTCCTCACCATCCTCGTGCTTCTGGTTCGCACCATCGACCGCAGAGTCGTAGAGATCAAGGCGACGCTCGCCCAAGCCGAGGCCAACACCGCCGATGCGGCGCTGCTCGACACGACGGCCGCAGGGGTGGACCTCGTGCTCGCCGAGGGCCTCGAGCACCACCTGTTCCTGGGTCGGGTTCTGGGGAAGGTGCGCTCGTGAACACGCTGATCGTCTTCACCGTCGTCGATATCGTCCTTCTGATCGCGGGCCTGGCGATCTACCTGTGGATCGTCGGGACCCAACTCGGCCGGATCGCCACCAACCTCGAGGAGTGCAACGAATTGGTGCAGGCGATCAAGGGCAATGCCGAGTCCATCGAGGGGAATCTGGAGCACATCAACCGCACCGGAGGGGTAGTCGCCGGCGCCCTCCCGCTCCTCTATGGGATGGCCGAGGGCATCGTGGTGGGAGCCACATACGATGCCGTGAAGTTGCCCGACCGGGGCCCTGCCCTGCCCGCATCGGGGCGTCGCCGTTCCAGGTTCCATGAATCTGTCGGATACCTTCCCGACGGCCCGGTGACAAGCGCCCACGCCCCCCTGGCCGACCAGAC
>Ga0214472_10002278_pt1 | contig 20833 bp, 20 predicted proteins | sample RVTome_6_FD_207662 | JGI IMG/M metagenome (GOLD analysis project Ga0214472, IMG submission 207662) | Soil microbial communities from uranium-contaminated site in the Upper Colorado River Basin, Wyoming, United States - RVT140D175 | ecosystem: Environmental > Terrestrial > Soil > Contaminated >...
GACATTGAGCAGATCCTCACCCGAGGACACATTGCGTAAGAACAGATAGTCGAGGTTGCCGATCAACGGGACACCGTCGGCGAAGGACAGGCTGTACCCAACCACTATCCACACCACCGTCACGATCGAGATGGTGAAGAAGCTCATCAGCAGCATGTTGAGCACGTTTCGCGAACGGACCATGCCGCCATAGAAGAGGGCCAATCCCGGCGTCATGAACAAGACCAGGGCAGAACTGGTCAGAACCCAGGCGATATCACCGGACTCCACGGCTTCCTCCTCGAGTCGTAACGGCGGAACAGTTTCATCTCTACGTTTCTGGAGTGTTTCAGAGCCGTTTCGGTCCGATTAATCAGACCGTGGTCGGCTTCCCCAGACGTCGCACCGGGCAAACCATGATCGCGGGGACGGCGATACTGGGGCCGATTCACGCCACGAAGAGCAGGTCGGCTCATGTCGGTTCCGGCGACACAACTCGATGCCATGCTGGCGAAGCTGGCTGTCAAACGATCCACACCGTTGCTGGTTGGCCTCGACGGACGAAGCGCGGTCGGCAAGTCCACACTGGCATCCCAGGTCGCCGCCGACACCGGAGCCGCCGTGATCGACGGTGACGACTTCTACTCGGGTGGCACTGCTGCCGAGTGGGATGCCATGACCCCGGCTCAAAAGGTCGCCCACTGCATCGATTGGAGACGTCAGCGACCGGTGCTCGAGGCTCTCTCCGCCGGCAAACCCGCGTTCTGGCATCCGTACGACTGGCACGCCGACAACGACCGGTTGGCCGAGACGCCGACCACGTGTCAACCGACGTCAATCGTTCTCCTTGAAGGCGTCTACAGCGCCCGGCCGGAGTTGGCCGATCTCCTCGATTTCCGTGTCCTCTTTGAGGCTCCCCCCGACCTGCGCCGGGACCGGCTGGTGTTACGGGAGGGGGAGGACTTCCGGACGGAATGGAATGACCGCTGGAGCGAGGCCGAGGATTGGTATTTCAGCAGGGTGATGCCGCCGGAGGCGTTCGATCTGGTCCTTGCGGCCATCTGACCTCGGACGAGTCACCCGTTGGACCAAACGGCCCAGCTCCCGTCGAAGACCTTGACCGGACTGCCCGATTCGACATCTTGAACCCATATCCCGGGCTGGCTCTCGATTGCACCGACCAAGACGACAGCCGACGAGTCGGGCGACCACAACTGGAGGGACTGGGAGTACTGGTCGAAGAACTGCAGAACCTCATTGACAAAGCCGGCCTCGGGTGTGATGGTCGAGAGACTCCTCGTGGTCCCATCGTTCCAGACCAGGACCTCGGTCTCCACCCCATCCCCGGTCGGTTCGAGAACCAACAACGACTCGCCGTCGGGACTCCAGAAGAACCCTATGGAAGGGCTGGAGGTGACTTCGCTCACTTCTCCGGTCACTACGTCGACCACGGCGACTGCGTTCGTCGGCAGCGCCGGTGTCTGGGACAGGGCGACGCTGATCCCGCCGTCGTCTTCGCTCACGAATGACTGCACTGCCACCCGGGTGCCCTGGTGGTTGGCCACCAATGCGATCGACCCCGTGGCTGTGGCCAGGACTCGAGCCTCACCTGATGGGTCCTTGACCTCGAGACCATCGACGCCCAGATGAAAGATCCCCGAGGGGGTCCAGTGCGGCGATTGATAGGTCTCACCAGTTGCTCCGAGATCTGTTGGGGCCCCCTCCAGGTCGATGATGCCAAAGATCGTCTGTTTGACGTGGACGACCACCCGGTCGCTTTCCGGGCTCCAAGAGAAGTAGAACGGCGTGCCACTGGCCAGTATCGATGTCGTGGCGGCGGCGACGTCGATCATCTCGAACTCGATATCGCCTTGAGGCCCGTTGTGGAGGACTCCGATCGCCTCGCCATCCGGTGCCCAGTAGAGGTAGAACGGCGGTGCGCTCATTGTGATGGTCTTCGGATCCTGGCCATCTGGGTCGCTGAGACCGACCCCGAACCCGGTCTCGGTGATCTCAGCCCAAGCGACTCGATCAGACTGAGGCGACCAGGACGGCTGTGAATACCGGGCGGTTTCGCCTGCGTCCCCGGTGATCGGTGAAGGATTGGTGCCGTCGGGAGCGATGGTGACGACGTTGCCTTCGCTGTCGAGCACGACCAGCCGACCCGGGAGCCCGGCAACTTCGGTTGGCTCCGCTGCCAACTCGGTAGTCGGGGTAGTCGTGGTGCCGTCGACGGTGCAGGCGGCCGACAAGAGCAGAATCACCAGGGCGACGGAGACGCGACGCAACATCTGAGGTCAAGAGTACCGATGACCCGCTACGGGTCTACCTGCCCGATCACCCGGGCGAACAAGGCATGGTCGACACTTCCTCCGCTGACGATGCACACGCTGGGCCCACGCTCTTCCCTCGGCGTGGCCAACGCCGCGGCTAGCGCGGCGGCCCCGGCGCCTTCGGTCACCAGCTTGCTCTGCCAGGCGAGGTGGCGCATCGCGCCCATGACCTCTTCTTCGGAGACCAGCACCAACTCGTCGACCAATCTCCTCAGCATCGGATACATCTCGTCGGTGATCACCGGTGTCGACGCACCCTCGACGATGGTGTCCTGCCATTCGATCCACTTCGGTCCACGCGCCTCGAACGCGGCGGCCAGAGCCGAGTTCACCTTCGCCTGAACCGCGTAGACACGAACCGATGGCTTGAGGCTCTTGAGGACCGAAGCCACCCCGGCGATGAGGGCACCACCCCCTACCGGCACGAAGACCGAGGCCAGATCGGGCAAGTCGTCGTGGATTTCGAGACCGATGGTGCCGTGCCCGGCGATCATCAGCGGGTCCCCCCACGGGTTGAGGTAGGCGAAGGGCTCCTGGCGCCACCGTTCCTCGAACATGTACTTCATGAGGTCGGTCATCGGGAGATAGGCCAGCTCCACCCCGTACGCCTCGATCGCTGCTCGCTTCGACCCGTGGAGGGAGTCCGGGACATGGGAACGGGTCGGCACTCCGAGAACCCGGCCCATATGGCCCAGCGCCAGAGCAGTGTTTCCGGCGCTGGTGGTGGCGATCCCCCGCGTCGACTCTTCCTGGCCCAAATTGAGCGCCCAGTTGCCCACGCCACGGATCTTGAACGACCCGACTGGTTGCAGTACTTCGGGTTTGAGGAAGATGTCCGGGCTCTCACCGTGAGACTTCAAGCCGACCAGCGGGGTCCTCACCGCGATGCCGGCTATTCGGGCGGCGGCCGATCTCACTTCGTCGAGGCTCGGTGGCTCCACCGGGTCGCCGCCCCAACCGGTCGGTCGCTCGTCAACCATTTGTTGCCACTAGCTTTGCCTCCATACGACGACTCTATTTGGTCAGGAGATCCGAGCATGGAGAAGGTCATTGCTGAGGGTTTGGCGCGCCTCCCCTCGTTCAGCCACGCAGTCGAAGCTGGAGACTTCGTTTACGTCTCGGGGACTCTGGGAACGGTTGGAGACACCATGGATCTCGTCGAGGGTGGCACCGGGCCAGAGACCACCCAGGCCATCAAGAACATCAGCCGGATCCTGAGCGCAAGCGGACTCGATTTGCGGCATGTGGTCAAGGCGAATGTGTACCTCCACGACATAGGTTCTTTCCCGGAGATGAACGAGGCATACATCGCAGAATTCGGTGACACACCGCCAGCCAGGATCACAGTCGGCGGGGCGGATCTGGCCCTTGGTGCGGCCGTTGAGATCGATTGTGTGGCCTATCGGGGAGCTTGACCGGTCAACCGGGCGATAGATACCGCCGAGTCGCTATCCCTGGTCAACCCCTCCGGCCGACGTGTCGATAAGGAAATTCAATGCAAGGTTCCACCTCCGATCCTGTCAGTCCCGTCAGCAACACGCGATTTCGGACCGTTGTCCTGGTCACCGCGGTCATCGGCGCCTCGTTCGGGGTTGTCGCCGAGCTGATTGCTTGGGATTCGGGGAGTCAGATCGCCGCAACGAGAGCGGCCGCCTACGGAATCCTCGGTCTGTTGGCGGCCTACAAGCTGCTGACAGACCGCCGGACGGAAGGTCTCACCTTCATTACGGCGGTCGCTTTCGCCACCCTCAGCCTGGTCGAGGCGACAAGCACATCCGGGTTCGACACGGGCAGCACCCTCGCCCTGCTGATTCTTTCATTGGTGGTGTATGTCACCACACGTCTCGAACAGAGAATCGGCCCGCTGATCCTGGCATCATCTCTGATCGCCTTGTACACGGTGATCACCGTCATCGTCGAGAGCCAGAAGGTCAATCAGGCAGCCGGCAAGCTGCTGATCGGGATCCCGGGCCAAATGCTGGTGGCCTGGATCACCTGGCGGCTGATCCAGAATCTGGGAGAAGCCTCACGGGTCGAGGCCAACCGAGCCCGGATCCAGGAGGCCCTGTCCACCTGTTCTCAGGCATTGCTCATCGGCCGGGATGAGGCACCACTTTCCGCGGCCCTGGAGGCTCTGCTCGACGCCACCGAAGCGGACTACGCCTACGTCGACGTCAACCGGGTGCACCGCGATGGGACATTCACCTGGGAGATCGTGGCCGAAGCGACCGGCAAGAACGCCCCCGACGGGCCGGATACGTTCGGCGAGGGCGACTACAGCCAGCTCCCCGAAATCGTCGACCTTCTCGGGAGTGGCCGCCCGGCTCGGGTCCAGGTCTCACAGCTCGCGATGCCGATTCGGGCCCGGTATGAGGCCGAGGGCATCATCTCTGAGCTGATGGCCCCCATCATGATTCGGGACCAATGGGTGGGGACCTTGGGATACACCGACTTCCATAGAGAGGACGAGTGGACAGACGTGGAGGTCGACGCGTTGATGCGGGCGGCCGAAATGGTTGCCGCCTACTGGGAACGCGATCAAGCCCGGGAAGGCCTCGCAGAGCTGGCCGAGTCGAAAGACCGCTTCATCGCCACGGTCAGCCACGAGCTGCGGACCCCGCTCTCGGCTGTGGTCGGCTTCGCCGGGGAGCTCGCCGACGGTCTCGATGACTTCACCCGAGACGAGATCATGGAGATCGTCGCCTTGATATCGAGTCAGAGCATCGAGGTGGCCCATCTCGTCGAAGACCTGCTCACTGCCGAGCGCGCCTCCTCGGGCAATCTCACAGTGAAACCCGCCGTCATCGATCTCCACGAGCAGGTTCGCTCGATCGTCGAGTCGCTCCGCGATGGGACCGAGGTGTCCGTGGAAGGTGAAACGGTCCGCGCCTGGGCCGACACCATTCGGACGCGACAGATCGTCCGCAACCTCTTGACCAATGCCCACAGGTACGGGGGTGAACGGGTGCTTGTGAATGTCTCGACACTCGATGATCAAGCGTTGTTGGTGGTCAGCGACAATGGCGCCGGAGTGACCGGGATGGACGCCGATCACATCTTCGATCCCTACTACCGATCACAGACCGAGGACACCAGACCCGATTCAGTCGGCCTGGGTCTTGCTGTCGCCCGTCAACTGGCCCGGCTCATGGGTGGTGACCTGGTCTACCGACGTCGCGAGGGATGGACCCGCTTCGAGCTGACACTGCCCGTCGCGACCGAGCCGGCCCCAAGCCTCGTCGGCGGTCCCTGAGCTGAGTAACCGCCGCTGAAGTCGACGGCGACTACCGCCGTGCTCGGATTCTGTGCCAGGATGCCCCGAATCGAGGAGGCCCCAGGAATGTCCAGGATCGAGGAAACAAAACTCCCAGGCGTTGGCGTCAGATTCGACTTCATCACACGTCAGGGGGAACGAGTCGGCGTGGTCCACCACCGCGGCGGAAGACGTGAGATCTTCATCTGCCCCCCCGACGATCCCGACACGGCGCGGCTGGTGCTCGACCTCGACGATGACGACGTCCACACCCTGGCCGACGTTCTCGGCGTCTCACCGGTGATCGAAGAGATATCGCAACTGCAGCAAGTGGAAGGGTTGGCGATGGATTGGCTCCCGATCAATCCCAACTCGCCATATGCAGGAAGGACGATCGGCGATGCCCGGATTCGCACCCGGACCGGAGTCTCCGTGGTAGCGGTCATCCGCGGCGAGGACCCCTTTCCGGCACCGGGCCCCGAATTCGCGCTCAAAGCCGATGACATAATCGTTGTAGTGGGCACGGCCCACGGAATCGACGCCGTCAAGTCGATTCTCGCCGACGACTGAGTTGAGCGAGACCGCCCGCCTCCTCCTCGAGATCGGCGGCATTGTCTTTGTCCTCGCCCTGCTGGCACGTCTCGCCCGATGGCTGGGTATCTCCCCAATTCCCCTCTACCTCCTCGGTGGGCTCGCCTTCGGGCAAGGAGGAATCCTGCCTGTCGTCACCTCCGATGAGTTCATCGATGCCGGGGCCCAAATCGGCGTCGTCTTGTTGCTGTTCATGCTCGGACTGGAGTACACCGGCGACGAGCTGGTCAAGGGCCTCAGGACAACGGCCCGAGCCGGGTTCGTCGATCTGTTCGCCAGTTTCACACCCGGCTATCTGGCTGGACTGATCATCGGGTTCGGTCCTATTGGCTCGCTCTTCCTCGGTGGTGTCACCTATATCTCGTCATCGGGGGTCGTGGCCAAGCTGCTCGACGATCTCGGGTGGACGGGAAACCGTGAGACCCCGATCATCCTCTCGATCCTCGTCTTCGAAGACCTGGCCATGGCCGTCATCCTCCCGGTACTCGGTGCTCTCGCGTTAGGGGGGACGGTGACCGGGACACTTGGATCGGTCTTCGCCGCCCTCACCGCAGTAGTGATCATCATCTCCGTGGCATCTCGACACGGCGAACGCCTCAGCCGGATCGCTTTCTCCGGCTCGGACGAAGTGAATCTGCTGACTGTGTTTGGGGTCACCCTGATAGTTGCCGGGATTGCCGAGCAGCTTCACGTTTCGGCGGCTGTGGGAGCCTTCCTGGTCGGGATCGGGGTGTCCGGCGAGCCTGCCGATCGGGCTCGAGCCCTCCTGGCTCCGCTCCGGGATCTCTTCGCCGGGGTCTTCTTCATCTTCTTCGGGCTCTCCATCGACCCGAGCACTCTCCCGGCAGTCGCCGGCACCGTTGTGGTGCTGGCCCTGGTCACCGGGGCGACCAAAGCGGGCACCGGATGGTGGGCGACCCGCCGGGTCGGTATCGGGCCCCGAGGCCGGATACGAAGTGCAACCGCGCTGCTCGCGCGCGGCGAGTTCTCGATCGTCATCGCTGGGCTCGGGATCACCGCCGGAGTCGCCGGGGAGCTGGCGCCGATCGCGGCCGGTTACGTTCTACTCATGGCCAGCGCAGGGCCGATCCTGGCCCGCGCCGTTGGGCCACGAGCCACATTGTGATCACGTGCCCTACCCCGACCTGTTCTCAGACGAAGAGCTGCACGTCGGCATCTGCGGCGTAGTCGAGGAAGGCAGCAGCACCTGCTATCTCACAACCTTTGATCAGATCGCCCTCCTCGACGCCCATGACTCCCATGGTGGTGGAGCAGGCAAAGAAGCGGACACCGAGGCCCTGGGACATCTCGATGAACTCGGGAACGGTCGGCATCCGGGCGTCGTCCATCCACTTCTTCATGATCTTGGTCGCGGCTGCGGTGGCTCCGGGAAGGGCACCGAGCAGGTTGGGAAGCTGGATCGGGCCGGCCGGGTTGGCCAGTGAGGCGACCTTGAGCTTCTCCAGTCTGTCGACGTGGAGGATGTCGAGACCGTAGAAGGTGAAATAGACCCCGGCCTCCCAGCCGAGACTCGCCGCGGTAGTGGCCAGGATCAACGGCGGGTAGGCCTGGTCGAGGGTTCCCTTGGATGCGACGAGGGCGATGCGACGTCGCCGCTCGGCGCCCTCCAGGTCTGACTCGACCCTGGTGCGCGTGTCAGTCACAGCCGATCTCCCTTCTCGATCAAGAAGACCTGATGGTGCTCATGGCGCTGCGCGTCGAGCAACGTGTCACCCAACTGCCGGGCCAGGGCCGGTATGTCCTCGAGTGAGCCGGGGTCGGTAGTCACCAACCGCAGTACCTGGCCTTTGGTCAGCTGACCCAGTGCCAGTCCGGCTTGGTAGACGGGGAGGGGGCAAAGCAAACCCGAAGTGTCGAGTTCGGCGTCGACCCGGCTCGGGGCGACGGGTGTGGTGAATTGTGTTGTCATCTCATCTCCTTTGGGGGTCCCGGGCAAAAGAAAAACCCGCATCCGATGGCGGTGCGGGTTGGTGTCTCAGCTCAGAGATTGGTCAATACATGACTACCCACACGGCGCGGCCGCACAAGTACAAGCGCAGACCGGGCGTGTGCTGTGGCATGTCATGTGAGTGCGATGGTAGAGGCTGGAATCCAACAATCAAGGTGAAGATCCCCGAAACCGCTCATTCGTCGTCGATCCAGTCCTCGAGTGGCAGGCCGAGACCGTCGGCCATCCGGTTGGCATAGGCGTAGTACGACACCACTTCGACCATGTGCAGGATGTCGGTGTCGGTGAAGCCGACATCTCGAAGACCTTGGATGTCCGAGTCGGTGACTTCGGCCGGTTCCCGGGTCAGCTTGACCGAGTAGCGAAGCATCGCGAGGCGTTTCTCGGAGAGGCCGGCCTTCTCGAAGTCATCCTCGATGCGGGTGGCCAGATCATCGTCCCGGAGCAGTCGACGCAGACCGCGCCGGTGATGAGTCACTCAGTAGTGGCACTGATTCACCCCTGACACCACCAGGGCAATCATCTCCCGCTCCACCTTGCGCAGGGTGGCCGTGCCCCTCATCGCTTGCCGGTAGAGGACGTTGTGTGCATTGAGGCTGCCCGCGTCGAGGGAGTGGATTCTCATGATCCAGTCGACCCGACCCGTAGCTGGATCTGTGACTTCGTCCTTGAGAGGAGCCAGGTCTCCCTCCCAGTCGTCCTCGTGGAATGTTTCTATCCAGGGCATAGCTCAAAGATAGGCCGTCGACCTACCCGTTTAGGCGGTCGGACCACCCGTTTTGGCGCGGAGAGCTTGACCTGTGGGTTCACGTTTCCGCGCCAGAAGTGGATAGGTCCGATCTCCCTTTTTCGAGGATTGCGAGGCCAGTGGAGACGGAGAGGAGGAGAAGGATCCGCAGGGACGCGGAACGCTCCACTGGCCAACGCAAGATTCCGGAAGCAGAAGCAACCTTGTGCGTCCGTTCACAAGATAGAAACGGGGACGCCGGTTCTTTATTCCCAGAGTCTGCGATCTGTCCCGCCGCCAGGCCACCACCTCCAACATGGTCACGCTCCAGGGACGAGAAAGGTGCCCCGGCCGGCGACTCAGTTGCTGAAGGTGACCGAAAAGGCGGGGGCCCAGCGAGATACCACCCGGCCGTAGCTCTCCCCGGCCGCCATCATGTCGCCGTCAGCCAGGGCCTCAACGGATCGCCGAACCAGCTCGACCGAATCGTCGAACACCAGGTCCTGGGGGTCGAACAGCTCGGAAACGTCGGCGTAGTCGAGCTCGAGCATCGAGCCCGGTGGGAAGTCCTCGATCCAGTCGAGAAGCTGGGCCAACTCCTCGGCCGGCCCCTGAAAGACTTCGAGACCTCTCAAGACCCCGATTGCATGCTCAACACGCTTCTTGCCCACCGCCACGTCGACTCTCAATCGGAGCCGGGGCGAGCCGTTCACCTCGTAGACCTCCTTGTCTTCTGGCTGGAAGGCGGTGAACCAGCGCACCGGGACATGCCAGGCCGAGGTGAGGACATGTGAGCGATGGGATGGGTGCTCACGGCGATACTGGCGAAGCTCACGATCAGCCGCCCGAGCAGCCACCTCGGGAATCAATCCTGATCCCAGTCCCCGGAAGGCGTTGGCGAAGGCGATCGTCGACTCGAGGACTCTCAGACGCAGATTGCGGGGACACACCATGCGTGTTCCGTTCCAATCGGCGACCCAGTCGCCCTCCTCCTCCCCCTCCGAGAGCAGGCCGTAGGCCCGGACAAACCCCGGCACCGGATCACCAGACTCGGACACTTCCGGTGAGTAGACCCTGAGGTAGGCCGTCTTGGTCACCCCACCATCCTGGCAGAGGCCAGGCGAAAGGTCACCCCTGCCGGTCCCTGGGTAGCAGGGTTAGTATCCGCGTGGGAGCGAGATGGGCCTAACGAAGGAGGTCACGCCTTGGTCGTCTTCGACGAGGTAGCCCGCGAAGGACACGAGCAAACCCTCTACGGATATGACAAGGTATCCGGTCTCAAGACCATCATTGCCATCCACTCCACGGCTCTCGGTCCCGCCCTCGGCGGGACTCGGTTTTTTCCGTACGAATCCGAGGCCGAGGCTCTTGAAGACGTGCTCCGGCTCTCCAAGGGGATGACCTACAAGGCGGCTGCCGCCGGGCTCGATCTCGGCGGCGGCAAGGCCGTCATCATCGGTGATCCCAGGACCGACAAGAGCGAACGTCTTCTCCGCGCCTATGGGCGGATCGTCGACTCCCTGCAAGGCCGATACATAACCGCCGAAGACATGGGAACGACCACGACCGATATGGATGTCATCCGGCGCGAGACCCGTTGGGCACTCGGTAACTCGGTCGCCGAGGGTGGCTCCGGAGACCCGTCACCAATCACCGCCCGTGGCCTGTTCATTGCTGCCAGGGCCGTCGCCGAGCTTCTCTGGGGGGACACCGATCTGGCGGGACGACGTTTTGCGGTACAGGGGGTTGGCAAGGTCGGCTCGGCTTTCGTCCAGTTGCTGGTCGAGGCGCGGGCAGAAGTGATCGTCTCCGATGCCGACGAATCGGCGATCACCTCAGCGGTGGAGACCTACGGTGTCAAGAGCGTCGCGGCGGAGGACATTCATGCTGTGGACTGCGACTTCTTCTCCCCCTGCGCGAGAGGCGCCGGGCTCAACGAGCTAACTATCCCCGAGCTGAGCTGTAGGGCCATCGTCGGCAGCGCCAATAATCAACTGGCCACCGACGAGGACGCGGAGCGCATCGCGCAGCGGGGCATCTTGTATGCCCCCGACTTCGTGGTCAACGCAGGAGGGTTGATCAACGTGTACGACGAGCTGCTCGGATACTCGAAGATGCGGGCCATGCATCGCGTGGACGGGATATTCGCCGCAACCAAAACCATCCTGGAGATGTCGAACCGGGAAGGAATAACCCCCAACCAGGCGGCGATGCGGGTGGCCGACAATCGAATCAAGGACATCGGCGACCTGCGGAGATTTCGCCGTAGCGGTGACGATCGGAACTGATAGGCGTATTCATGGCGATCGACTTCGACAAGAACCTCCATCACCGAGACCTGGACTTGACCGACGCTCAGGTAGTCGAGATGTACCGCCTGATGCTGACCGCGCGGAGGATCGACGATCGCATGTTCGCCCTGCAACGTCAGGGCAGGGCCCCCTTTGTCGTCGGCTCCTCGGGCCACGAGGCCGTACAGGTGGCATCGGCGTTCGCCCTGGACAAGGAAAAGGACTGGGTCTTGCCGTATTACCGGGACATGGGAGTGGCCCTGGCCTGGGGATTCGACCCGGTGGAGATCTTCCTCGGCGCGTTTGCCAAGAAGACCGATCCGATGTCGGGAGGCCGCCAGCTTCCGGGGCACTGGTCCGATCGTGAACGCCGGGTCCTCACCCAATCCTCGGTGATCGGCACCCAGTACCCCCACGCGGTCGGTATCGCTCAGGCGATCATGACCAAGGGCGACGATGCAGTAGTCGTGGTCTACGGAGGAGAAGGGTCGACCTCGGAGGGAGACTGGCACGAGGCGATGAACTGGGCCGGCATCAGACAGCTGCCGATCATCTTCGTCATCGAGAACAACAATTACGCCATCTCGGTGCCCAGCGATGAAGAGGTAGCCGGAAGTCTGGCCGCCCGGGCTAACAGCTACGGTTTCCCCGGGGTAGAGGTCGACGGCAATCGCACCCTTCGCGTCTTCCAGGTGATGAGGGAGGCGGTGGCAAGGGCGCGGGCCGGCGACGGCCCGACCTTGATCGAGGCCGAGACCTATCGCTACTACGCGCACACCTCCGACGACAACGACAGCCTCTACCGCAGTCGGGAGGAGGTCGAGACCTGGCGCAAGCGCGATCCTGTTGCCCGGGTGCGTCAGTATCTGATCGAGCATCGCCTGCTCACCGAGGCGGAGGAGGATCGACTCGACTCCGAGGTTGTCGAGGTCCTGGCCCGGGCAGTTGAGCAGGCCGAGGCCGCTCCCGACCCTGACGAGCCCACAACCAGGGTCTACGCACGGGTGATCGAGCCGGGAACTGCCGCCAGCGAGCCGGAACCGGCGCCGACCGGGGAGACCGTCAATCTGATCACCGCCATCAACAAGGCTCTCCATGACGTCCTGGAGGCGTTTCCCGACACGGTGGTGTTCGGCCAGGACGTCGCCAGGCGCAAGGGTGGAGTGTTCAAGGCGACCCAGGACTTGACCGAGCGGTTCGGCCCCGAGCGTTGCTTCAACGCGCCAATCGCCGAGTCCTCCATCATCGGGGTGGCGATCGGGATGGCGGCGGCGGGTTTCAAGCCGATCCCCGAGATCCAATTCGCCGACTACATCCACCCGGCCTTCGACCAATTGGTTTCCGAGGCAGCCCGCATCCATTACCGGTCGGACGGCAAGTGGAGCGTTCCGATGGTGGTCCGCACGCCGTATGGGGCGGGGATTCACGGCGCCCTCTATCACTCGCAGTCGATCGAAGCCTTCTACACACACGTGCCCGGCCTCAAGGTGGTAATCCCCTCCACGCCGGCCGACGTCAAAGGCCTTCTGTTCGCGGCGGTGGAGGACCCCGACCCCGTCATCTTCCTGGAGCCCAAGAAGCTGTACCGGCTCGGCAAAGGGCCTTACCCCGATGGGGACTTTCAGGTTCCCCTGGGCCGCGCCGCGGTCCGCCATCAAGGGTCCGATCTCACCATCCTCGTCTACGGAGCCATGGCTCACTTCGCCATGGAGGCGGTCCCCGTGCTCGAGGACCTGGGTTTCAGCCCGGAGGTGATCGATCTTCGCAGCCTGAAGCCGCTCGACTGGCCGACCATCGAGCAATCGGTCAAGAAGACTTCGCGCGCCCTGATCGTTCACGAGGACAACGAGTTCATGGGGTACGGCGCCGAGCTGGCGGCCCAGATCGCCGAGAAGACCTTCGAATGGCTGGACGCACCTGTCCGCCGCTACGCCCTCCCCGATGTGCCGATCATGCCCTACGCCGGGTCACTGGAATCCCAGCTCTACCCCACCCCGGAGGGCATCGTGCGTCACGCCCAGGAGCTGGCCAAGTACTGAAACAGCTGTTGTCCCCCCTTCAGCGAAGGGCGAGGGGGGTTCCCTCCCTTGACGCGCTCACTACGTTCGCTGGCGTCGGTCCCCCCGCTCCGCAGGGTTTGTCCCCCCTTTTCCGAAGGGGGGACCGTCCGAGCGAAGCGAGGTCGAGGGGGGTTCGCCCCCTCGACGCGCTCACTACGTTCGCTGGCGTCGGCCCCCCCGCTCCGCAGGCTGACATAGCCTCCTAACCTCGATCGCCATGTCGCTTCTGACCCAGCTCTCCTCGATCGCCGGTGGTGTCTTTGCCGAGCTCGGGCTTCCTTTCGAGCTGGGCGAGACCGTGATCTCCCAGCGGCCCGAGCTGGCTCAGTTCCAGGTCAACGGGGCGATGGCGGCGGGCAAGCAGACCGGACGGCCCCCCCGTGAGATAGCCGAGCAGGTGGCCGTCAAGCTCTCCAACCATCCTGACCTCGCCTCGGTCGAGGTGGCCGGGCCCGGTTTTATCAACATCGACCTCACCGACGAGGCTCTCGCCAGTCATGCCGCCCGGGATTCGGCAGACCCCAATCTGGGGTTTCCGGTCACCGACACCCCCGAAAACGTGGTGGTCGACTACGCCGGTCCCAATGTGTCCAAGGCGATGCACGTTGGACATCTCCGGGCCACCATCATCGGCGACTGCCTCGCCCGCCTCTTCTCATTCGCCGGGCACAAGGTGACCCGTGACCCCCATTTCGGCGACTGGGGGTTCCAGATGGGTCTGCTCATCACCGCCATCGCCGAGAAGCAGCCCGATCTCCCCTACTTCGACCCCTCGGCCACCGCCTACCCCGAGACTGCTCCGGTGATCCTCGATGATCTGGAGCGGATATACCCCGAGGCAACCGCGCGAGCCCGCAGCGACACGGAGTTCGCCGACACCGCTCGGCGGGCCACGGTGCGGCTCCAACAGGGCGACCCTGGCTACCTGGCTCTCTGGCGACACATGAAAAGCGTCTCCGAGGCCTCGCAACGTCGGGATTTCGCTGCCCTTGGAGTCACCTTCGACCTCTGGTACGGAGAGTCGGACGTGCACGACCGCATCGGCCCGATCGTCGCCTCGTTACGTGAATCGGGCGTAGCCGAGGAGTCACAAGGCGCCCTGGTGGTCCGGGTGGACGAGGACGGGGACAAGCGTGACCTCCCTCCACTGATCCTGGAGGCGTCCTCGGGCGGCTTCCTCTACAGCGCCACCGACCTGGCCACGATCCAGATGAGGGTCGAGGAGCTCCAGGCCGACCTGGTGCTCTACGTGGTCGACCGCCGTCAGGCCGATCATTTCCTCCAGGTCTTCCGAACGGCGCGCAAGGCCGGCATCGCCGGCCCGGAGACACGTCTCGAGCACATCTGGTTCGGGACCATGAACGGGCCGGACGGAAAGCCGTTCAAGACACGGGAAGGAGGGGTCGTCCGACTCGGCGACGTCATCGAGATGCTGACCGATGCCGCCCGGCGCCGCCTCGACGAGGCCCACCTCGCCGAGGACTATCCCGAGGAGGAGCGGGTCAGGATCGCGAGCATGGTCGGAGTCGCCGCCCTCAAGTTCGGCGACCTGGTCAACAACCGGGCATCGGATTACATCCTCGACCTAGAACGGTTCAGCTCCTTCGAGGGCAAGACCGGGCCTTACCTCCAATACGCCGCCGTTCGGATCAAATCGATCCTGCGACGGGCCGCTCAGCAAGGACTGAAAACGGGTGATCCGATCCCGCCAACGGTGCCGGTCGAGCGAGACCTCATGCTGGAGCTGCTACGTGTCCCTGAGGTCGTTGACCGTGCCATCACCTTTAGGGCACCCAACCACGTCGCCGAGTATGCCTACTCGGTTGCCGGTCAATTCAACCGTTTCTACGACGAGTGTCACATCCTCTCCGAAACCGACTCCGACCGACAGAAGTCGTGGCTACATCTCGCCGGCTGGACCCTTGCCACACTCGAACGTCTCCTCGATCTCCTCGGCATCGAAGTCCCCGACAGGATGTGACGGTGACCTTCGTCATCCGCCCCGCCCGGGCCGAGGACGTCGACGTGATCGCAGCCTGGACCAAGGACACTTTCTCATGGGGCGACTACATCCCCGACGTCTTGCCCTCCTGGCTGGAAGACAAAGAGTCACACGTCATGGTGTGCGTTCACGAGGACGATGTCCCCGTCGCTCTTTCCAGAGCGCAGCTGCTGTCACCTGCCGAGGCCTTTCTGAGCGGCGCCCGGGTGCATCCGGACCATCGGCGGTCGGGGATGGCGACCGCGATGAACGACGCCGGCGTGCGATGGGCCAAGGATCGGGGGGCGCGGGTCGCCCGACTGGCAATCGAGGAGGACAACGAGGCCGCCAGGTCGCAGGTGGTCACAGCGGGATACCGGTTGACCAGTCGATGGGTCTTTGCGACCTCGGATGCCTCAACCGGCAGTCGGATGGTCCCAAGCCAGCGTCTCCGGCCAGCAACATCGGCCGACGCCGACGCAGCGTGGGTGTTCTGGTCACTCAGTGACCTGGCCCGCGAAGGCCACGAGCTGATCGCAAAGGGATGGCAATGGAGACGAGCGACACGCCAAGACCTGGAGGATGCGGTCAATGATCGGTCGTTGTATCACAGCCCGGCAGGGTGGTTGATCGCGAGCCAGCCCGACGAGTCGATGTTTGTTCATTGGCTGGCAACCACACCGACGGACGCGCCGCTGTTGTTCCAGGGTCTCCGCGAGCTTCTGCGCGATGAGCCAGTTGACACCGTGCGGCTTATGAGCCCGGCTACGGCCTGGGCGGTGGAGGCTCTGCAAAGAGAAGGATTCGAGGTCAAACCCGTCTTGATCTACTCCAAGGCGGTGTGATCAGCTCATGATCGCCATGGTCGCCACCGCCCACACCACGAACAGGATGGGAATGTCGATTCGTGACAACCACGGAGGCCCATTCGGGTACCACCGCGCCAGCACCGAGAGTGGAATCCCGATCAAAGGCATCACCGTCAACCCGGCGATGCCGGCTGCCCGGATTCCGTCGGCACCTTTGATCACCGGCACGGGAAGCCCGGACAGCAGCTCATCGATCAGCCCGTAGGCGAGAAGGGCCAGGAGGCCGACGGCGAGGACCGCCAGAGTCCGGCCGATGCCGATCTCCAGGTCGTTGAACCCGACCAGACGCCGGCCGCGCCCGAGCGGGCCTTCCGCCGCGACACCGAGGCAGAACAATCCGATCACCGCAAGCACCAGAGCCGAAGCCAGCATCGCCGCTGTGGATAGGTCCTGCACCACGTTGACCAGCCCGAAACCGGCCAACACCACCGAGATCGACAAGCCGACGAGAAGGCTGCCGATGACCATCAGCCCGACGTCGAACATGGTCCCGAACGCCCCATAAGCCAGGATGCCGTAACGCTTCAGCATCCCCCGGGTGTCGACTGGCGCACCTGTTTCCGTCATCTCGGCTCCTGCACGGCGGCGACCATACCGATCAGACCCGCTGCCGTGATGGCTTGCAGATACCACTCGATGGGGTGGGCGATGTCAAAGCCCGGCCCCAAGGCCGATCTCAGCTGCATCTCACACCCGGGGTTTGCCGAGGCGACCTTGGTCACCCCGGTAGAACGAATCTGGTCGGCCTTCTGGTTTCCGAGATCGTCTGATGCTTTGGGTTGGAGCATCGTGTACAGGCCGGCCGCGCCACAGCACATTCCCGCCGGGTCGATCTCAACCACCCGGTAGCCCCCGGCGACGAGGATCGCCCGCGGCTCTGCCGTCACCCTCTGGGCGTGACGGAGATGACAAGGATCCTGGATCGCCACCTGTCCCGAATCGTGCTCGACCACGGGAAGGAGGCCAGATTCGATGGCCCGGGCGACTGCAACGGTCACGTCCACGGTCGCTGCGCCGATGAGGTCCCCGTCCTCGGCCCAGTGCCCGTACTCCCGGGTATGAGCCGAGCACCCGGCGGAGGTGACGACGATCTGGTCATAGCCTGAGAGGATGGGGACATTGCGGGCGGCGAGAGCGCGGGCCTGATCTGCCTTCCCGTCGTGGGCGGCCAAGGCGCCGCAACAGGTCTGATTGAGGGGAACCTCGACTCGATAGCCGGCCAACTCCAACAACCGGATGGCGGCGTGATTGACAGGTCGAAACCACTGGTCCTGAATGCAACCTGCGAGCAAGGCGACCGTCCCCGACTCACCGGACCCCCCAATATGCCCAACCACGGATCCGGGACGGCCTCGAAGACCACGCAGGCCCCGCGCCAGTCTCCGCAACCGAGAGGGGGCCAACGCCGTCATCTTTGTGGCCTGGGCCAGGCTGAGGGCTCCGCTCCCGAAGCGCAACGACCGGCGAGATCCGAGGACCGAACCGAGGAGGAATGCCCGAAAACGGTGTGCTGCCGTGGGTCGCTGGGCAACGATCTCGGCCCTGGTTCCCTCGAGGGCGCGCCCGTACGGGACCATTCCCGGGCACACCGGCTCACAAGCTCGGCAGCCAAGGCAGAAATCCATGATCCCCTGGAAGACATGATCGACTTCGAGAACGCCCTGATGAACCGCCTTCATCGCATGCAAACGGCCACGTGGAGAAGCGGTCTCTCTGCCGGTCAGCCGAAAGGTCGGGCAGACAGGGAGACAGAGCCCGCACTGGACACAGGCATCGAGCTCATCGGTGGTCGGATGCTCGGCGGTCACCCAGCCCATCAGATCCCTCCGGGGAGCCGACCAGGGTTGATGACCCGTCCCGGGTCGAATTGGGCAATGAGACGACTCTGGATCTCGAGACCGGGTGGGGGCGCTCCCCAAGGATCCAATCCGTCGAGCCCACCAGGAGGTGCGTTCACCACGACCAAGGAGCCCCCGTTCTCCTCGGCCCAGGCCCTGATCCCTGCCGCCTCCGCCGCATCCTCGGAGGCGACTCTGACCTCACCGACCCGGTGAATCGCCAGATAGCGCCAATCGGGCGGGAGTAGGACGATGGCTGCCGAAGTCAGGGCCGGTGGCACACGAAGCGACCAGCGAAACGGCCCGTCCGGGTCCGGCGGCCATTGGTGGCCCTCGCTGATGACACCACCGAGGCGGGCGCTGGTTGCGACGACCTCCTCCCTCGTCCCCCAGAGAAAGACCCGCTTCGTCTCGTTCTCCTCGAGGACGGCGAGAGGTCGGGTCACCTTGGTGGCGGCTTCGAGGTCGTCGATCTCGACCGTCGCCGACGCCGGTGGTGTCGACCAGAGCTTGAGGCACACACTGGCGATGACCCCGAGCGAACCGAAGGCGCCTACCACCAGGCGAGGCAGGTCATATCCGGTGACGTTCTTGACCACCCGGCCCCCGCCCCGGACGATCCGACCGTCACCGGTCACCAGGGTCGTCTCCAGAACACGCTCTCTGGTCCCTAGAAGACGCCCCCGCCGCAGTGACGAGACGCCCGCGGCTATCACACCACCGACCGTCGACGCGCCGGGGACCTCGGGCAGCACCGCGGTCTGGGATCTGGTGGCGAGGGTGGCCTCCAATTCCGCGACTGGCATCCCTGCTCCCACCGTCACGGTGAGGTCGTCGGGATCCCAAGTCTCGATATCGGCCATTGCCGCCATTTCCAGCAGGATGTCCGGCGGTGCTGGCGAGCCATAACCTTGCCTGGTCCCACCACCGACCACCTGAACCACCGACGAGCTCTCTGTCGCCCGGCGAAGGATGGCGGCCAAGGCGTCGATGTCCGCTGGTGCCAGGTGATCGGATCCGCCTTCGACGCCTCCGGTCATATCCAAGCTCCGTCCGGGATCTCCCGCCTGGTCCCCCCGAAGTCGAAACAGCGTGATCCCTGTGGAAGCACCTTGGCCGGGTTGAAGGTCGCAGCGGGGTCGAACACCTCTTTGAGCCGGGCTTGGGCGTCGAGATCGAGCTCGGTGAACCCGGCGCGCATCATGTCCCGTTTCTCCAGCCCGATGCCATGCTCACCGGAAAGGGCCCCGCCGCGACGAAGACAGGCAGCCACCATCTCCTCGCCTGCCTGGTGGACTCTCTCCATCATGCCGGGCTGGGACGCGTCGAAGGCCATCAGCGGGTGCAGGTTGCCGTCACCGGCATGAAACACGTTGTAGACGTCGAGCTGGTATCGATCGGCGATGGCCTGGATCTCCTCCATGGTCTCGACAAGACGCGACCTGGGAACCACGGTGTCGTGCAGGTAGTAGTCGGGCGCGACCTGGGCAACGGCGCCAAAGGCGGACTTCCGCCCTTTCCAGAGAGTGTCCCTGTGAGCCTGGTCACGTGCGATCTGAACGGTGCCGGCTCCGTTCTCGCGTCCGATGCGATCGATGAGAGAGGCTTCCGCCTCGACCGCCTCGGGATCCCCCACCACTTCGGCCAGGAGCACGGCAGCGGCCTCAGTCGGCAGACCGGCATGGAGCCAATTCTCCACGGCGATCGTCATCTTCTGGTCCATGATCTCGAGCGCGGCTGGCACCAAACCCGAAGCGATGACATCAGAGACGGTCTTGGTGGCTCCGCGGAGATGATCGAAGTCGAGCAGGAGCGTCCGCACGTCCGCCTCCAGGGGAAGCAGCCGGACCAGCGCTTTCGTGACCACTCCGAGGGTTCCTTCGGAGCCGACAATCAAGCCTTTGAGGTCGAGCCCCGGCCGGTCCGGCGCCTGACCCCCGAGGAGGAGGACTTCTCCCCCGGCCACGACCACCTCGAGGCCGAGGACGTGACTGGTGGTCGCCCCCTCCGCCAAACAGTGAGCGCCACCAGAGTTATTGGCGACATTCCCTCCAATGGTGCAAGCCGACTGCGAAGAGGGGTCGGGGGCGAAGTGAAGCCCGTAGGGCTCGGCTGCCCTGGTTAGGTCGAGATTGATCACTCCGGAACCGACCCATGCCGTGCGGTTGTCGAGGTCGATCTCGATCTGGTTCATGGCGGTTGTGACGAGGACGATCCCACCCTCGGTCGGGCTCGCCCCGGCGGTCAGCCCGGTGCCCGCACCGCGGGCGACGATCGGGACACCATGGGCCTCGGCGATCCTGATCACGGCGGACACCTCGTCCGTAGACTCCGGAAAGACGACACATGTCGCCTCGCCCCTCATCAACGAAGCATCCCGGGAGTAGAGATAAAGCTCGACTGCGGCGTCGAGAACGCGGTCGACGCCGAGAAGCAACCGAAGCTCGTCGATGAGTGTCACCCGGTGAGAGTAGTTTTCAATCCACCCCAGCCGCCCCCGCCGGGAGTGAGGACGAGGAGGCGGTCGCCCGGGTCGACTGAGACTGTGCACTTCCCAGGCAGTCTCTCCCGCTCACCATTCTCCCTTATGAGCCAATCCTCGCCTGGTGCCCCAGGCTCTCCACCAGCCAGGCCCCACGGCCGGTGTCTCCTTCGCTCGCCCATGAGGGACAGGGTCGCCCCTGTCAGGAACCTGACCGACCGCTCGATCCCGTCCCCGCCGGTGAACTGCCCTGCCCCTCCGCTCTCCTTGCGCAAGGTGTACCTCTCGACGCGGAACGGGTAGTGGATGTCGAGCGATTCGATCGGCGTGTTTTCGGTGTTGGTCATCCCGGTCTGGATCCCGGACTGACCGTCTCTCCCCGGGCGCCCACCTTGCCCGCCGGCCACCGTCTCGTAGTAGGCAAAGTCGTCGTTGCCGATCAGCACGTTGTTCATCGTGC
>Ga0214472_10002279_pt1 | contig 20817 bp, 15 predicted proteins | sample RVTome_6_FD_207662 | JGI IMG/M metagenome (GOLD analysis project Ga0214472, IMG submission 207662) | Soil microbial communities from uranium-contaminated site in the Upper Colorado River Basin, Wyoming, United States - RVT140D175 | ecosystem: Environmental > Terrestrial > Soil > Contaminated >...
CGGAGCGCATGGAGAACCACGCGAATCGGCCGGAACTGGTGGCGGCTCGCGCGGACGGCAGCGGGATCGACGTGCGCCGCAGCCGCACGGTCGGTCTGGAAATGCTCTATGCGGCCGTGCGCGTGGACCGTGACGGCGAGGCGATCGCCCTTGTCCGTTGCGCGGCCCCCCTTGCCGCCGTGGCCGCTGTACGCGGGGCCATGCGCTGGGTCCTGGCGCTCGCCGCCGTCCTCGCGGCGGGTTTTGCGCTCCTTGGAGGCTTCGTCTTCGCGCGCCGCGTGACCCGTCCCCTGGGCGCCCTCACTCGCTCGGCCTGGTCGATCGCCGGTGGAAACTTCGGCGAACCCATACCCATCGACGGAACCGGCGAGATCGCCACGCTCGCGGCAGCCTTTCGCAAGATGATGGACCGACTCAACCGGCATCTGCTCACCATCGAGACGGACCGTGCCCAGGTGGAGACGATCCTGCGATCCATGCGCGAGGGCGTGATCGCGATCGACCTCAACGAGCGGATCCTGTACATCAATCATGCGGCGCGGCGGATCTTTCATGTCGATCCTGCTGCGGCTTCGGGCGATTTCATCTGGGAAGTGATCCGGTCGACGGACATCGTCGAGGTGCTCTTGCGCAGCCTGGGAGGCGGCAAGGACGAACTCCACGAATTGCGTCTCAACCGCGGCCTTCACGATGTCGTCCTCGAGGTCCACTCCAGCGTTCTGCTTTCCACGAGTGGTAGTGCCGTCGGGGCGCTCGTCGTCGTGCACGACGCATCCGAGCTGCGGCGGCTCGAGTCGATCCGCAGTGACTTCGTGAGCAATGTCTCGCACGAGATGAAGACTCCGGTTGCCGCCATCCGGGGACTCGTGGAAAGCATACTCGACGATCCGCAGATGCCCGGCGAAACGCGCCTCGACTTTCTGCAGCGAGTCCAGATCCAGGGAGAACGCCTGACGAATCTCGTGACCGACCTCCTCAGTCTCTCGGCCGCCGAGCGGGCGACAGTGGCCTGGGAAGAGAGTTCGGATTTCGCCGCAGCCATCCGCCAAAGCGTCCTCTCGCTGTCACGCGCCGCGGAGGATAAAGGTATCGAGCTGTCCACGGAGATTCCAGCTGGGGTGGACGCGCAGGTCGTTGGCGATTCAGAATCGCACCGTCACATCGTGGACAATCTCCTGAGCAACGCGATTCGCTATTCGCGCGAGGGCGGGCGTGTCGAGCTCGGCGTCGAGGCGAGCCATGACGAAGTCGTACTCAGAGTCCGTGACAACGGTCCGGGGATCGAGCCCGTGCACCAAGACCGGATCTTTGAACGCTTCTATCGGGTCGACAAGGCGCGTAGCAGGGAGCTGGGAGGCACGGGCCTCGGGCTGGCCATCGTCAAGCACACCGTGCAGTCCCTCGGCGGCACCATCGAGCTGGACAGCGCGCCGGGCAAAGGAAGCACCTTTCGTGTGGCCCTGCGCCGCAGCGCGAATGTCGGCGATGGTGAAGAGAAATCAGGCAAATCTTCTTAACGCTACCTTCATGAACTTCATCATCGCTTCGCTTTCTGCCGCCTGCGTTCCTTGATACCTTATCGGCCGACGCAGAAGAATCGCTTCTGGTGCATCGAATCTTCCATAGGTGAACTGGCGAGTGCGCCGAACCGGAAGCGAATCATCCTCCCGGGGGGCTTGCTCCCGTTCCAGTCCGAGAATCGGGTATGACCGTGATCCGAGCGTTCACAGAGTTTACTCAGACGCGGTTCGCCAGCCGTTGGATCGCCACGGTTGGTGCACTCGCCGTACTCTTCGTCGTTGCTGCCAGTGCGTCCGCGGCAGGCCTGTCCGTCAGCGACGAGAACATCAAGCTGAAGGTCGGCGGCCGGGCACATTTCGATTTGAACTTCCTCAGCGCCGATGACGACGCCAAGGGCACGATGGTCGACGGCGAGCCCATGGGCGACCCGGCGGACGGCGTCGAATTTCGCCGTCTGCGCTACTACATGAGCGGCGAGCTCTACGGCATCATCGACTTCAAGTTCCAGCTGGACTTCGCTGGCGGGAGTGCAAGCTTCAAGGATGCGTACATGAGCTTGAAGAACACTCCCCTCGGAGGCGCTGCTCTGACGGTCGGTCAGTTCTACCAGCCTTTCGGCTTGGAGACGCAGACCTCCAGCAACTACATGAGCTTCATCGAGCGTGATCAGATGACCGAGTTGCATCCGGATCGCCAATCCGGCCTCATGCTCAGCCGTAGCGTCGGCGACGATCAGGGGAGCGTCGCCGTGTCGACGTTCCGCAAGAGCAACAGCCAGGGGAAATCGGTTGGCGATGCCAACTGGAATGTTGCCGGCCGCGTGACCTTCCTGCCCATGGGCGACAACACGCAGAAAGGTCTGCTTCACCTGGGTGGCGCCTTTGCTCTGCGCGACGACGCCTCTGGAAAAGTCAGCGTCGAGGGCGCGGCTCCGAGCAACTTCTCGCCCGCCATCAACGGCGGAGACCTCCCGTTCGACAGCTGGACCGAGTTCGGGGGCGAGGCAGCCTTCGTAAAGGGCCCGTTCTCGGTTCAGGGCGAGCTCACGATGCTTCAGACGACGGCTCCCGAGGATACGCCGGGTGCCGAAGACCAGTCGGTCATGTCCTACTACGGCATGGCCAGCTACTTTCTCACCGGCGAGAGCCGCGCCTATAAGGCCGCAAGCGGCACCTTCAACAGGGTCTCCCCGAAGGAGAACTACGACGGCCAGGGCGGCAAGGGCGCCGTCGAGCTGGTGGCCCGCTTTTCGGTCCTGGACATGACCGATTCCAGCCTGGCCATGGGGAAGAACACCGCCATGACCTTCGGGATCAACTGGTATCTGAACAAGCACAGCCGCGTGATGATCAACGCCATGCGCAGCGAGGGCACCGACACCATGGGCGGCATCGACGGCGTGGTGAACGCCATCGTCACCCGCTTCCAGGTCGACTACTAGACGCTCGAGGTTCCTAAGTGCTTGTCAAAAGGAGGGTTGCGGCATGATTGCCTCGACGCTCCTTCTCCACAATCTGCGGCAGCTTGATCGTTCCTTAACGTCGTCTTCATCATCGCTGCCTATCTTGACGCCGAAACCACCTGAAGGAGGAAAAAATGATGAATCTGAAACGACACCTGCTCGCCGCCGCCGCGATTCTGGCCATCGGCGCCGGGAGCGCTGCTGCCGACAGGGCGCTCAAGGGAAAGGTCGCAATCGACGGCTCGAGCACCGTCTTCCCCATCAGCGAGGCCGTGGCCGAGGAGTTCTTGAGCGTTCAGCCGAAAATCCGGGTCACCATCGGCGTCTCTGGCACCGGCGGCGGATTCAAGAAGTTCATGGTCGGCGAGACCGACATCAACGATGCCTCGCGTCCCATCAAGTCGAAGGAAGCCGTCAAGGCCGCTGCGGCTAGGATCGAGTACATCGAGCTGCCCGTGGCCTACGACGGAATCACGATCGTGGTAAATCCAGCCAACGACTGGGTCGACCACCTCACCGTCGAAGAGCTGCATCAGATCTGGATGCCCGGCAGCAAGGTCGAGAAGTGGGCGGATGTTCGCGCGGGTTGGCCCGATCGCAAGATCAAGCTCTATGGCCCCGGCACCGACTCGGGCACCTTCGACTACTTCACCGAGGCCATCAACGGTGACTCCCAGGCCTGTCGCGCCGACTTCACGGCCAGCGAGGACGACAACGTTCTGGTGCAGGGCGTTGTCGGCGACAAGGATGCCCTCGGATTCTTCGGCTTCGCTTACTACGTCGAGAACGCGGGGACACTGAAAGCCGTGCCCATCGACGATGAGATGGGCCAGGACGGTCCGGTTCTCCCCTCCATGGCTTCCATCAGCGGTGGCGCCTACACGCCTCTCTCGCGGCCGATCTTCATCTATGTCAACGCGCGGGCAGCCGAGCGCCCCGACGTGGAGAGCTTCGTGAACTTCTACATCGAGAGCGCGCCCAAGCTGGTTGGAGAAGTGGGCTACGTGGTGCTTCCCAAGGAGATCTACGAGCTGGTCATGACGCGTTTCGAGCGCCGGATCACGGGTTCGGTCTACGAGACCGGCGCCCATGGATCGCTTGCCGAACTCCTCAGCATTCAATAAGCTCGCAGCCTTGTGGACTCATCAATGACGAGCCCGGATCGGTCGCTGGCGGCTGATCCGGGCCTGACGAAGAAGGCCTCGCGGAGCCTCCGCGAGACGGCGATCCAGGGTGCACTCTTCCTGTGCGCCCTCGTCTCCGTTGTGACTACCGTGGGCGTCATCGTCGTCCTCGCGTCGGAGAGCTGGACCTTCTTCCGTGAGATTCCGGTTCACGAATTCCTGTTCGGGACGCGTTGGACGCCGCTGCTCGAGCCGCGAAGTTTCGGAGTTCTCCCGCTCGTTGCGGGGACTCTGTGGATCGTGCTGATCGCGGCGATCGTGGCCGTTCCCCTCGGGCTCGGCAGCGCCATCTACATGAGCGAGTACGCGACGCCACAGGCGCGCAGCATTCTCAAGCCCCTTCTCGAGATACTCGCCGGCATTCCCACGGTTGTGTATGGCTACTTCGCGCTCACCTTCGTGACGCCACTTCTGAAGAGCCTGATTCCCGCGACCCAGATCTTCAACGCGGCGAGCGCGGGCATCGTCGTCGGAATCATGATTTTACCGATGGTCGCGTCACTCTGCGACGATGCGATGCGCTCCGTTCCGAATTCACTTCGCGAGGCGGCCTATGCTCTCGGCGCGACGCCGATGGAAGTCTCGACACGTATCGTCGTCCCCGCGGCCCTGTCCGGCGTGCTGGCCTCTTTCATCCTGGCTGCGTCGCGCGCCATCGGGGAGACGATGGCCGTCACTCTTGCCGCAGGTGCGACCCCCAAGCTGACCGGGAATCCCCTGGAGAGCATCCAGACCATGACGGCGTACATCGTGCAGTTGAGCCTGGGTGATGCCCCGGCCGGAACCATCGAGTATCGAACGTTGTTTGCCGTCGGCGCTCTCCTCTTTGTCATCACACTCGGCATGAACATCCTGGGTCAGAGAATTCTCCGCCGCTTCCGTGAGGTCTACTCATGAACACTCTCGGAGTCAGCGATCAGTTGCGGACACGACACCGCAAGGCCGTGCTTTTCCGAACGACCTGCGCCACAACGGTGGGTGTCGCCATCTTCATTCTCGGGATCCTCCTCGTTCGTATCGTCATCGACGGTGTCGATGGCCTCGACCTCCACTTTCTCACGAACTTTCAGTCACGCTTCCCGGAGAAGGCGGGGATCAAGGCCGGGCTGGTGGGAAGTCTGTGGATCCTGGGAATGACGGCCGCCATCTCGATTCCACTGGGCGTGGCGGCGGCGATCTATCTGGAGGAATACGCGAAGCCCGGTCGCCTGAATCGCTTCATCGAGGTCAACATCGCGAATCTGGCCGGCGTCCCGTCGATCGTCTACGGCATGCTCGGATTGACGATCTTCGTGCGGTGGTTCTCCTTGGAGCGCAGTCTTCTGGCGGGGGCAATGACCCTGAGCCTCTTGATTCTGCCGGTGATCATCATTGCGTCGCGGGAGGCGGTCCGCGCGGTCCCCAGCTCGATGCGTGAAGCGAGCTTCGCCCTCGGGGCATCGCGATGGCAGACGGTCCGCCACCATGTCCTGCCTTCGGCCGTTCCCGGAATCGTCACGGGAGTCATTCTGGCGATTTCTCGGGCCATTGGCGAAACGGCTCCCCTCATCCTCGTGGGAGCGCTGGCTTTCGTCGCTTTCACGCCAGAGGGACCGATGGACGAGTTCACCGTCCTGCCCGTCCAGATCTTCAACTGGGCGTCGAGGCCGCAGGCGGAGTTTCATCAACTCGCAGCGACCGCCATCATCGTCCTTCTCATCGTCTTGCTCAGCATGAACGGGGTTGCCACGTGGATCCGGCATACCAACCAACAGGAGAGATCGTGATGGCGGCGCCCGTCAGCCGGCCTCGGGCGCCGGCGTTCAAGCCGTCGGCTTCGGCGGCGCCCGCCGTTCTTCAAGCCGACGAGGTCGTCATCAAGTATGACGATATGGCTGCCGTGAAGGGGGTCACCGTCTCCATCCTCGAGCGACGGATCACGGCGATCATCGGGCCGTCAGGCTGCGGGAAGAGCACGTTACTCCGTTCGTTCAATCGCATGAATGATCTGCTCGGCAACGTCACGATGGAGGGAAAGATCCTCTACCGTGGGCAGGATCTCTACGACCGGAAGGTCGACCCGGTGGAGGTCCGACGTCGCATCGGCATGGTGTTCCAGAAGCCCAACCCCTTCCCGAAGTCGATCTTTCAGAACGTTGCATGGGGTCCGAAGATCAACGGCCTCGCCACTGGTAGCGCCCTGGAGGAAAAGGTCGAGCACTCGCTCGTCCAGGCGGGGTTATGGGAAGAGGTCAAAGACCGGCTGCAAGAGAGCGGGACGGCCCTGTCTGGCGGCCAGCAGCAGCGGCTCTGCATCGCCCGCACGCTTGCCATGGAACCGGAGATCATCTTGATGGACGAGCCGTGTTCCGCGCTGGATCCTGTCAGCACGACGCGCATCGAGGATCTTCTCTTCGAGCTGAAGGCGAACTACACCATCGTCATCGTCACGCACAACATGCAACAGGCGGCTCGCGTCTCCGATTACACGGCCTTTCTCGAGTCGGGACTGCTCATCGAGTATGGGCAGACCGAGCAGGTCTTCACGCGCCCGGTGCAGAAGCGGACGGAAGAATACGTGACCGGACGTTTCGGCTGAGCCGGGACGGGAGGACTCCATTGAGCAAACACTTGCAGCGAGATCTGGACGGATTGAAACGGGAGATCCTGGCCATCGGCACGATGGTCGAGGAGGCCATCACCCGTGCGATCCACTCGCTCGACACGCGCCGGCCCGATCTCGCCAGAGAAGTCATCGCCGGTGATCGAGAGATCGATCTGCGGGAGGTGAAGGTCGAAGACGACTGCTTGAAGATTCTCGCGCTCCATCAGCCGGTCGCGGCGGATCTCCGATTCGTCGTTGCGGTCCTGAAGGTCAACAACGATCTGGAACGCATGGGAGATCTCGCGGTCAACATCGCCAAGCGATCGAAATTTCTCGCAAAGCACGAATCACTGAAGTCGGAGATCGACTTGGAGTTGCTGGGTCATGAGGTCAACAAGATGGTCCGCCAGAGCCTGGACGCCCTGGTGAAGACGGACGTGAGTTTGGCGCGACAGGTCATGGCGGAGGACGATGAAGTCGATGTTCTCCATAAGAAGACCTACAAAATCGTCCAGCGACTCATCAAAGAAGATCCAAGCCTCACCGATGTGGCCATCCAGATGCTGAGCGTCTCGCGCAGTCTGGAGAGGATCTCCGATCTAGCAACCAATATCGCCGAAGATGTCATCTTTCTCGTCGAGGGCGAAATCGTCCGGCACGGGATGGGGCAGTCGTCGAGCTGAACGATCAGTCACTCGTCTTACTCGTGACGGTCGTGCCTGTCTCGCGTGGATGCAGCTCCGGCGGGATCTCCATCTCCTGATAGTTCTCGCTGACCTGGTACACCGAGGCGAGTTCGGACCTGAGTTGGTCGAGGTCGATCTTGCGGCGCAGGCGCCCGCCCATGGCCACACTGATGCTTCGTGTCTCCTCGCTGACGACGATTACGTAGGCGTCACTCTCCTCTGAGAGCCCGAGCGCTGCCCGGTGTCGCGTGCCCAACGTGTAGGCGAGGTGCTCGTTGCGGCTCAGCGGCAGGATGCAGCCGGCCGCGACGATGCTGTCGCCGCGCACGATCACGGCGCCATCGTGAAGCGGGGTCGGCGGCGTGAAGATCGTCTCCAAGAGCGGCGCCGAGACCTTCGCCTGGATATCGGTTCCGGTCTCGATGTGATTCTTCAACCCCGTGTCGCGCTCGATAGCGATGATCGCGCCCAAGCCAGAACGCGCGAGGCGCCGCACGGCCTGTACGATCTCTTCGACCACGACCGGCTGCTCGTCGCGGATGAAGAAGCGGAAGGTCCTCGTCTTGCCAAGATAACTCAGCGCGCCGCGCAACTCGGGTTGAAAGATGATGATGAAGGCGATGAGCCAGACGGTCTGCAGGCTTACGATGATGCGATTGAGCAACAAGAGACCCAGGCTCTGGGCAACGATGGAAAAGGCGAACATGATCGCCAGGCCCACGAACATCTCCGTCGCGCGCGTGCCGCGGATGATCAGATAGAGCCGATAGAAGATGAAAGCGACGATGAAGACGTCGAGGACGTCGAGGAGATAGCTGCTCTTGAGGAACTCGAGAATGGCGACCAACGCGGTGAATCCTATCGGCGTGGGCCCGCGTGCGAGCCTGGGCTGTTATTTGACATCATCGTTTCTTGGCCACGGTGAGGACCTGCCGCCTTCGATCGAGCGGCGCACCTGGATGTATTGCCGTGTGGCGGCCACGTCGTGCACGCGCAGGACGCAGTGACGCAGCCGCAGCGCACATTCGGCGGCGGCGAGACTGCCGCCAACTCTCTGGTCGACCGGATCACCGCTCAACCGCCCGATGAAACTCTTCCGGCTGGCTCCGATCATCACAGGGTATCCCAGCCGCCCGAGGTGGTCGAGAGATTGCAGCAGGATCAGGTTGTGATCGAGATCTTTCCCGAAGCCGATTCCCGGGTCGAGCCAGATGCGCTCGCGGGGGATGCCGGCCTGCTGGGCACGTCGCACCGCCTCCAGGAGGAACGCGCTCACCTCTTCGAGGACATCCTCGTAGTGAACCTCGTCCTGCATCGTCGTGGGTTCGCCGCGCATGTGCATCAGGACGATTCCAGCCCCGTGGCTCGCGACGACACGTCCCATCGCGGGATCGCCCAGGGCGCTGATGTCGTTGACCCAGCGCGCGCCTGCATCGAGCGCGGCACGCGCCACTTCGGCCCGCCGCGTGTCGATGCTGAGGATGGCATCGGTTTCGCCGGCCAGGCTTCGGATGACCGGCAGCACCCGCTCCAGCTCTGCTTCGATGTCCACCGGCGCGGCGCCGGGGCGCGTCGATTCGCCACCGATGTCCAGCAGATCGGCGCCTGCCGCCACGAGGCCCAGGCCATGGGCGACGGCGTCTACCCAGCTCTCGTGGTTGCCGCCATCGCTGAAGCTGTCGGGAGTCACGTTGAGGATGCCCGCGAGAAGCGGGCGGCGCGGCCAGCTCTCTGGCCGCGCCAATTCGAAGACATGACGCTCGGGCGGTAGAGGGTTCACGGCTGCCCCTGCGGTGGCGTGTCGGGGCTAACCGGCTGCCGTCGGCGGTGCCTCGCCCCCGAGGATCGGGCCATCCAGGCCCTTGTTCGGCTTCCCCTCCGGCTCGGTCTGCCAGTCCTCTTCCGCCGGAGCGGAGGGGAACTCGGTTGCGACGCGCACGGGAGGAACGATGCCCTGTTCGAGGATCATCCTCACCTCTTCGCGGTCGAGCGTCTCCCGTTCCAGGAGCGTCTCGGCCATGAGATGCAGACTGTCCATGTTGGCGCGCAGAATCGACTCTGCCGTCTGATAGCTTTCGGTGACGATGCGCGTGACTTCCTCGTCGATGGCCTCGGCAGTCTTGGCGCTGTAGCTAGGACGATGCCCCAACTCTCGACCCAGGAAAATCGGTTCATTGCCTTCGCCGAACGCGATGGGCCCCAGTCGATCGCTCATTCCAAAGCGCGTGACCATGTTCCGCGCCAGGGCCGTGGCTTTCTTGATGTCGTCGTAGGCGCCGGCCGTGACGGATGGGAAGATGATCGCCTCCGCGACACGTCCACCCATCAGCGTGTTGATGCGCTGGATGAACCAGTCGCGTGACTGGAGGATGCGGTCGTTTTCGGGCAGCATCATGGTCAAACCGCCGGCCATGCCGCGCGGGATGATGGTGACCTTGTGGACGGGATCATGACCCTCTTGCTTCGCCGCGACGATCGCGTGTCCCGACTCGTGATAGGCCGTGATCTTGCGCTCTTCTTCGGGAATCACGCGGCTGCGCCGCTCGGGGCCCATCATCGCGTTTTCCTTGGCGTCTTCGAGATCCTCCATGTGGACCTTCTCGTGATTGCGGCGGGCTGCCAGGAGCGCGCCCTCGTTCACGATGTTGGCCAGGTCGGCGCCCGACATGCCGGGTGTTCCACGGGCGAGATTGAAGGCGCTGACGTCGTCAGACGCCTGGATCTTACGCAGATGGACCTTGAGGATGCCCTCGCGGCCCTTGAGGTCGGGCATATCGACGACGATCTGCCGGTCGAAGCGGCCGGGCCGCAGGAGCGCCGGATCGAGGACGTCGGGACGGTTCGTGGCCGCGATCAGGATGACGCCTTCGTTCGTGTCGAAGCCGTCCATCTCGACGAGCAGCTGATTCAGCGTCTGTTCGCGCTCGTCGTGCCCGCCGCCGAGGCCCGCGCCTCGGTGACGCCCGACGGCATCGATCTCGTCGATGAAGATGATGCATGGCGCCTGTTTCTTGCCCTGCTCGAAGAGGTCGCGCACGCGCGAGGCGCCGACACCGACGAACATCTCGACGAAGTCGGAGCCGCTCATGGTGAAGAACGGAACGCCGGCCTCGCCAGCGACGGCGCGTGCCAGCAGCGTCTTCCCGGTCCCGGGCTCGCCGACCACCAGCGCACCCTTCGGAATCCGACCGCCGAGCCGCTGGAACTTCCGCGGCGCCTTCAGGAATTCGACGATTTCCTGCAGCGCGACCTTTGCCTCTTCGGCGCCGGCCACGTCCGCGAACGTCACGGTCGGCCGATCGGAGTTGATCAGTTTCGCCTTGCTCTTGCCGAAGCTGAACGCGCGGTTGCCGCCGGCCTGCATCTGCCGCAGGAAGAAGAGCCAGATGACGATGATGAGGACAAACGGCAGCGACGTGACCAGCGTCCCAACCCAATTCATCGGCTTGCTCTTGCCGATGATGTTCACGTCGGGATTGGCCGCGCGGATTACGCCGACCAGTTGATTCGCGGACTCGGACTCGCCGACGATCCGCACTGTGAACGACTCGACCTCGGCGTTTGTCTGGTTCGGCAGAGGAAGCGTGCGCGGCTCGCGCAGCTTGCCCTGCGCCTCCTCCGACGCGATGAAGGCGATCTCGGCGATGTTCCCCGCCTCGACCTCGGCCAGGAATGTGGAGTAGCTGATTTCCTGACGGCCCTCGCCCTGGACCAGTACCAGCTGGAAGGCCAGGAAGAGGAGCAGGATGAAGAGCAACCAGAAGCCGACGGCTCTGCCCGGTTGGGGCGTCCGGGGCCCACGCCCCATCGGAGGGCGCTTGCTGGGCCCGCGGCCATTGCCGCGGCGATTTCGCATGGGTCCGGTCATTCGGGCGCTTTCCTTTCGGCTCTTTCGACGACCTGCAGGCGCAGGATCCGCTGGCTGCTCTCTCCGGGCTCGGCGTGCGCTGCACGCGCCCGCCCGACGGCCCAGATGATTTCGTCGGCGTCTTCGACCACGAGGGCCGAGGAACGCCTGCGGCGGGGGACGCCTTGTTCACGCAAGAGTTCGGCCAGCCGCTTGTGACCGGCCATTCCAGCCGGTTGGATGCGGTCTCCGGGTTCGACAGTGCGCAGGATCAACGGAAAGTGGACTCGATCGGCGTCGAAAAGGGCGTATTCTCCCTCAGGCAAGTTAACCAACCCCTCCGTCGTGGGCAAAGAGTCCGCAAAGAGAGTGAAACTTCGATCCCGACGGTTCGAAGTCGGCGCCTCGAGGGCCCAGTCGTGCCGGCTTAGATGTAGCGTCCCGCCGCCAGGTAACGGCATCTGTCGCCCCGGCTGGCCGTCCCCCACGAAGCTCAGTACGCGCCGGAATGCCGTCTCGTTCCACCGTTGATCGGCGGTTTCGGGCTGAATCCGCTCCAGGAGTCGGCGCAGGATGTGGAGCCGAAGCCCGAACGGAAGGGCCACGAAGGCCTCGCGTTCCAGCGAGACGCTGCCCGCGTCGGACTCCAGCGTCAGCTCCGCTGCGAGTTGGGCGGCCACCGTCTGGAGGCAGTCGAGCTCCTCTGTCGCGCGCCGTGCGAACTCACCCAGCCGCTGGGGACCTGCTTCGCCGAAGAGTTCGACGAGCAGCGGGCGGAGTTCGTGGCGGATTCGATTGCGCAGATAGACCGGCTGGAGGTTGGTGGCGTCCTCTTGCCACTCGAGGCCCTCGGCCTCGGCGTACAGACGTAGCTGGGCTCGCGAAAACCCCTGCAACGGCCTCAAACGACCGCAGCTGCGGGCGGCGATGCCACGTAGCCCCCGCAGACCGCTGCCGCGAAAGAGCCAGAGGAGCAGTGTCTCGACATGGTCGTCCTGATGATGACCGGTGGCGACGACGTCCAGGCCATGGTCGTCGCGGAGCGCATCCAGGAAGCGGTAGCGCGCGCGACGGGCCTCGGCCTCCAGGCCGCCCGTCCCCGTCGCGCCCAACTCCAGGCGGGTTTCGGCGAAGGGTACGCCGAGGCGGGCGCAGAGCGAACGGCAGAAAGTGAGATCCTGGGCGCTTTCTTCCCGCAGGCCGTGATCGGCATGAGCCGCGAGCAGACGCAGGTCCAGGCGCTCGCGCAGCCGCGTGAGCAGGTGGAGCAGCACGACGCTGTCTGCGCCACCGGACAGGGCGACGACGATGCCCTCGCCGCGGCGCGGGCGGCCCTCGGTCGGCTCGAGAGCCAGGAAGGCCTCGACCAGATCGGGCTGTGAATCGGAATGCGGAGAGGACATGCTATGCTTCGCGAGCCTCGGTGGTGCCGGCGCAGGGATTCGAACCCCGGACACGCGGATTATGATTCCGCTGCTCTAACCAACTGAGCTACGCCGGCCCCCGATGTCCGCCATTTGGCGGTGCGGGCGACAAAGGTACGTTCGCCCCTGGGGGTTGTCAAACCTACGGGGCTCCCCCCTTGCCAACGGCGCCCGTTGATGCGATCTCCGACGATGACATGAGCGACGAGAAAGCCATCCGTAAGCAGTTCGAAGAGGCTGACGCCGCCCCCGACGCCCTGAAGGGACTTCGTGTGGCCATCCTCGGCTATGGCAACCAGGGGCATGCCCACGCGTTGAATCTTCGCGACAGCGGCGTCGATGTCGTCGTCGGACTCCGCGAGACGAGCTCGAAAGCGACAGCGGCTCGGGGCGCTGGATTCGAGATCGGCTCGTTTTCGCAGGCCTCGCGCGGCGCGGACATCGTCATGGTGCTCCTGCCGGATGAAGTCCAGGCGGAGATCGTCACGACCGAGGTCCTGCCCCACATGCGACCGGACGCGCATCTCGCCTTCGCCCACGGCTTCGTTCTTTCCGCCGGACTCCTGGAGCTTCCATCCGAGCGAGCCGCGTTTCTGGTGGCGCCCAAGGGTCAGGGTCACAAGCTGCGCGAGGCTTTTCGCAGCGGCGGTGGCCTGCCCAGCCTGATCGCGATCCGCGGGCCGCGGCCGGACGAAACGCTCCGCCTGGCGCTGGGATACGCTCACGCTTGTGGGGCGCTGCGCGGAGGCGCTACTCTCAGCAGCTTCCGCGAAGAAGCGGTCACGGATCAATTTGGTGAGCAGGCGGTGCTCTGCGGTGGACTCGTCGAACTCATCACGGCCGCCTGGGAAACACTCGTCGATCGCGGCTATTCACCTGAGGTGGCGTATTTCGAATGTCTGCACGAAGTCAAACTGATCACGGATCTCATTCACGCCTACGGCGTGGACGGAATGCGCGAGATGATCAGCAGCACCGCGGCCTTCGGCGGCCTGCGGGCGGGTCGGCGCGTGATCGGCAGCGAGAGTCGAGATGCGATGAAACAACTGTTGGACGAGATCGAAGATGGGCGATTCGCTCAGGAATTCCTGAGCAAGCAGAACGAACATTCCAAGGAAATGGCGGAGGCCGTTCAGGCGGAACGCGCTCATCCGATGCAGGACACGGGGCGCTCGCTGCGGGCTTTCCTCGATCGCTGCCAGCTTGGGGCTGCCGCCTCGGACTCGAGCGAGGATGGATCGCACTGAATTCGCGCCTCTTGATCCTGCTGCTTCCGTTGATTCTCGTTGCGTGCGCGACCGCACGGCCGAAGCTCGACGCGGGGCGCGGGCTGTTCTGGGATTTCACGCCCACCCGACTCGAGAACACCGGCTATCCGAATTCCCAGCTGGATTATCTGAGCAGGGAATGGGGTCAGCTCTTCGATGAGGACGGCATTCCCTATGGCCCCGGGACCTTCGTCCGGGACGGTGTGGTCCAGGGAAGCGGACTCATGACGACGACGGAGGAGTATTTCGAGAGTCGCTGGGTGCGCATGTATCGGACCGGCTGTTGTGCGGAAGATCTCGCGCAACACATTCTGGAGACCTTCGACCTTCATTGGTATGACCTCAGCCGGATTCTCGACTATAGGCCGGATCGGATCATCGAGGTCTACAGTCCGGCCGATCTGGACGAGTACCGCAAGCTGGCCGGCAATGAATTCTGGAACACCCATGCGGTCATCAACGCGCACATCGTGCTCGAACCCGCCGGTATCCTGTTCCGGCGCAAGATCTACGGGCGCTCGGGCCGCGCCGCGATGGCCCAGGTCTTTCTGGATCTGAAGTGTCATGGCCGCATCCCCGTGTGGTTTCGGGAAGGGCTCTCCAGCTATTTCGCCGAAGAGGGAAACGACCATCTGGCATTCGTGAACGAATTCCGCATGGCCGGTAAGGAAGTCGTCTGGCCGCCCGCGGAGACTCTGCGACATGTGTCGCCGCTTCTCGATCGCGAGCAGGGACGCATCGCGCGCTACAACACCTTCCTCATGATCTGGCAACTCGCCGAGCGCTGGGGATTCGACCGGATCCTGAATCTGCTCAACGCGGTCGAGACGGGCCAGAGCTTCGAAGAGGCATGCATTGCGACCTACGGAGTGGGCGAGATGGGGCTTCTGGAGATGCTGAACCCACAGATTCTCGGCGAGCCGACGACGACGCTCGTCGTTCCAACGGGCTGACATGGCTTCCATCCGCGTACGTTTCGCCCCCAGTCCGACGGGCACGCTCCACGTGGGCGGCGCCCGCACCGCGCTGTTCAATTGGCTGTACGCGCGGGCCCAGGGCGGGACCTTCGTCCTGCGCATCGAAGACACCGATCGGGAGCGCTCTACCGCCGAGAGCCATGCGCAGATCCTGCGTTCGATGCGGTGGATGGGCCTGGACTGGGACGAGGGTCCCGAAGCCGGCGGCGCGTTCGGTCCCTATGTGCAGTCCGAGCGGAAGGCATTTTACGACGAGCAGGCCCGGGCGCTGCTCGAGGCAGGGGATGCCTATCGCTGCTATTGCACGCCTGAAGAGTTGGAGGATCGACGCAGCAGCCAGTCGGGCGCGGGCTACGACGGCCGTTGCCGCGAGCTCAGCGCCGCGCAACGGAAGGCCTTCGAAGACGGGGACCGGACATCCGTGCTGCGCATTCGCATGCCGGACGAAGGGGCGATCAAGTGGACGGACATCGTCCATGGCGATCTCTCCTTCGATTGCGAGGTGCTCGACGACTGGGTCGCGGTCAAGAGCGACGGCTATCCTACCTATAACTTCGCGGTCGTCGTCGACGACGGGCTCATGGAGATCAGCCATGTGCTGCGCGGTGACGATCATCTGAGCAACACGCCGCGGCAGATTCATCTCTTCAAGACTCTGGGATTTCGCATTCCAAAGTTCGGCCACATGCCGATGATCCTGGGGTCTGACGGAAAGCGGCTGAGCAAGCGCCACGGCGCGGCGAGTGTTGAGGATTTCCGAGACGCACATTTCCTGCCGGAGGCGCTCGTCAACTATCTCGCGCTCCTGGGCTGGAGCCCCGGCACGGACGAGGAGTTCTTCCAAGCCGACAGCCTCATCAAGAAGTTCTCGCTGAAGCGCCTGAACAAGTCCGCCGCCGTGTTCGACCCCGCCAAGCTCGCGCACATCAACGGCGAGCACATGAAGGCGCGCAGCCTCGACGAGAAGACGGTCATGGCGTGGGAAATCCTCGAGGCCGCCGGCGTCGTGCCCGCAGGCGATGCCGCCGAGCGCGCACGGCTCGCGTCGATCCTCGGCTTGATGGGCAACCGCTTCTCGCATCTGGCGGACAGCGTCCCCCATCTCTCGGCTTACTTCTCCGAAGACTATCCCATCGATCCCGAGGCGGATTCCCTGGATACCGTCGTCGCGGAGCGACTGACGGCGCTGGCCGGGCGCTTCGAGATCCTCGAGAACTTCGATGCCGAGGGACTCGAGGCCGCCCTGCGCGCGTACGCCGAGGAGCTGGGCATCAAGGCTGGTGAGCTGATCCATCCTGCCCGTTTTGCGACGACGGGGCAGAAGGTGGGCCCGAGCGTGTTCGACTCCCTCGCCGCGCTCGGCAAGGAGCGCGTCCTGCGGCGTCTTCGGTCCCCTGGGGCTGCTTGAGCCGGGCCGCCGACTTGCATCGGATCTGCGGCCGCGTTAGATTCAGCCGTCGATGTTGGCCGGTCGTCCAATGGCAGGACAGCGGGTTCTGGTCCCGTCGATGGGGGTTCGAGTCCTCCCCGGCCAACCAACGCCTTGACCGCCCCTTGACCGAGCAGTTGCTTTGGCTAAATTGGGCGGGAATTTCGCGGCCCCTTCGTCTAGTGGCCCAGGACGCCGCCCTCTCACGGCGGAAACAGGGGTTCGATTCCCCTAGGGGCTGCCACTTTTGCTTTTGCGGCCTGGAGGGTGGACTTGTCCTCCAGGTCGAGTCGCTCTGTCGAGGGCCTTGGAATCGTCTTTTGTTTTCTCAGCGCACGCGCGACAGAGGCGTGCTCACACGACGGTTCGACTGTTGCAGCTCCACCACGTAGCGGCCCGCAGCCACCACGCGGCCCCGTTCATCGCGCCCATCCCATGACCAGCTCAGCCGTCGCTGCTCGCCAGGCCATAGCTCTGCGCTGCGAATGCGCCGCCCGCGTACGTTGTACACGACGATCCGTACCGGCAGCCCAGGATCGACATCGGCCTCAATGATGACGTTTTCGCGAAACGGATTGGGTGCCGAGCGCAGACCGAACACTCTCTCCGTGGTTGCCGCGACAGTTACCTTCGCCTCGACGACGACACCACGGCTCAGTTGCCATCGAACGCGATAGAGCAGGGTCGCATCCCTCGGAGCGAATTCGTCGAGCAGGGTGAAGGTCTCCGAACCCATCTCCAACGGGCGCGCTGGGACTTGCATCGCCTGCGATTCCTGCTGTTGTTCCTGCCACCGCCATAGCTCGAGCCCTCCCGTCTCATCCAGACCATACGTGGCGTATGACAAACGACCTTCGATCTCGACGGCGCCCCCGGTGACGCGCGCTGCGCGCAGCTCCAAGGCCTGCGCTGGCACCGTCTGCTGTCCCTCTTGCAGCACCAGATGTTGATCCACCGTGGGAGTTTCCACCATCTCGAGTCGTCCGCAGGGCCAACGGATCTGGAGTTCGTCGATCGTGTCCATCGAGCCGAGGCCGAACCACACGTGCGGTACGGCCTGCGCGTCGAGGCCGCCGCTCGCCAGCACCGTGCGCGACCAGCGCTGACCGCCCGCGAAGGCCGTGACCGTGGCGCCCACCGCCTCGGCGTTGCAGTCGTCACCGCGCAGCTGGATCTCGAGCCAGTGGTTCGATCCGCCTTGATTCAAATAGAGAATATCGTGGCGCAACGCTTCCGGCGTGAACCCCCCCAAAGAGGCGTAAAGATCGAGGTCACCGTCGCGGTCGTAGTCCAGGAACGACGAGCCGTGACCTCGGGCGTCGTCCTTGAGCCCTGTCGCCACCGTGGCGCGAACAAAGATCGCGTTGCCCCGATTCCAGAAGAAGATCTGGTTCTCGATCTGTTGGACGAAGACTCCGCCCGTGCCGACGTAGATGTCCGGCCAGCCATCGCTGTCGTGGTCGCCCACGGCCAGACCCATGCACCCCCCGACGTAGGACGCGCCACTGGACGATGTGACGTCGCGATAGGTCCCATCGTGATTGTTGAGGTAGAGCCGATTGGGTAGGTCGGTTTCGGGAGGACCATTGGGACCGAGGTTGTGAGTCGCGACATACAGATCGGGCCATGTGTCATTGTCAAAGTCGGCGACTGAGACCACGAAGTCGTTTCCCCATCCCTGGACCCCGGCCTGCTCCGCGACGTTGACGAAGGTCCCATCGCCCTGGTTGTGCAAGAGCAGACTATTGCCGCGTTCATACGTCGCGTCGGTCTCATCCCGCTGGGCGACGAAGAGATCGGGCCACCCATCCTTGTCGAAGTCAATCGCCCCCGCGGAAGTGCTTCGGCCCAGGCGCCCCTCGAAACCTCCCACGCCGGCCTGAGCCGTGACGTCGGTGAATGTGCCGTCCTGCTCATTGTGGAAGAGTACGTTGGCTGCCATGTGGTTGACTGAGTAGACGTCGAGCCATCCGTCCCTGTCGTAGTCGAAGGCGACCAGCCCGAACCCCGGCGCCCTCGAGGACACTCCCGCTGAATTGGTGACATCGGTGAATTTGCCCGTCACGTTGCCGTTGCGGTAGAGGCGCGTGGACGACTCCGAACCCAGGTCGACGAAGCCGCCCAGGTTGAGGAAGACATCGTTATCGCCGTCGCGATCGAAATCGAGGATGAGCACCGCGTAGACCCCAGCGGGTTGCGCGAGCCCGTTGGTCGCGTCCACGCGCTCGAACTCGGTGGGGCTCAACTGGAGAAAAGCCCGTAGACCTTTGTCATCGCTTCCCGTGACGAGGTCGTAGAGGCCATCGCCGTCGAGGTCTCCCCAAGCGTGAGTGCGGCCACGGTGCTCTTTCACGAATCCGAAGATCTCGCCCGCGCTCTCGAAGAAATAGGGAATCGTGTCCGCTCTGATGGGGCTGGCAAAGAGCAGAAGGAGAGTACACTGGATGTGGATCGCGATTCTCATTGGTTCCTCTCAGGCTCGGCCATAATACTCTGGTGCGAAATCTGGAACTCTGGAAGGATCACACATTCGTACGTCCTTGAGTGAATTCTTCGCGTATGCGGCCAACCGGTCGGGCGAGCGAAGGGAGAAGGGTGTTTGCGAATGAACCAACGAGAATCCCAGCGCATCGGCGTCTTCTACGGCCTCGCCGCCTACGGCTGGTGGGGCGTGGTGGTCGTCTACTTCAAATGGGTGAGCCATGTGCCGCCCCTCGAACTCCTGGCCCACCGCATCGTCTGGTCCGTTCTCCTGCTCGCGGCCCTTCTTGGCTATCGGCGCCGCTTCGCGGAGATTCCGCGCGCCCTGCGCGATCCGAAGATCCTCAGGATCCTGCTGGCCAGCACGGTCCTGGTTGCCTGCAACTGGTTCACCTTCATCTGGGCCGTGATGCACGCCAAGGTGGTGCAGGCCAGCCTGGGCTATTTCATCAATCCACTGGTCAACGTTCTGCTGGGGTTCGTCTTCCTGCGCGAGCGCCTGCGTCCCGTACAGTGGGCCAGCGTTTCACTCGCCTGCGCGGGGGTCATCAGCATGACGCTGCAGCTCGGAAGTGTTCCCGTGATCGCGCTCATTCTGGCCTTCAGCTTCGGTCTCTACGGACTGTTGCGGAAGATCGTCGGCGTGGAATCCATGGTGGGGCTGGCGACCGAGACGTTTCTGCTGCTCCCCGCTGCCTTCGGCTATCTCCTCTGGTTGGGGCTCGAGGGGAATCTCGTATTCGCGCACCATGATCTCCGCACAGACTTGCTTCTCGTCGCGGCGGGAATCGTGACGGCCCTGCCCCTCCTGTGGTTTGCCCACGCGGCACGGCGCCTGAATCTCGCGACGGTGGGCTTCCTCCAGTATCTGGCGCCCAGCCTCCAGCTCCTGATCGGCGTCACGATCTATAAAGAGGATTTCACACCGCGCCACGCCATGAGCTTTGGACTGATCTGGATCGCGCTGGCGATCTACAGCGTGGACGCTGCGACGCGCATCCGCCGCTACGGCCGCGTGCGTCCCTGATTTGCAGCTGGCCGAGAAGCGGGGGCCCACCCTACGGGTGAACCCCCTCTTAGCACCGAGCGCGAACGGTCATCCGCGCCCAAGCTGCGCGATTCTTACTTCAACAGAACCATCCGATGGCGAGCTTCGAAGTCGCCAGAACGGATCTGGTAGAAGTAGACGCCCGAGGCGACCTGCCGACCGTGGTCATCCTTGCCCCGCCATGTGACGGTGTGATGACCGACGGGCATATCCTTCGACAAGAGCGTGCGAACGACGCGCCCGCGCAGGTCGTAGATCTGAAGCTCGGTCTTTCCTGCCTTCGGCAGAGCGAAGGAGATGATCGTGCTCGGGTTGAAGGGGTTGGGAACGTTCTGGCCCAGCGCGTAGACGCGCGGCGTTCCGCCGTCCACCCCTGTGACTCCGTCGGTGATCTGGAAGACCGCATCGCTGGTGTCCCAACCCATCGGGCCGATGCTGTCATCCACGAAGACGCGGAGTCGAGCCTGTTCGGTCAAGGTCGCCGGAACGAGCCAGTCGAAGCTGGTTCCACTGAGTCCGGTCGCAACGGGCTCCCAAGTGAGGCCGTTGTCGGGGCTCATGTAGATCGAGGCGGCGTCGACGGGGTGATTGTCGGGATCCGTCCATTCGATCGTGACCATGCCGCCGGCGAAGATCACTTCGCCGCCATTCGGAGTGGTCAAGGTCGGACGAATTACGCGCATGGTACCCGCAGCCCGGAACCAGATGGTGTCCCGGATCTCACCGGTGACCACGACCTCGACGGCTTCGCCTTCGGGAAGAATCATCTCGGCCGCCATGCGGTCGAAGCTGAACTTCGCGTCCCCGTTCAGATCCGCGCTCGCGACATCTGCAGGCACGGTACCCTCGAATCTCACCGTCTCGACGACGATATCCTCCGTGGCGTACGGCGCGGGCAGACCGAAG
>Ga0214472_10002280_pt1 | contig 20815 bp, 17 predicted proteins | sample RVTome_6_FD_207662 | JGI IMG/M metagenome (GOLD analysis project Ga0214472, IMG submission 207662) | Soil microbial communities from uranium-contaminated site in the Upper Colorado River Basin, Wyoming, United States - RVT140D175 | ecosystem: Environmental > Terrestrial > Soil > Contaminated >...
CGTGAACGCGCTCTCCCAGGCCGCGGTCGTGACCGTGCTCCGGCGCCGTGAGGTAATAGACGAGCAGGTGCGGATGATAGTCGAGGAGCGCGAAAGGCTTTCGGCCTCGCTTTCCGCGATATCCGGCGTGACGGTGTTCCCGAGCAGGACGAACTTCATCATGTTCAAACTACGGGGCGCGTCCGAGGTGTTCGGCCTCCTGAAGGACGACGGCATACTTATAAAGGACCTGGACTCGCCGGGCCCGCTCAAAGACTGCCTCCGGGTGACGGTGGGCACGCCCGAGGAAAACGGCGAGTTCCTGAAGAAGTTCAAAGAACTGGTGAGTTAGTAATATTCGGATATAAGAAGGGCCGACACGCGCTTCGCTTGGTACGGCCCCTACAAAATTGTAGGGGCGGACCGGAGCCTGCCCTGAGCGAAGCCGAACGGGTGTCCGCCCGCCTTCTGAAATGGTCGTCACCCCTGCGAAGGCAGGGGCCGAGTGACTTTGTTTCTTTCTGAATTGCGGAGGTCCTATGAGCAGGAAGGCCCAGGTAGAGCGCAGCACGGCGGAGACGAAGATAAAGCTTTCGCTCGAAGTGGACGGGACGGGAAAGTACAAGGTGACCACCGGGGTGCCGTTCCTTAACCACATGCTGGAGCTCTTCGCGCGCCACGGGATGTTCGACCTGACGGTTGACGCCAAGGGCGACACGGACGTGGACTACCACCACACCGTCGAGGACATCGGCATCGTGCTCGGCCAGGCGTTCAAAAAGGCGCTCGGCGAGATGAAGGGCATCCGCCGGTACGGACAGAGCAAGGTCCCGATGGACGAGACGCTGGCCGAGGCGGTCGTGGACATATCCGGGAGGCCGGAGCTGGTGTACAACGTGAACATGCCGAAGGGCAAGGTCGGCGAGTTCGACGTCGAGCTCGCGTACGACTTCTTCAAGGCTTTCACGAACCACGCGGGCCTGACACTGCACATAAACGTATTCTACGGCGAGAACCTGCACCACATAATAGAGGCGGTGTTCAAGGCGGTCGCCCGCGCTATGGACGACGCGACCACGCTTGACCCGAGGACAAAGGGGGTGCCCTCCACCAAGGGGGTGCTGTAAAGGTTATGATAGCTATAATAGACTACGGGATGGGGAACCTGAGGAGCGTCCAGAAGGGGTTCCAGAGGGCCGGCCACGACGCGGTGGTGACGTCCGACCCAAAGACGATACTGAACGCGCACCAGGTGGTGCTGCCGGGCGTGGGCGCGTTCCCGGACTGCATGCGTAACTTGGACGGCCTCGGGCTCGTGGACACCGTCCACAGGGTCATAGACTCCGGCAGGCCGTTTCTGGGCATCTGCCTCGGGCTCCAGCTCCTTTTCGATGAGGGCGAGGAGTTCGGGGTGCACAAGGGGCTCGGCGTCCTCCGGGGCAGGGTTGTGCGTTTCCCCAACGAGGTGGAGAATAACCCGGAAGAGCTGTACAAGATTCCCCACATGGGCTGGAACAGTATAGTAAAGCAGAAGGACGTGCCCCACCTGTCGGAAGTGCCGGACGGCTCGTACGTCTACTTCGTGCACTCCTACCACGTGGTGCCGACGGACAGGGACGTGGTCGCCACCACGACCGGCTACGGCATAGAGTTCGTGTCCAGCGTATGGAAGGACAACGTGTTCGCGACCCAGTTCCACCCGGAGAAGAGCCAGGAGTTGGGGCTCAGTATTCTGAAAAGGTTCGGAGAGATCAAATGATAGTAATACCGGCGATTGACCTGAAGGGCGGGAACTGCGTCAGGCTCCTGCAGGGCAGGATGGAGGACGCCACGGTCTACGGGGACGACCCCGGCGCGATGGCGAAGCGGTTCGAGGACATGGGTGCCGAGCTTATCCACGTGGTCGACCTGGACGGCGCGTTCGCCGGAAGCCAGAAGAACCTGGACTCGATAAAGATGATACTGGAGTCGGTGAAGGTCCCGATAGAGGTAGGCGGCGGGATAAGGGACATGCGCGCGATAGAGGGGCTCCTCGGCATGGGCGTGAAGCGCGTGATACTTGGCACCGTCGCGGTCGAGGAGCCGGGCCTTTTGATGCTCGCGTGCAAGAAGTACCCCGGCAGGATAGTCGCGGGCATCGACGCCAAGGACGGCATGGTCGCGGTGCGCGGCTGGGACGACGTGTCCAAGGTGAAGGCGGAAGACCTTGCAAGGAAGATGGAGGACGCGGGCGTCTGCGCCATCATATACACAGACATAGCAAGAGACGGCATGCTCACCGGCCACAACATCGAGGCCACGAAACACCTTGCCGGACATGTCGGCATCCCCATCGTCGCTTCCGGCGGGGTGAAGGACATCGAAGACATAAATGCGCTCATGCAGATTGAGCAGCTTGGGATAGAGGGCGTGATCACAGGCAAGGCAATATACGAGGGCACGCTCGACCTCGCCGAGGCGATAAGGCTCACGAAGGGGAGGGCCGCATAATATGTTGGCCAGACGAATAATACCGTGCCTCGACGTGAAGGACGGGCGGGTGGTCAAGGGCGTCAGCTTCGTGAACCTCCGAGACGCGGGCGACCCGGTCGAGGTGGCGAAGGCATACGACGAGCAGGGCGCGGACGAGCTCACGTTTTTGGACATCACCGCGTCCCACGAGAAGCGCGGCATAATGCTGGACGTGGTCAAGCGTACCTCCGAGCAGGTGTTCATGCCGCTCACGGTCGGCGGAGGCATCAAGACGCTGGACGACATACGCGAGCTTCTGAAGGCGGGCTGCGACAAGGTCTCTATCAACACCACGGCGGTATACGACCCGCACTTCATAAAGGCGGCCTCCGAGCGGTTCGGCAGCCAGTGCATCGTGGTGGCGGTAGACGCCAAACGCACGCCGCTCGTCACCGACTCCGAGCGCGCCGCCCAGATTGAAGAGGTCAAGGAAAAACTCCCCTGGGCGACGGACGAGGAGTTCAAGGGCCTTTTCTTCCAGGGCGTGGACGAAAGCGACATACACTGGGAGGTTTACACCCACGGCGGCAGGAAGCCGACATACATCGACGCGGTCGCGTGGGCCGTCAAGATGGAGGAGTTCGGCGCGGGCGAGATACTTCTGACTAGCATGGACCAGGACGGCCGGAAGAACGGGTACGACCTGGAGCTGACCTCAGCGGTGTCGGACGCGGTCGGCATACCTGTAATCGCGTCAGGCGGCGTCGGGAACCTTGAGCATATATACGACGGCTTCGCAAAGGGCCGCGCCGACGCCGCGCTCGCCGCGTCCATATTCCATTTCAAGGAGTACACGATAGGCGAGTGCAAGGAATATCTGAGAGAGCGCGGTGTGCCGGTGAGGATATAAAGGTTTTCTCCTATTTGTAGGGGCCGACCTATGTGTCGGCCCGGAATTTTTTGACGTCATTCACGCGAAGGCGGGAATCCAGGGATTTTCATCCTCTTGTAGGGGCCGACCCATGTGTCGGCCCAATAATAATGGGTCGCAATCGAGGATAAATGCAAAGGGCCGACACATAGGTCGGCCCCTACAAATAGGTACAAACACCGAACAGGAGGCCCCACATGGAATTCTCAGCCGTAAAGGTCCTGACACCGGAAGGCAGCAACGTCATCCTGGGCCAGAGCCATTTCATCAAGACCGCCGAGGACCTGTACGAGATAATGGTGACGAGCGTGCCGGGCGGGAAGTTCGGGGTCGCGTTCTCGGAGGCGTCCGGCCCGTGTCTCATACGGGTCGAGGGAAACGACGACGGCCTGAAGGCGGCGGCTGCCGAAAACGTGAAGAACGTGGCATGCGGCCACTTCTTCTGCATCATCATGCGCGACTGCTTCCCGGTGAACGTGCTTAACGCGGTTAAGTCATGCCCGGAAGTGGCGGGCGTCTTCTGCGCCACCGCCAACCCGGTCGAGGTCGTGGTCGCGCAGACCGAGCTCGGGCGCGGCGTGATGGGCGTGGTGGATGGGCTTTCGCCGAAGGGCGTCGAGGGTCCGAAGGACGTCACCGCGCGCCGGGAGTTCCTTAGGACGATAGGGTACAAATTATAACCGTCCACCTTGGGTGGACGCACAAACCTGTAGGGGCCGACCCTCGTGTCGGCCCTGAATTATCAACAGGTCAACAACAAATTCCTGGGCCCCGGCTCGCAGGCCGGGGTGACATCAAAGACAAAAGCAGGGCCGACACGCGCTTCGCTTGGTACGGCCCCTACTAAAGGATAAATATATGTTCGACATAGACTCGCTCAAATTCGACTCGCACGGGCTGATACCCGCCATCGTCCAGGACTACGAAAACGGGGACGTCCTCATGATGGCGTTCATGAACAGGCTGTCGGTGGAAAAGACGATCGAGACCGGGCTCTGCCACTACTGGAGCCGTTCGCGCCAGAAGCTCTGGCTTAAGGGCGAGACCTCCGGCAACACCCAGACGGTGCGCGAGATGTACCACGACTGCGACAACGACTGTCTGCTGGTCAAGGTGGACCAAAAGACCGCCGCATGCCACACCGGCCACCGGAGCTGTTTCTACTCGAAGATAGAGGCCGAAGGGGTGGTGGACGCGGGCGAGAAGGTGTTCGAGGCCTCGGACGTGTACTCCGGGAGCGACATGCTGGACAAGGTATACGCGGTAATCCTCGAGCGGAAGGCGGACCCAGCCGAAGGCTCCCATACGTCGAAGCTCCTCGCGGGGGGCAGGAACAGGGTGCTTAAGAAGCTGGGCGAGGAGGCGGTCGAGACCGTAATCGCGGCCAAGGACGGCGACAGGGACGCCGTGGTCATGGAGACCGCGGACCTCTGGTACCATACTCTCGTGATGCTGGCGGAGCAGGGAATCGCGCCGGGCGACGTGTACAAGGAACTCAAAAAGAGAAGAGAAAAATGACCGGCCGTAATACCGGTTGATTTAAAGGCGCCGCCGGGACATCAGGCCCCAGCGGGGCCTGTAAAAGCTGATTTAAATATTTGCAGCACAACGCCTTGACATTTCACTCCCCATCTATTATACTCACCTGTTCAAATCAGCAGTCCGCCCGCGGGCCGGATATGTATTTTGCCTGATATTTCAATATGATAAATATGAAGGGGCCGAGATGTCGATAAAAGAAAGGCTGTCGGAAGAGCTGAAGCTCGCAATGAAGGCGCGCGACAACACCAGGATATCCACCATCCGGATGGTCGTTTCCATCATAAAGAACCGCGAGATAGATGGCAGGACGACGCTCGACGACGAGGCGGCGCTTGCCGTTCTGACCACCTACGCCAAGCAGCGCAGGGACTCCATAGAGCAGTACGAGAAGGGCGGCAGGGCCGACCTCGTGGAGAAGGAGAAGGCGGAACTCGCAATCATACTGTCTTTCATGCCGGAACAGATGGGCGAGGCGGAGGTCGAGGCGCTTGTGATACAGGCGGTCAAGGACTCCGGCGCGGCCGGCCCGAAGGACATGGGCAAGGTGATGAAGGAGCTTATGCCAAAGGTCAAGGGCAAGGCGGACGGCAAGCTCGTGAACGAGCTGGTCAAGAAACACATCGGCGGGTGATTTTGTTCGTCATTCCCGCGAAGGCGGGAATCCAGGAAGTTGGAACAAACTCTGGACCCCCGACTCAAGCGCTCGGGGATGACGGTCAAAAGATAAGGGACGCAGATTCGTAGGGTGCGCACCGCGCACCGTATATCTGACAGCAAAAAATGGACCAACACACCTTAAGGGTGCTCGAGTTTTACAAGGTCAGGGAGATACTGAAGGGGTACGCCTCTTCGGAGCCCGGCCGGGCCGAAGCGGACCTGGTCGCGCCCTCGGCCGACCCTGCGTGGGTCAGGCGTTCTTTGAAAGAGGCATACGAGCTTACCCAGTTTCTGGAGAACAGGAACGACCTCCCGCTCGCGGGGCTGAAGGACGTCTCCGGCCAGCTTTCGAGGTCGTTGGTTGAGGGCTCGATGCTGAACCCGCGCGAGCTCCTGGACGTGGCCGGCGTGGCAAGGGCGTCGAGGCTCGTGAAGGCCGCGCTTTCAAAGGTCAGGGAGAGGTTCCCGGCGCTTTCCGCACGCGCGGACGGGCTGGGCGTGTTCCGTGAGCTTGAGGTAGAGGTAGAAAACGCGATAAGCGGCGAGGCCGAGGTGCTGGACTCCGCGAGCTTCGAGCTCAAAAGGATAAGGCGCGGCCTGTCCACGATAAAGGCCAGGATAAACAAGGAGCTGGAGCGGATACTGCAGGACCCCGCGTACGCCAAGGCGGTGCAGGAGCAGGTGATAACGCTCCGGGGCGACCGCTACGTTATCCCGCTGAAGCCGAACTTCAAGATGTACCTGGGCGGCATCGTGCACGACTACTCCACGACCCGCTCGACGGTCTTCGTCGAGCCGGAGCGGACGGTCGAGCTTAACAACAAGCTCGCGCAGCTCAGGGTGGAGGAGGCGGCGGAGATAGAGCGGATCCTCTGGAAGCTGACCACGTCGGTGCGCGGCTTCGCGGAGGAGCTCCTGGGCTCGCTTGACGCGCTTGCGGGGGTTGACCTCCTGTATGCAAAGGCGTCATATGCGCTTGCGACGGACGCGGACATGCCCGCGCTGTCGGACAGGGGCGTGCTCGACCTCCGGGCGGCGCGCCACCCGCTCCTGATAGCGGCGCTGGGCAAGGACGTCGTGCCCGTGGACGTCAGGCTGGGCGAGGACTACGCCTGCATGGTCATCACCGGGCCGAACACGGGCGGCAAGACGGTCGTACTGAAGACGGTCGGGCTCCTTGCGCTGATGGCGCAGGCGGGCATGCTGATACCAGCGTCACCGGACAGCGTGGTGCCCGTGTACTCGCAGGTATTTTCCGACATAGGCGACGAGCAGAGCGTGGAGCAGAGCCTGTCCACCTTCTCCGCGCACATGGGCCAGATTGTGCGTATACTGAAGGCAGCGGACAGGGGCACGCTCGTGCTCCTGGACGAGCTCGGCGCGGGCACGGACCCTGCCGAGGGCTCCGCGCTCGGGGTCGCGATACTCGAAGAGCTGCACAGGCTGGGCGCGAAGGTGGTCGTCACGACGCACCACGGCGCGCTGAAGCTGTTCGCGGCGAACACGAAGGGCGCGACAAACGCGTCCGTCGAGTTCGACCCCGAGACGCTGATGCCGACCTACAGGCTCCTTGTCGGAAGGCCCGGCAGGAGTAACGCGCTCGTCGTGGCGAAGAGGCTCGGCATGCCGGAGTCGGTACTTGGCCCCGCGTCCAGCGCGAAGGGCGAGCAGGACGTCCGGATGGACGGCCTCATCGACAGGCTGGACCGGGAGGCGAAGGCCGCGCGGGTGGACCGCGAGGCGGCGGCGCGCGAGCTGGAAGAGGCAAGGCGCGAGCGCGCAAGGCTGGAAGCGCAGCTTGCCCGTGCGGAGGCAGACCGGCGCGAGGCGGTGGCGAAGGCGAAGGAAAAGGCTGGCGGCGTGCTCCGTAGCCTCAGGCTCAAGCTCAGGGAGCTTGAGGAGATGGGCAAAAAGCAGCCGGAAAAGGCCGAGGTCAGGCGCGTCGAACGCGAGGTCAGGCGGCTCGATGCCGAGCTCAAGTTCGAGGAGGCCGCGGGCGCGCCCACCGCGAAACTCGATATAAACGGCGTCTCGGAGGGCGACACCGTCGGCGTCTACAAGTACAAGAAACAGGGCACGGTCCTGAAGGTACTGAAGGACAGGGGCCAGGTGATAGTCCAGGTCGGGCCGCTGAAGGTGACGCTCGGGGTGGACGAGCTCGAGCCCGGGGCAGGAAGGAAGAAGGCTGCCCAGGCCGGGGGGGGCACGGTCACGGCCGGAAGCGCGGACGGCGCGGACGATTTCGGGCCGGGCGGCGAGATAAACCTCGTCGGCAAGAGGGTCGAGGAGGCGCTCGGACTCCTGGACAAATATGTCGACAGGTGCCTTATGTATGGTATGGGCAATGTACGGGTCATCCACGGAAGGGGTACCGGAGCGCTCCGGGCGGCGGTCCGTGATATGCTGGCGGGCCATATGGGCGTCGCGTCCTTCGAGTCCGCGGACCCCAGAGAGGGCGGCGACGCGGTGACCGTGGCTACCCTCAGGCAGTAGGCCAGGGGGCCGGGAGCGGGGACTAATACCGCAGTCTTATGGTGCGGCCCATACGGGGCGTGCGTAATTTTGCTATAATTTTAGTTAGTTGGCTGGTGATGAGGTGACAGGGTTAATACCCGGCGATATCGTTGAACGGGTCCGTTCCGCGACAGACATAGTGGAACTGGTATCCGAATATGTGGCCCTGAAAAAAAGCGGGGCCAACTACATGGGGCTATGCCCTTTCCACAACGAAAAGACGCCGTCCTTCACCGTAAGCCCGTCAAAACAGATATACCACTGCTTCGGCTGCGGCGCGGGCGGCGACGCGGTGGGGTTCCTTGTAAAGCACGACAACTACTCCTTCCCGGAGGCGGTCAGGAGGCTGGCCGAGCGGGCGGGGATAGAGGTGCCGGAGACCGGACGGGCCGGCGTCCCGAAGAGGGACCTGGAGCCGGTCTACGGGGCGAACGAGGCCGCCGCCGGGTTCTTCGCTTCCTGCCTCTGGGACGCCCCGGAGGGCAAGGCCGCAAGGGAGTACCTGGAGCGGCGCGGGATACCGGAGGGGCTTTCGCGCGAGTTCTCGTTCGGGTACAGCCCGTCCGCGTGGGACGGCCTGCTGAAGCACCTGGAGAAGAAGGGCATCGGGCCGGACGTAGCGGAGAAGGCCGGCCTCGCGCTAAAAAAGACGAGCGGGAAGGGCTGGTACGACCGTTTCCGCGAGAGGGTGATGTTCCCGATAAGGGACGTCAAGGGCAGGGTGGCAGGCTTCGGCGGCCGGATTATGGGCGACGGCGAGCCCAAGTACCTGAACTCCCCGGAGACGCCGGTATTCAGGAAAGGCGAGACGCTGTACCTCCTGGACGCGGCGGGCGAGCACATCAGGAAGCGCGGATACGCGGTGGTGGTCGAAGGGTACTTCGACGCGGTCGCGTGCCACAGGGCGGGGGTCAAAAACGCGGTCGCTACTCTGGGCACAGCGCTCACGCCTTCACACCTGCGGCTCCTGGGCAGGTACTCGAAGAACGTGCTCCTCGTGTTCGACGCGGACGAGGCGGGGATGAAGGCGGCCCAGCGGTCGCTGGACGTGTTCCAGCCGACAGCGATGACCGCGAAGGTGGCGATGCTGCCGCCCGGCGACGACCCCGACAGCCTTGTTGGGCGGGAGGGGGCGGCGGGGCTGGCTGGCAGGCTGAAGGACTCCGGCAAGCTCATAGACTTCGTCATAGGGCGGCTCGCCAAAAACGCCGGCGCCATAGAAGAGAAGGTCGAGGCGGCTTCGGGCATTACGAGGGTGCTGTCCGGGATAAGGAACGCGGTCGAGAGGAGCCACTACCTGAAGTTGTCTGCGGGGCTATTGGGCGTGGACGAGTCCGCGCTCGCAGAGGAGCTTGGCAAGTCTCTTTCCAGGTCCGTGCTCCGCGCGGGCATGATGAAAAAAGGCGCCGCGCCTTCCAGCAAGATACAGGAGGAGCTTCTCCACCTCGCGCTCCGGTATCCGGAGGTCGCGCTCGAGATGAGGACGGGCCTGGGTCCCGAAGACTTCACCGACCCGGCGCTCGCGGGGCTCGCGCGGCTTTTGATGGAGCACACGGGCAAAGACGGCGCGGTATCCGTGCCTGCGATGCTCGATTCAATAGAGGACGAGCAGGAGAAGAAGCTGCTCGTGGAGCTTTCGGTTAGGGACACGCGGTACGAGGACCCGTCCGCGTCCGCAAGGGGCGGGATAACGAGGCTGGTAGAGGGGCGGGACAAGAGGGCGCTGGCCGAACTCGTCGCCCGGATCAAACAAGCCGAACAGACAAAAGACGTCGAGCTTTTAAATAAACTTCAGAAGGAGTTCGTTGAATGGCAAAAGAAGAAAAGCTGGAAGAAGTAAAGCAGCTGATAAACGTAGGCAAGGAAAAGGGATACCTTACCTACGACGACCTGAACAACGTGCTCCCGCCGGAGGTGGTCTCCTCCGAGCAGATCGACAACATCATGATGATGTTCGGCGAGATGGACATCGAGGTGATAGACTCCGCGCACGAGGAGCGGTACGCCCGGATCATCGAGACCGACGAAGAGGAAGAGAAGATAGGCGAGGTCGCGGAGGGCGAGGTCGAGGAGGAGGAAGAGGAGGAGCTCGACCTGACGCCGGGCGCGATAGGCAAGACGGACGACCCGGTCAGGATGTACCTCCGCGAGATGGGCACCGTATCGCTTCTCTCGCGCGAAGGCGAAGTGGAGATCGCCAAGCGTATCGAGGACGGCCACCGCGAGATGGCGAAGGTGATATTCAGCATGCCCGTCACGCTCACCCGGCTCCTTTCGCTCTGCAGGATGCTCGAGGAGGAAGAGATAGGCATCAGGGAAGTCGTCCACACCTACGAGGAGGAGTTCGACGAGATCGAGGAGATAGACGAGGTCGAGCTGAAGGAACGGACCATACAGTTCCTCAAGGAGGCCGAGACCATATACAAGAAGGTGTTAAGGCAGTTCAGGGAACTGAACAAGCCGGACATCGACGAGGACAAGGAAAAGCGGGTAAGGAACAACATAAAGAAGCTGAAGAAGGAGCTTGTCGAAAAACTCGAAGAGGTCAACTTCCACCCGAAGCACATCGAGGCCGCGACCGAAAAGCTGAGGGAGCTGGTCGAGATGTCGTCCAAGGCCGACCGCGCCATCAAGGCGTGCGCGCGCCGTGCGGGCGTGACGCTCGCGGAGCTCCACTCCGTGATGGAGAAGCAGGCCGCCGCCAAGGCGAGGGTGCCCAAGAAGATAAAGCTGACCGCCGACCAGTTCGCGGATATGGGCAAGTCCTACCGGGCCGCGATGGAAAAGCTGGAAGAGGTCGTCAAAGAGACGCAGGTGACCCCGGAGGAGCTGAAGAAGGCGGTGTATTCCCTCGAGGCGGGCGACTACAAGATGAAGAACGCGAAGGCCGAGCTCGTAGAGGCGAACCTCCGGCTCGTGGTCAGCATAGCGAAGAAGTACACAAACCGCGGGCTCCAGTTCCTGGACCTGATCCAGGAAGGCAACATCGGGCTGATGAAGGCGGTGGACAAGTTCGAGTACAAGCGCGGCTACAAGTTCTCGACATACGCGACATGGTGGATACGCCAGGCCATAACCCGCGCGATAGCGGACCAGGCGCGGACGATAAGGATCCCGGTCCACATGATAGAGACGATAAACAAGCTCATCAGGACGTCCCGCCACCTCGTGCAGGAGCTTGGCCGCGAGCCCTCGCCGGAAGAGATTGCGAGCGAGATGGCGCTGCCCGTCGAGAAGGTCAGGAAGGTGCTGAAGATAGCGAAGGAGCCGATCTCGCTCGAAACACCGATAGGCGAGGAGGAAGACTCCCACCTCGGGGACTTCATCGAGGACAAGCGCGTCCAGTCCCCGCTCGACACGGCGATAAAGACCGACCTGCAGGAGCAGATAAAGAAGGTGCTCCAGACGCTCACCCCCAGGGAGGAGAAGGTCCTCCGGAGGCGGTTCGGGATAGGCGAGGCCGCCGACCACACGCTCGAGGAGGTCGGCCAGGAGTTCGACGTCACCCGCGAGCGCATCCGCCAGATAGAGGCCAAGGCGCTCCGGAAGCTCCGGCACCCGAGCAGGAGCAAGAGGCTGAAGAGCTTCGTGGAAGGCTGATGGGCCAGGCTGCTGCCGGGTGCACGCAATAAACTGCTCCGCACGGAGCCGCGGCTGTTCAGGTGTGCGGAGGTTTTTTCCGGAACAAGAAAAGAAAGAGACCAATGGCAGATATCATACCGTTCAAGGGGATAAGGTACAACAAAGACAAGGTGGGCGCGCTGTCGGACGTGATGGCCCCGCCCTACGACGTAATATCGCCCGCGCAGCAGGACGAGTTCTACAAAAGGAGCCCGTACAACGTAGTCAGGCTCGACTTCGGCAAGGCGCTGGAGGCTGACACGGAGACCCTGAACCGGTACACGCGCTCGAAGGCGTCGCTCGACGGCTGGCTTGCCGAAGGCGCGCTGGCGCCGGACGCGGAGCATTGCCTTTACTTCTACCGTATGGACTACAAGGCGCCGTCCGGCGATGCGCGCAAGCTCACCGGCATAATATGCATGCTGAGGCTCGAGGAGTGGGACAAGGGCGTGGTGCTCCCGCACGAGCGCACGTTGAAGGGGCCGAAGGTAGACCGCATGGAGCTTATCAAGGCGACCGGCGTGATGGCGAGCCAGATATTCTCGCTCTACTCGGACCCGGAGAAGGCCGTTACCGCCGCGATGGAGGCGGCCACGAAAGGCTCCGCGCCGGACGTGGAGGCCACGGACGACGACGGCGCTGCGCACAAGGTCTGGGCGGTGAAGGACCCGGACGCGATAAAAGCCGCGCGGGAGTCCCTTGCGGGCCGGCCGGTATTCATAGCCGACGGACACCACCGGTACGAGACGTCGCTCGCGTACAGGGACATCCGGAGGGCCGAGGGGCCGTACACGGGCGACGAGCCGTTCAACTTCGTCCCGATGTTCCTCGCCAACATGGAAGAGGACGGCCTGACCGTCCTCCCCACGCACCGGCTGGTGGACTACAGAAACGGCCTCGACTCCGGGAATATACTGAAGAAGGCGGCGGAGTACTTCGATATAGAAGAATTCCCGTTCACGCCGGACAGCGAGCCGGAAGAAAGGCGCAACCTGCTCGACGCGCTTGTCCTGAAGGGGAAAAACTCGCAGTCCTTCGGGTTCTACTTCCACGGCGACGCCGCGTTTCACCTGCTGACGGTCAAGGACATGGCCGCGGTCAAGTCCGCGCTCGGCTGCTCTCCGTCCGAGGCGTACTGCAACCTCGACGTCACGGTGCTCCACTCGCTCATCGTCGAGCGGATACTGGGCATAGACACCGAGGAGATAGCGAAGGACCAGCCGGTCAAGTTCGACAAGGACGGCATCCGCGCGGTCGAGCGCGTGCGCGCGGGCGAGTTCACCATGTGCTTCCTTTTGAACCCGACCAAGGTACACGAGGTCAGGGACGTCGCGCTCGCGGGCGAGATAATGCCGCAGAAGTCCACGTACTTCTACCCGAAGCTTTTGACCGGGCTGGTCATAGCGCCCGTCGGAGGCTGAGCCTGGTGGCCGCCCGGAACTCGAAGCCCGTGCCGATAGGCCAGGCGCTCGCGGAGTTTCTCGGGAACTCCGGGCTGGGCAAAATCACCGTGATGGGCGGGCTCGCCACGAGGTGGGCGGAGCTGCTCGGGTCAGGGATAGCCGGGCACTCAAGGCCGGACTCGATACGGGGCGGCGTGCTCACGGTCGTCGTGGACAGCTCCACATGGATGAACCAGCTCTCCCTCCTGTCGCCGGACATAATAAAGAAACTGAACGACGGGCTGGCGGGCGAGCCGGTCACGGAGCTCCGGTTCAGGACCGGCAAGCTGGCCGCGCCGGGCGGCCGGGCATCCGGCGCAAAGGAAAAAGCGGAGGTCCGCATAACGAAGCGGAAGCCGACGCCGGAGGAGCTGGAGGGTATAGAAATGGCCGTCGGACGCATAAACGACCCGGACATAAAAAAGGCCGCGAGGAAACTGCTCGTCGCCTCATGCGCGAGAAAGGGGTAGACGAATTGGCGTGCGACTGCAAGAACTGCATAGTCAGAAGCCTTACGATACTCTCCGACCTGGACTTCCATGAGCTTGAGAAGGTAAGCTCGCTCATCTATATCAAGAACTTCAAGCGCAAGAAGGTCATATTCCTCGAAGACTCGGCCTCCCTCACCGTGTACATGATAAAGAGCGGTAACGTCAAGACGTACAAGTCGCTCGCGGACGGGCGCGAGCAGATAATAAACATCCTGTCCGCGGGCGACATGCTGGGCTTCGACTCGCTCTACGACGACAAGTATTCCTGCACAGCCGAGGTCATACAGGACGTGGAGATGTGCTGCATCAGGAAGTCCGACCTGGTCGCGCTCCTGCAGAATAACCCCGCCGTCGGCATGAAGTTCATAAAGATAATGAACCGGGAGCTTAACCTGGCGCAGGACCGGATAAGGGACCTGGGCCTGAAGGACGCCAGGGAGAAGGTTGCGACGCTACTCATGACGCTGTTCACGTCGAGGGGGCCGTTCCAGGGGCCGCAGTTTACGCTATCACGCCAGGAGATATCGGAGATGGTCGGCGTCGCGCAGGAGACGGTCATCCGCATACTCTCGGAGTTCCGCTCGGACGGCGTCATCGGTACGGAGGGCAAGAACATCACCGTGCTGGACCCGGAGACGCTCACGAACCTCGCGGGTATGGAGGAAGGGCAGTAGTGGATTCAATGTCAGGCATCCTATTCCAGAGGTGCCGATGCACTAAATTGGTTAGCCGCACAAACACCATCAGCGTCATCCCTGTCTATGCAGGAATGACGAGGTATTATGCTTGATGAGCATGCGCAAAATAAGTCTTGTTGATTGGCACTTTAAAAGTTCGACAACCCCCCTCACATCATCAGCGCATAGACAAAACTCGCGAGCAGCCCAAGGCCGGGTGTGGTGGAAAATACGAATTTGGAGAAGTAGGCGGCGGACTTCACGGCCTGGTACGCCAACTGGAACGCGCGGCCCTGCTTAACGTTCTCCGGCACCGGGTAGTCCTTGCCGGACGCCACGAGGCCCCGGCAGTAATCGTAGTACGGCCTTTCCTTCCATACGGACATGCACGGGTTTTCACCTATCCGTCCAAGGAGGGGCCGGGCGGCCTCCCTGTCGTTCGCCATCACCGCGTACATCGCGTACCTGTTCAGTATCCGGCTCGAATCCGGGTACTGCTTCAGAAGGTCGGCGTATCCCTGCTTCATCTTCGGCCACTCGATGCCGGACTCCTCGAAATAGTTCCACTCCCCGTACCGCTGCGTGGCCGAGGCGACGACTGCGTACGCAGACATGCCTTCGGATTTGGGCGTGAGCCTGACCGATTCCCCGGCGAACCGCTGCCAGTCGCCGGGTCCCCCGTGCCACCTCGGAAGCAGGTAAATGGCCTTCTGCCTGTAAAGCGCGTAATAGACGGGGTCGAGCGCGACGCCCTCGCTGAAGATATCATCGTAGTCCTTGCGGTCCCAGCTCTGCGCCATGCCAACGGTCAAAAGGGCGGCGTACCTCTGGGGGCAGTCCTCGGCGGGGGGGAGAGGCTTCTTTTCGAGAAGGCCGTAAGCCCTCTTGATGCGCTCGTCGTAAAGACGCCAGCCATCGTCCGTGACGGTGTTTGCGTACCCTTTCCCCCTGGCAATCCACGCGTAGTCAGTCCATACGCCGGCCTCCGCCGTGCGCTCGGTCACGGAATTCGGGAACTCCCTGGCCCATTTGTCCATCAGGTCGAATGCAGCCTGGTAGGCCCTTTCGGTCTCGGGCGACGGCCTGTCGCCGAGCCCTTTGGAAAACGCCTCGTAGAAAAGCTCGAGCTTTGACGTGCCCTCGACGGTGCATGATTTGTCGCGCCGGAACCCGGTTGCCATCCCTTCCAGTTCGGAGAACCTCTCCCGCAGGAAAAGCTGCCTGGCCTCGTCCGTCAGCGCGTCGTTTACATATGTATCGTTTCCGGGGGGCGGCGTACCGGCTGCGACGGATGGATGGGCCGCGAACAAAAGCAGCGCGGTTAAAGCTATAAAGAATACAGCAGACCTTGTCATCGTATCCTCCTGCCGGACTCCGGACGATAAAATTGCAGGCAAGCCCGAATAGCCGGCCTGCATCACAAGCCGATAAACGCCAAACTGTCAGTACAGCGCCCCGACATCCACGCCCGCGTCCCGGTACTCCCAGTCATCGCCCCTATGCACCACTATGGAGAGCCGGTCCGGGTCGTCCGGGGAGACCGCGAGGTTGTGGATGTTGTCCCCGTCCCAAGTGGGCGGGTAGCGGCCCGGCGGTATGCGGCTGCCGCCCGTTGCCGGGTCGTACACGAGGTACCTGTGGTCCGTGGAGAAGTAGTGCACAAGCCCGTCCGAGGTTGGGTAGTAATGGATGGCGTCGGCGGCCTTCTTGTACCGGCCGTCCGGGTGGCGTATCCAGATGCCCTTCGGGTTGGACTCCTTGTCCACGTAATTAGTATCCGCGCCGAGAGGGGGCGTCACGAACACCAGCGTGCCGAGGCTGTCCACCAGGTAGAAATACGCGAGGCCGCGCCCGTGCGATGCAAGCTCGTCCTTCAGGGGGAGCGGCTCCATCACTCCGGTGGCGAGGTCGAGCATGAAGTTTTCGCTCACGAAGCTCGCGGTGCCGCTCCGTAACTGCCCGCCCCTCGTTATCACGGCCTTGCCGTCCGACACATGGGATACGTAGTACTCGCCCTGTCCGGGCTGGAACTCCCTGTTCTTTTCCCGCGAGACGACACGCACATCGCCGGTTTGCATGTCGAGTATTCCGAGCAGGTCTATGTCCTTGACGTAGCGCGGTATGCCGCCGTCCGGGAACGCGCGCCAGCCCGAGGCGGGCCTGTAGACCAGCCTGTGGTGCGAGAAAACGCCCAGCCTGCCGTCCGGGGTGGACGCGGTGGACACTATCCGGCTCCGGTCCACGGGCGGGCCGTATCCGGCCATGCCGCATCCGGCAATAACGACAGAGAGCGCAGTCACGAGAAGGAAATGACGCATGAGCTGCCTCACCCCGCCGTCTCGATGCCGAGCGCGTTAATCTTCTTGTGGAGGTTCGACCGCTCGATGCCGAGAGCGTCCGCCGTCTTCGATATGTTCCAGCCGTTCTCCCGGAGCTTCTGCGTGATGAAGTCCCTCTCGAACGCCGACCTGGCGTCCCTGAGCGTCGCGTGAGATGCGTATGCCATGCCTGACGGGCTGGCCGGGGTCGCCGCGCTTACCGGGGGCGGCGCCTGGGCCGGGGTGATGACCTCGCCCGGCGTCATGATGACCATCCTCTCTATGATGTTCTTCATCTCGCGCACGTTGCCCGGCCACGAGTAGCCGGTGAAAAGCGCCATAGCCTCCGGGGTGATCGTCTTCGGGGGCTTGCCGTTCTCGACAGACAGCACGCGTATGAAGTGCTCCACGAGGAGCGGTATGTCCTCCCTTCGCTCCCTAAGCGGCGGCACGACAAAGGGTATCACGTTCAGCCTGTAGTACAGGTCCTCGCGGAACCGGCCAGCGGCGATCTCGTCTTCGAGCACCTTGTTGGACGCGGCGATGACCCGGACGTCGACCTTGGTGGTCTTTGTGCCTCCGACCCGCTGGATCTCGGACTCCTGGAGCGTGCGGAGAACCTTGGCCTGGGTGGCAAGGCTCATGTCCGCGATCTCGTCCAGAAATATCGTGCCGCCGTGCGCGAGCTCGAACCGTCCCTTCCGCATGGATGTCGCGCCTGTGAACGCCCCCTTCTCGTGTCCGAACATCTCGGACTCCATAAGCTCCTCGGGGATGGCCGCGCAGTTCACGGTGACAAACGGGCCGGACGCCCGGAGCGACGCCTTGTGGAGCGCCCTCGCGACAAGCTCCTTGCCGGTGCCGTTCTCGCCGTATATGAGCGCGCGCCCGTTGGTCGGACCCGCGCGAAGTATCTCGTCCCGGAGCCGCTTTATTACCTCCGATACGCCGATTATCTCGGAGCCGCCCTCCACCCGCTCCTTGAGCGCGATGTTCTCTATTTCCAGCCGCTTCTTGTCGAGCGCGTTCTTGACGGCGAGCGCGAGCTTGTCGATGGAGAGCGGCTTCTCTATGAAGTCGTACGCGCCCAGCCTGACCGCCTTGACCGCCGTGTCGATGTTGCCGTGGCCGGACATGACAACGACGACTACTCCAGGGTGCGCCTCCCTGATCTTGCCGAGCGCGGTCAGCCCGTCCATGCCGGGCATCCATACGTCGAGCAGCACCAGGTCTGGCGGGTTCGCCGCTATCATGCGGAGCGCGTCCGCCCCGGTACCGGCGGTGGCGGTCTCGTACCCCTCGTCGCTTAAGACCGCGCCGACGGTACTCAGGATGGACGGCTCGTCGTCAACTATTAGAATGTTCCCCATATACCACCTTTGTGCTGGTGAACCTGCCGCAGGTCCGTCAGCGGCTACGCATGCTCCGGGCCTGAAACGGGCAGCTCGATTATGAACCTCGCGCCACGGGGCCGGTTGCCCTCGACCCTGATGCTGCCGCCGTGGTCCGATACGATGCGGTTGACGATAGCGAGCCCGAGCCCGGTCCCGGACTTGTTCTTCGAGAAGTACGGCTGGAAGAGCCGGTCCCTGTCCTCGGGCAGGATGCCCGGCCCGTCGTCCGCGACCTCTATGCTGAGGGTGCCTGTTGACCCGTCGTACCCGGTCTTCAGCCAGACCGTGCCCTTGCCCTCCATCGCGGCCACCGCGTTCTGGAAGATATTGACCAATGCGCGTTTTATCTGCTCGCCGTCGACGTTCACGGACGGCATGTCCTCCGCGTACTCCCGGACGACGTTTATGTCCGGGTGGGCGCCTCCGAAAAGCGTCGCGGCATCTTCGGCGATGGCATGCAGGTCGCATGACGCGGGTTTCGCAACGGGCATCCGCGCAAAATCTGAGAACTCGTCGACGAGCACCTTCATGGACTCGACCTGCGCGATGATTGTCCTTGTGCAGTCGTCGATTATCGACTCGTAGTCGCCGGCGCCGTCCATGTACCTCTTGCGCAACCTCTGTGCGGAGAGCTGTATGGGCGTAAGCGGGTTCTTTATCTCGTGCGCGATCCTCCTGGCCACCTCGCGCCATGCCGCCGCCCGCTGCGCCTTGATGAGGCCGGTCAGGTCGTCGAACACCACGAGTATGCCCAGGTACGCACCGGCCGCGTCCCGGAGGGTGGACACGAACAGCCTGAGGTTCAGGGTGCGCCGGTTGATGGTTATCTGTATCTCCTTCTCGACGCCGCCCTCGCCGCCCTCGGGGAGTTCGCTTATCCGCTCCCTTATCTCGTCAAGCTGGTGAAACCCGAAGACCTCGCGGTATCCCCTGCCGATTATCGAAGACTCGTCCGCGCCCATTATCCTGCCGGCCGCGCGGTTTGCGGTGCTTATCTTGCCGGAGCGGTCTATGGTGAGCACACCCGCGTGCACGTTCTCGAGCACGGTCTCGATGAACATACGCCGCTGCTCAAGGAGCGCGTTCGATGCTGTCAGGGAAGCGTTCGCCTCGCGCAGCCTCTCGCTCGATATGCCCAGGTCCCGCGCCATGCGCTTGAACGAACTGACCAGCGCCCCGACCTCGTCATTTGCGGCATGTTCAATAGTTACGTCGTACTCGCCCTTCGATATCCTGTCCGCGGCCTCCGCGAGCGATGTGATGGGCACGGTGATGTCCTTCGACATGTACAGGCCGACCCATATTGCGGCGAACACGACGACGAGCATGAACAGGATGAGCGAGAGGGTGTAGCTCTCCTTGAGCGGGTTTTTGAACGTGCGGAGGTCCCAGTACTCGCGGTAGAAGCCGCTTATGTCGGAGAGCCCTGACGCTATAGTCTCCGGGACCGCGCTCCCCGTGACCGCGACGCCCGCAAGCCCGCCGCCTTCGCCGTAGTACGCGGCCGCGCCGTACACGGTTTCGACGCCCCTCTTTTCCTCGAACGACGTTGCCCGGCCGCTGTCGAGCGCGCTGTCGATGAACTTTTTTGCCGGAGAAGGCGTCTCGTAACGGTCGCTCCCGGACGATACCAGCAGCTTGCCGGATGGGCCGTAGAACTCCACAAGGTCCAGGCCATAGCGGTCCATGGAGTCTACCGCCACGCGCCGGAGCGCCTCGGCGCCGGATGAGGCGTCCACCCTGTCGGCGATGGCCTCGGTCAGGTGGAGCAGGTTGTCCTGCCGTTCCCTCTTGTACTCCTCGGCAAGCGATATAGTCTTCTTTACCGTGCCCTCGACCCTAGGCCCGAACCAGTACTCGACGCCTCCGGTGAGGAGCTTTATCGCGACTACGAAGAGTATGCCCGCGGGGATTATGGACAGTGCGACGAACGCGACGGTCAGCTTGCTCCTGTAACCCGCGCCGAACGGGCTGGTCTTCCTCTCGATATAAAGCTTGACGAGCTGCCTCCCGATGAGGAGCACGAGCACCGCGAGGAGGAGCACGTTTATATTGAGGAGCGCGAGCGCGACCACGTTTCCGAACAGGGGCCGCTCCTGGTGGGACTTGAGCGATATCTCGACCGCGGTGGCGCCGAGCGTGAGCGCGAAGAAGCCCAGGACGATGAGCACGTTCCTGAGTCCGGGCGAGATGCCGTTGTTGTTTACGGTTCTGGGCATAAAATTACCCGGGGTGCGGCGCCGGTGCGCGGCCTCGGGCATAAGCCCATAAGCCACACTAAACTGCATTTAAAATAGCATGGTCCGGTCGGCATAGTCAAGGCGGCACGGACCCGAGGTGGCGGGCCCGGGCTTCAGCGGGCTTTTTTGGCCTCGACAGGCAGGGCGGGGCGCGCGCCGGGAGCCTCCTCCTGTACGGCGCCGGTTTCCTTAGTTTCGTCAAGCAGCGACTTCTGGAATTCCCGGACCGCGAGGTTGTGCTCGGCGAGGCTGCCCGAGAAGAAGTGCGTGCCGTCGTTCTTGGAGACGAAGAATATGTAGTCCACGTCCGCCGGGTAGAGCGCCGCTATGATGGACGGCTTGCCCGGGTTCGCGATCGGGCCGGGCGGCAGCCCCGGGTACACGTATGTGTTGTAAGGGTCCTTCATCCGGAGGTCGGCCTTGGTGATGTTCCCGTTCCAGCCCCCCTTCTTTTCGAGCGCGTATATCACGGTCGGGTCGCACTGGAGCCTGATGCCCCTCTTCAGGCGGTTGTGGAACACCGCGGATATGAGCAGACGCTCCTTGTCCAGCATCGCC
>Ga0214472_10002281_pt1 | contig 20797 bp, 17 predicted proteins | sample RVTome_6_FD_207662 | JGI IMG/M metagenome (GOLD analysis project Ga0214472, IMG submission 207662) | Soil microbial communities from uranium-contaminated site in the Upper Colorado River Basin, Wyoming, United States - RVT140D175 | ecosystem: Environmental > Terrestrial > Soil > Contaminated >...
AAAATCCAGGGTCTCCGCGCCCGTTCATGTCTGGTTGAAGATCGATACCGGCATGCATCGGCTGGGTTTTGACCCACAACAGGTTCCTAATGCCTACCGGCGTCTAACATCCTGCCGTAATGTGGCAGGGCCGCTACATTTGATGACACACCTTGCCGATGCAGACAGCCGGCATGATCCCTTGACGGCGCAGCAGATTGAGAGTTTTAACGCTACCGTTTCGGGTTTTGAGGGTGAGCGGAGTATCGCCAATTCGGCCGCTATCATTGCCTGGCCGCAAAGTCATGGTGATTGGGTGCGGCCGGGGATTATGCTCTACGGTGCATCGCCGTTTAATGACACTGTTGGTGCGGCCGAAGGTCTGCAACCGGTCATGACATTGTCTTCAAAACTGATTGCGATCAATCACTTTAAAAAAGGAGATAAGGTTGGTTATGGTGGCGAGTGGACATGTCCGGAGGATATGCCGGTAGGAGTGGTGGCCATTGGCTATGGTGACGGTTATCCACGTGGAGTATCATCGGGTACGCCGGTTGTGATAAAGAATCAGCGGGTCCCGGTCGTTGGCCGTGTATCCATGGATATGATCACTGTGGATTTGCGCGGCTTACCCACCGCACGGACCGGCGACACGGTGGTTTTATGGGGCGGAGGATTACCCGTAGAAGAGATCGCACAATGCGCAAAGACGATTCCTTACGAACTGTTATGCCGGGTGACGCAGCGTGTCAGGATTAACGAGAGTTAATAATGTTGTTGTATTGGTATAAGCCGGAAAGGTTTGCGATGACACGCCGTGAATACATCCGTGTAGGCTCGCATGCAGCTTCCATGCTGCATACGGTCATCCACAAACCTTTCCGGCTTATACCTCGGAGTGTTTGCGATGACACGCCGTGAATACGTCCATGTGGGCTCGCATGCAGCTTCCATGCTGCATATGGTCACCGAAAACATTTCCCTGATCATGCATAGTGAATAAACAGGACAGCGGTAAATGAATACCAAGCTCAAAACCAGGAATTCAAAACTCATCTTTAGTTGTGCGCAATGCGGCGCACAGGCTCCGAAGTGGACAGGGCAGTGCGGCGAATGTGGTGCCTGGAACAGCCTTGTCGAAGATGTCATGCCGGTTCAGAGCGGAGGGCGCAAACAACAGTATGGTGATGCCCAGGCTGCGGCTGTTTACAATCTGACTGATATCGAGCAAGCCACTGAAATTCGCACGGTCACCGGATTTCAGGAGCTGGATCGTGTCCTCGGTGGAGGACTTGTGCAGGGCTCGGTGATTTTGATTGGCGGTGATCCGGGTATCGGTAAATCTACATTGCTGATTCAGGCGCTTGCTGCCTTGGGAGCACGATTACCGTCGCTGTATGTGACAGGTGAAGAGTCGCTCCAACAGGTAAGCCTGAGGGCGCATCGCCTGGGGTTGCCGGCGGAGAATCTGCGTTTACTGGCGGAGACCAATGTCGAGCGCATCCTGTCGCTTGCCGGGCTCGAAAAACCCAAGGTGATGGTTATCGATTCGATACAGACCGCCTATACGGAACAATTACAATCGGCCCCCGGAGCCGTCAGTCAGGTGCGGGAAAGCGCGGCACGGCTGGTAAGTTATGCCAAACAGACGGGTACGGCACTTTTCCTGGTTGGGCATGTTACCAAGGAAGGTGCGTTAGCCAGCCCAAGAATTCTGGAGCATATGGTAGACACGGTATTGTACTTTGAAGGCGACACCGCCGGGCGTTTCCGGGTTATCCGGGCGGTAAAGAACCGGTTTGGCGCAGTCAATGAAGTAGGGGTGTTTGCCATGACGGATCGTGGCTTGCGCGAGGTTGCAAATCCGTCGGCGATTTTTGTGTCCCGCGATGAGGAGACGGTACCCGGAAGTATTGTCATGGTAACGCAGGAAGGCAGCCGTCCGTTATTGGTCGAGGTGCAGGCATTGGTTGCCGAGAGCCATATCTCGAATCCGAGGCGCGTTGCCGTGGGTCTTGATCAGAATCGCCTGGCGATGTTGCTGGCGGTATTATACCGTCATGGCGGAATTGCGTTGTTTGATCAGGATGTGTTTGTCAATGTGGTCGGTGGCGTACGGGTCACTGAAACCGCCGCCGATATTGCGGTTGCCCTGGCGGCCGTATCAAGCCTTCGTAACCGGCCAATACCAACTGACGTGGTGGTATTCGGCGAAATTGGCTTGTCCGGAGAAATACGCCCGGTGCAAAACGGTGTTGAGCGGTTGCGTGAGGCGGTACAGCATGGGTTCAAGCGTGCCCTGGTGCCCAAGGCAAATGCGCCGCGCAAGCCGGTCAAGGGGATAGACGTAATAGCCGTCAAACGCCTTAGCGACGCGATCGATGCGCTGGATGGATTAGTGTAGAGCGCCCATTTCTAACCAAGCGCGGCTAGTTCACGGTTAACCAGTTCGGCATTACCAAGATTGAGTTCCATCAGGCGTTTCAGGTGAACGATGCTGTCGAAGTCGATATTCTTGCAGTAAAATCCGATATGGTGGTGATCAATACGCGCCACGATGACCTTCATGCGAATAATGATCTCGTCATCTCCCAGCGGCAACTCGAGGGTATATTGATCGCCGACATTTCCCTCCCATCCCGGTGGGCGTTCCAGCAATGCCCCTTTTAATGATATATCGATAAGGTTGCCTTGCCATTGCGTGGACGGATTGATGAGGGTTACTTCGGTATCGAATGGAACACGGCTGTAATGCCGTTTTTCACGTGTATCACTGCTCATAAGATGAAACCTCCAAAGCCATACGGTTAGAACTATTTGACTAAGAGTATTTCCAATAAGCGCTGGTATACCAATGATAATGTATCGAGGTCCTTTACGCTAACACATTCGTTGATTTTATGAATGGTCGAATTTACCGGACCCAGTTCCGTTACCTGGACCCCGTCAGGCGCAATAAATCTGCCGTCGGATGTGCCGCCATCCGTGGATAGCCGTGCCTTGCCGCCGGAGATTTGGTAAACGGCTGCCTGCACGGCGTCTACCAAGGTGCCCGGAGGAGTTAAAAACGGCTCGCCGGACAGTTTCCAATCCAGTGTATAGTCGAGATGGTGTTCGGTAAGCACACTTTCGACACGGTCCCGGAGCTGTTGACAGGTGACTTCGGTTGAATAACGAAAATTAAACATGACATTGAGTTCGCCGGGAATGACGTTATCGACCCCTGTGCCGCCGTGAATATTTGAGATCTGAAATGTCGTGGGGGGGAAGTAATCATTACCATTGTCCCAATGCGCCACACTGAGTTCCGCCAATGCCGGCGCCGCCAAATGGATCGGGTTTTTGGCCAGATGTGGGTAAGCGATATGACCCTGTATGCCGTGTACGGTCAAGCTGCCGTTCAATGATCCGCGGCGTCCGTTTTTTATAACATCACCAAGTGATTCCTTGCTGGTAGGTTCGCCAACCAGGCACCAATCAATCTTTACACCCTGTGAGTTAAGCTGCTCGATGACTTTTTTGGTGCCATTGACCGCCGGGCCTTCTTCATCGCTGGTGACAAGAAAGGCAATGGAGCCGGTATGATCCGGATGTTCGGCAACAAAACGTTCGCAGGCCGTAATCATTGCGGCAAGGCTCCCTTTCATGTCGGCGGCTCCACGGCCATAAAGATATCCATCACGGATTTCCGGTTTGAAAGGATCGGATTGCCATTGTTCCAGTGGACCTGTCGGCACCACGTCGGTATGGCCCGCAAATACAAACAAAGGATTACCGTTACCACGTCTGGCCCAGAAGTTTTCCACCGCGCCGAAATGCATCAGTTCAACGTCAAAGCCGATGGCTTCAAGCCGGGATATCAAGACGGACTGACAACCCGCATCCTGAGGAGTAACGGACGGTTTAGCAATAAGCTTGATGGCAAGTTGTATGGTGGGGGATAACATGTTTATATGAAAAATGCGCGCGTGTATTTGTCTTGATCGAAGCCTACCAGTATTTGTGAGTCCGTGTCGATGACCGGCCGTTTGATCAGGGTTGGATATTGACGTATCAGATCGATTAATGCGTTCTGATCGACGGTCTTTTTTTCCGTTGTGGAAAGTCTGCGCCACGTGGTTCCGCGGCGGTTGATCAATGCATCCATGCCGGCATTATCAATCCAGTTATGCAGCGTGTGAAGGTCTATCCCGGACTTTTTGAGGTCATGAAACTGATAGGCAATATGATGCGTTTCCAGCCAGCGGCGTGCCTTTTTAACTGTGTCGCAATTGGGTATGCCGCAGAGGATGGTCAATCAGATATCTCTTAGCAATTCATTGATACCGACCTTGCTGCGCGTCTTTTCATCGACCTGTTTGATGATCACCGCGCAATACAAGCTATAAGCGCCATCTTTTGATGGCAAGCTGCCTGGGACGACGACTGCGCCCGCCGGTACATGCCCGTAACTGATTTCTCCGCTTGTGCGGTTATAGATCTTGGTGCTTTGCCCGATGTATACGCCCATTGAAATAACCGCACCTTCTCCGACAATAACACCTTCCACGATTTCGGAACGCGCGCCGATAAAACAATTGTCTTCAATGATAGTGGGGTTGGCCTGCAGTGGTTCCAGCACGCCGCCGATCCCGACTCCCCCTGATAAATGCACGTTCTTGCCAATTTGCGCGCATGACCCTACCGTTGCCCAGGTATCGACCATGGTGCCACTGTCGACGTAGGCGCCGATGTTGACGTAGCTCGGCATTAAAACCACGCCGGGTGCGATAAAGGCGCCTTTTCTTGCCGATGCCGGCGGTACGACGCGCACACCGCTTTCCCGGAAATCACGCGGGTTGAACTCGGCATACTTGGAAGGCACCTTGTCGTAATAGTTGGTAAAACCGCCCTTCATAAAGCTATTGTCTTCGATGCGGAAAGACAGCAATACCGCCTTTTTCAGCCACTGATTGACGACCCATGAGCCGTTTTTCTTTTCGGCAACACGAAACTTGCCGCGATCGAGCTGGGTAATGACCTCACTAACCGCTTCTTTTACATGTGTATCGACACTGCGTGGCGTGATATCAGCCCGTTCCTCGAACGCAGTTTCGATGGTTTTTTGCAACTCACTCATTGTCTTTCCCCGAATTAATTATCTCAAAGTACGTTATCCAGTTTGCATGGTATTGATATAATCCCTGATTCGCTCGGCCGCTTCCATACAACTATCGATTTCAGGTACCAGCGCAATGCGTAGGCGATTCTGCCCCGGATTGTAACCATGTGCCAGCCGCGATAAGTAACTACCCGGTAATAGTGTAACATTTTGCCGCGCATAGAGTTCTTTTGCAAAACGTGTATCCTCGACAGGGGTATGGGGCCATAGGTAAAAACCTGCGGCAGGCCGGTCGACCGGCATTACCGGATTGAGTATATCGATAACCGCAGCAAATTTTTCGCGGTATAACTGCCGGTTTGTACGGACATGCGCCTCATCTTCCCAGGCCTTTATACTTGCCGACTGAGTATATGCAGGCATGGTACATCCATGATAGGTGCGGTAAAGCAAAAATTTGCTGATTATCTGCGCATCACCGGCCACGAAGCCGGAGCGCATTCCCGGTACATTGGAACGTTTTGAAAGGCTGTGAAATATGATGCAACGCTGGAAATCAGTATTTCCCATCCGGTGGGCGGCTTCGAGCAGGCCCGGTGGCGGGGATGTTTCATCGAGATAGATTTCTGAGTAGCATTCGTCGGCGGCGATGATGAAATCGTGTTTTTCAGCCAAACGGATCAGCTTGATCATCGATTCGATGTCCATGACCGCTCCGCTTGGATTGCCTGGCGAGCACAGATAGAGTAGTTGGCAGCGGTTCCAAACGGCTGCCGGCACGCTGTCGAAATCTGGAAGCCAGTTTGATCCGGCCGATGTGTTGATGAACCAGGGTTCGGCTCCTGCCAGCAGTGCGGCGCCTTCGTAAATTTGGTAAAAGGGGTTGGGCAATATAACAACCGGATTTATATGGCGGTCAATGATACATTGAGCAAAGGCAAATAGGGCTTCCCGTGTGCCGTTAACAGGGAGGATATGGATTTCCGGGTCAACCTTTTCTACGGGGAGTGTATAGCGGCGTCTCAACCATGCGGCAATAGTTTCCCGCAATCGGGGTATACCCTTGGTTTTCGGATAGCGAGACACGCCGTGAAGGTGTGTAATGATCTCTTCAATAATAAAACCCGGCGCACTATGCTGTGGTTCGCCGATGGAAAGATTGATCGCCGGTTTAGCGGAGGGAGTGATACCGGCATGGAGCCCGGCCAGTTTTTCGAACGGATAGGGCTGAAGCTTGGCGAGATCGGGGTTCATGAATCGGTTTTATGAAAGAATATTGATAAGGTATCCAAAGTATAAGCGATCGAACCATGCCGTCCAAACATCGTATTGAATTATTACCCGTGTTGAGTCTGTTGTTTAGCGCTACTCTTTGGGGAGTGCTTTGGTATCCGCTGCGGCTGCTCGAAGCACAAGGCCTGGCCGGCTTGTGGCTGGTATTGCTGATCTATGGTTCCGCCTTGTTCATAGGGATATTGTTTTTTATCGCCCGGCGTTACCGGTTTCAACCATCATGGTCCTTGTTTTTGCTTGCCTGTGCCAGTGGCTGGTGTAATACCGCCTTTATCCTCGCTATTCTTGAGGGTAATGTCGTGCGGGTGTTATTGCTGTTCTATTTGTCGCCTCTATGGACGGTTCTTTTAGGTGTATTGCTGCTCAATGAAAAACTGTCGCGTTTTTCCAGGCTGACCCTTTTATCGGCCATGTGCGGTGCATTAATCATGTTATGGGATGCTGAAATCGGCATGCCTTGGCCGAAGGATTGGTCTGACTGGCTGGCGATATCGTCCGGCATGGCCTTTGCCCTATCCAACGTGCTGGTGCGCAGGTTGCAGGGCGTCATGATTTGGGTTAAATCCGTATCGGCATGGGCGGGGGTTTTTATGGTGGCGGGTATATTGTTGTTGTTGCAGCATCAGTCGTTGCCAGTTGTTGGAGTGAATGTACTGTTTTATACCTTACTCTTGGGCGGCGCCGCTTTCGTTTTAATGACTTTGGCGTTGACCTACGGCGTGACGCACATGCCGGCACATCGCTCTGCGATAATCCTGTTGTTTGAACTTGTTGCCGGCGCAGTATCGGCGCAGATACTGACGGATGAAGTTGTGCAGATAAACGAGTGGATAGGTGGCGTATTGATTGTTCTTGCTGCCTGGTTTGAGGCGCATCGGCATATGAGACGCGCATGATTTGTAACCATGCGTGCGGGCAGATCCGGGTTAAGTGTTAGGTTCGGCAGGTGCGGCTTGTTTGCGCACCAGAAAAACAGCGCATATGGCACCGATGATGGCGCCATATAAGTGGGCATCAACCACCACGTCACCCCCTGCGAACGAAGCCGATCCGGGAAACGCGCCCTGCATCTGTTCCCAGATCAGTTTGCCGATAAGCAGCAACAGCAATAGTGCCTCGGTGCGGTATCCCAGGGCAATACTGGCAATCGCACCGCACACAAACATACCGTGAAGCACGCCAGATAATCCGACATACCAGTGTAAATTGTTATTAAAGATAATGAATCCGACGCTGATGAATAATGCATTGATAATAATACACGCGGTCCATTTTGTGGCCGGCATCAATCGTCCAAACAGTACCCAGATAAGAATTAAACCGGCAATGTTCATGGCAAAATGTTTCCAGCCCAGATGCACAAAGTGGCCGGTGATGAGCCGCCATATTTCTCCGGCCATTACGCCGTCCCTGTCGTAGCGGAACCACAGACTGCCGGTTTGACCGCTTAATTCCATAGTGAATGAAATAATAATGATAGTCAGCGGCACAATGCCATTTACAGTGAGGCTGTCGAGCATGCCTTTGTTATCTTGTTCCATTATCGTTCAGATAATTGATGATCGTTTCGCGCAGGGCCGAATACTGGGATTCGGAAGTTAATGGCTTATTGTTGTTATCCGTAATAAAGAACACGTCTTCGACGCGCGCACCTATGGTGGCGATCTTGGCATTTTGAACACGTACACCGCATTTTACCAGCGCCTGTCCGACACGGGCCAGCAGGCCTGGTCTGTCCGCCGCAATGAGTTCGGCGATAGTATAACGTTTATGCCTGTCGGTGCTGAAATTGACATGGGTAGGGATGGGGAAGTGTTTGAGTTGACGTGAGACACGGCGCGAAACACGTATGGAGTTTATATTCGGTTGTTTAAGCTGATCTTTCAGAGTGGAAATAATTTCGTGTATCCGGTAGGCATTTCTGATGGCATTGCCCGATAAATCCAGCACTATGAAGGTGTCCAATGTATATCCGTGGCGGGAGGTGAATATGCGGGCGTCCAGAATATTCAAGCCCAACTGATCGAGTGTCATCGTGATCATCGCAAATAAATAGTCTTGGTCGTGGGTGTAAACAAATATTTCGGTGCCGCCGCGTTGCGTTTCCTCGCGCACGACAATATGGGGTAAATCGGAAGGCGCAGATGATAGAATTGCCTGTGTATGCCAGGCGATTTCATCCGCGGAATGGCGCATAAAGTATTCGCCATCCAATTCATTCCATAATGATTGAATTGCATCCTGAGGCAGCGCATTGTTAATAATCATCAGTGCTTCATGTTGAGTTGCTTTGATTAATTCCGCCATGTCGACCGGATTCTCCAGGCCACGCCGCAGTGCTTGTTTGGTTGATCTGTATAATTCGGTTAATAACGCGTCACGCCAGTTATTCCATAGCGATGGATTGGTGCCGCGTATGTCCGCTACCGTGAGCAGGTATAGATAATCCAGATGGGTCTGGTCACCGACTGTTTCTGCAAAGGACGAGATAACCTCGGGATCGCTGATATCCTTACGTTGTGCCGTCATTGACATTATCAGATGGTATTTAACCAGCCAGGCGACAAAATTGGCATCGTATTGGCTAAGGCCGTGATGCAGGCAAAAATTCCTGGCTTCATTGGCGCCCAGTTCCGAGTGATCGCCGCCATGTCCTTTACATACGTCGTGAAACAATGCACCGAGATAAAGAATTTCCAGTTTTGGGATGCGTTGTATCAGCTCGCTGCAATACGGAAATTCATGCGCAAATTCGGGGACAGTGAATCGGCGTACATTGCGCAGCACCATAAGTATATGCTCATCGACCGTGTATACATGAAATAGATCGTACTGCATGAGTCCGACGATATTTTCAAATACCGGAAGATAGGCGGCGAGAATACCATAACGGTTCATGCGGCGTAATTCATGGGTTATGCCGTGGGCCTGTCTGAAAAATTCTATAAATAGATTGCGGCAGCGAATGTCATCGCGGAATTTATCGTCGATAAGATACCGATGATCGCGAATGAGGCGAATGGTTGCGGCGCGCACGCCCTTTAGTTCCGGGCGTTCTTCCAGCAGCAGAAATATCTCCAGAAGGGCGAACGGATAGTGCTTGAAAACCTTGTGATTAGTAACCTCGATAAATCCGTTGTAAATCTGAAATCGTTTGTTGACCGGTATTATTTTTGCGGGGGCCCCGGTCAATAGAATGGCTTCCTGAAAGAGCTGTAATAACATTTCATTCAGCCGACTCAGTTCCATGATGGCCCGGTAATAATCTTTCATGAACTGTTCGACAGCCAAACGGTTTGCCTCATCCTTATAACCGAATTGATTCGCCAGGGAACGTTGGTAATCGAACAACAAGCGGTCTTCGCCGCGGCTTGTCAAAATATGTAATGAAAAGCGAATCTGCCATAAAAATCCCTGGCAGGTCATGAGGGTTTGATATTCCGATTCGGTGAGAAAGTCATGATCGAGCAGGTCCCTTAGCGTCGTCGCGCCGAAGTGGCGTTTGGCGACCCATCCGATCATTTGAATATCGCGCAGCCCTCCCGGTCCTTCCTTGACATTTGGTTCGAGATTATAGGCAGTATCATGATATTTATGGTGCCGGGCGATCTGTTCTTTCAATTTGGATTCAAAAAAATCACGGCTTGTCCAGATATGGCTTGGTCCGGTTTGTTCACGCATGGACTCAAGCAACTCTTGCGGACCAATCAGCAGACGTGACTCCATCAGGGTGGTAGCGATTGTAATATCGTCCTTGGCGAGTTGAACACATTCGGCGATTGTACGAACGCTGTGGCCGACATTAAGGCCGATATCCCATAAAAACGTCAGGAAATTTTCAATGTTGTGTTGAAACTTATTGTGATTGTCCTGTTCTAACAGGATCAACAGATCGATGTCGGAATATGGATGCAGTTCGCTGCGCCCGTATCCTCCCACTGCTATAAGTGCAATACCCTGATCATCTTTGTTGAAGAACCTGCGCCATGCGCGGGTGAGCAACTCATCGATAAAATGCGCCCGTTGCGGCACTATGTCAGTGGCCGCTACACCGCTTAAAAAACGCTCACGTTGTGTCTTGTCGGCCTCCTGTAACGCGTTGCGAAACTGGGTGAGGGGATCGCTGGAAACGGCAAGCTGCTCGTCAAAAACATGAGTATTAAACGGCAGGCTTTGAGTCATCGTATGCGATTGCTCCGGTTGACCTGGCGGCTATATATCATCATCAGGCAGCTTGGTAAGCACTTCGAAGCCGTCTTCAGTGACCAGGATAGTATGTTCCCATTGCGCAGATAAGCTGCGGTCTTTGGTGACTACGGTCCACTGATCAGGTAACAGTTTGACATGGCGCTTGCCGGCATTGACCATGGGCTCAATGGTAAACGTCATGCCGGTTTCCAGCGCCATGCCTGTGCCGGGTTTTCCATAATGGAGTATTTGCGGTTCTTCATGAAAACCGCGGCCGATACCATGACCACAATATTCACGGACGATTGAGCAATGATTCGTTTCCGCGTGTTGCTGGATGGTGAAACCGATGTCGCCCAGCCGTATGCCGGGTTTAATCATCTCGATACCTTTTCGCATGCATTCATAACTGATGCGGCTGACACGTTTGGCGATAACGGACGGTTCACCGACAAAAAACATCTTACTGGTATCGCCGTGGTAGCCGTCTTTGATGACGGTAACATCAATATTGATGATATCTCCGGATTTGAGCTTCTTTTTACCGGGAATACCATGGCAAACCTGGTGATTAACCGAGGTACATATCGATTTGGGAAAGCCATGGTAGTTGAGGGGCGCAGGTATGGCTTTTTGTACATCGACAATGTAATCATGGCAGATGCGGTCAAGTTCTTCGGTGGTAATGCCTGGCTGGACGCTGGGGCGGATCATGTGCAGGACCTCCGCCGCCAGGCGTCCCGCGACCCGCATTTTTTCAATTTCTTCTGCGGTTTTTATATAAACGGACATATTTTATCAAGGATGATTAATAACGCTTCAGACGAACTAGCTATTTGAATACTATAAGATACTAGCCTGATTAGCATGTTTTTGACAGTAAAGCCATAGATCATGGGAGATTAATCCGGAAATTTTGCCCGGGGGCCTGGATGCCGTCGCCTTACATAGAATCCGGGGGTTGAGTCCGTATGATTTGTGATGATTTGTAGAATATGGTATAAAACGCGCGCTAGACCGTTTTTTACCCGCGCTAGAAACTTTGGCAAACCGCAATTTCCGCGCCGCCGAACCCAGCAGGGGCATGGTCATGCATGGCAGATTTTAAATAACACACATACACCGTCACATATGCCTGGGTGCCTTAACGGGTGGGTATATGGGGTGTATGGAGGCTTAACCCAACTAAAGGAGAAATTAATGGCAACCGTATCAATGCGCCAGATGCTTGAGTCTGGTGTTCACTTCGGCCATCAGACTCGCTACTGGTGTCCCAAAATGGCCCCCTATATTTTCGGGGATCGCAGCAAAATTCATATTATTAATCTCGAAAGAACATTGCCTCTGTTTAATGAGGCCATGAACTTTATCGGCAGTCTTGCCGGTAACCGGGGCACTATTTTATTTGTAGGCACCAAACGTGCGGCCCGGGAGGTAATCAAGGAAGCTGCTCTGCGTTGTGGGATGCCGTATGTTAATCAGCGCTGGATGGGCGGCATGCTGACCAACTTCAAGACCGTCAGGCAGTCTATCAAGCGGTTGAAGGATCTTGAGGCCATGCTTCAAGAGGGTTCGGTTACCCAGGAGCGGGTGAATAAGAAAGAGACGCTCGGGCTCAAGCGTGAGCTCGATAAACTGGAACGCAGTCTGGGTGGTATCAAGGATATAGCAGGGTTGCCTGATGCATTATTTGTGATTGATGTCGGACACGAGAAAATCGCCGTGAATGAGGCGATCAAACTGGGTATACCGGTGATCGGTGTTGTCGATACCAACAACAATCCGGATGGCATTGATTATATTATTCCCGGTAATGATGACGCCATTCGATCGGTCAAGCTTTATGTCGATTCGGCCGCGGACGCCATCAATGAAGGCAAGTCTTCGGTGGTAATCTCCGGCAGCGAAGAAGATGAGTTCGTTGAATTGGATGCATCCGGTGCGCCGGCCGTGAAAGAGCGTGAGAAGAAGGCTGCAAGAGCACCGGCGAAAAAGGCGGTAAAGAAGGTCTCCATCAAGAAAAAGGCGCGGGCAAAATCAACTGTGGAGACTGATATTGATTCGGGCGCGGAGATAGAAAAGTCTGATGAATCAGGGATTGAGGCAGCCACGCCAAAGAAAGTAAAGGCCAAGAAGACTGTTAAGGCGAAGACCACGAAGGGCAAGTCAAAAGACGAACCTGAAGATAGCTAGGGTCCTCTGACTTATACAAGGATTCCTGCCATACGGAAAAGCACCGCCTCTGGATAATGCCATGGCTTATTCAGAGTTTCCATAAATGTAAGTTACGGTATGACGAGGTTATAACGATGGAAATATCAGCATCGCTGGTTAAAGAACTGCGTGAAAGGACGGGTTCCGGATTGATGGAGTGTAAAAAGACACTCGTCGAGACAAACGGTGATATTGATGCGGCGATCGAATTAATGCGCAAATCAGGCATGGCCAAGGCGGACAAGAAAGCCGGCCGCATCGCTGCGGAAGGTATTATTGCACTGTGTTTGAGTGATGATGGAAAAAAAGGCGCAATGGTTGAAGTCAATTGTGAAACGGACTTTGTCGCCAAAGGTGACGATTTTATTGCCTTTGCCGGTCAGATCCTGGATAGGGTTTTAAAAGACCGGCCTAAAGATCTTGACGCCCTATTGGAGATGCCTCTGTCCGCAGGTGATAGCCGGTCAATCAATACTGCGCGCCAGCAACTGGTGGCGAAGATAGGTGAAAATGTTAATGTCCGCCGTTTTGTTTCATGCGCAACGAAAGATGGCATTATCGGCGGGTATCTTCATGGTACCCGCATCGGCGTGCTTGTTGAATTAAAGAATGCGAATGCCGTGCTGGCCAAGGATGTCGCCATGCATATCGCGGCCAGCAAGCCTGTTGCAGTTTCCGAGCAGGACGTACCCGCGGAGATCGTGAATAAAGAAAGAGAGATTTATACGGCGCAGGCCGCCGGGAGTGGCAAATCCGCTGATATTATAGAGAAAATGGTCAATGGCCGGTTACGCAAATATCTTGCAGAGATCACCTTGTACGGCCAACCGTTTGTTAAGGATCCTGATACTACAGTGGGGAAATTGCTCAAGGATGCCGGGGTCGGTGCGCAATGTTTTTATCGCTTCGAAGTAGGTGAAGGCATTGAGAAAAAAGATGATAATTTCGCTGAGGAAGTAATGGCGCAGGTTAGAGGAGCCTGATTAAATGGAGGCAACTGCAACATCATCACGACCCGTTTATAAGCGAATTTTATTGAAGTTAAGCGGCGAAGCGCTGATGGGCAATGGTGATTATGGTATTGATCCCGCAGTTGCAAATCGTATTGCCACGGAGGTCGGTGAACTTGTTAGTGCGGGCATAGAGGTTGCATTGGTGCTCGGCGGCGGCAATATCTTCCGCGGTGTCAACCTTGCGTCAAGTGGTATGGATAGAGTTACCGCCGATCATATGGGTATGCTTGCAACGGTGATTAACGCGCTTGCCATGCAGGATGCCCTGGAACATCATGGCTTATATGCGCGCGTTATGTCGGCCATTAAAATTAATCAGATCTGCGAAGACTACATCCGGCGCCGCGCCATCAGGCATCTTGAGAAAGGCAGAGTAGTTGTTTTTGCCGCCGGGACGGGTAATCCCTTTTTTACTACGGATTCTGCTGCGAGTCTGCGCGGTATCGAGATCGGTGCGGATGCCGTGCTTAAGGCAACCAAGGTAGACGGCGTTTATTCTGCTGATCCGGTTAAACATCCCGATGCCAAGCGATATCACCGGTTAACCTATGATGACGTGTTGAAAAACAAATTGATGGTTATGGACGCCACTGCAATTGTTTTATGCCGTGATAATGACATGCCGCTGAGGGTTTTTAACATTACCAAACCGGGCGCACTGATGCGGGTGGTAATGGGCGAGGCAGAAGGCACCTTGGTTGAGAAAGGGCCCGGCGAGGAGGCGGCGAATGATTGAAGATATCAAGAAGGACGCCACTACACGCATGAAAAAGAGTATTGAATCCCTGAAGCAGGAATTTGCCAGAATGCGTACCGGCCGTGCCAATGTCAGTTTGCTTGATCATGTAAAGGTGTCTTACTACGGTAATGAGGTACCACTGAGTCAAACTTCAACCTGTTCCGTTTCCGACGCCCGTACCTTGACCATTACTCCGTGGGAAAAAAATATGGTGCCGGTCGTTGAAAAGGCGATCATGACATCCGAACTCGGATTAAATCCATCTACTTCAGGAAGTGTCATTAGAGTAACTATTCCACCGCTGACCGAGGAACGGCGCCGTGAAATGACCAAGGTCGTGCGGGCGGAGGCCGAGGCGGCGCGGGTGGCTATACGTAATATTCGGCGGGATGCCAATACTGATTGCAAGGAATTATTCAAGGAAAAAGAGATTACCGAGGATCAGGAGCGCCGCGCCGGGGAAGAGATTCAAAAGTTAACCGATAAATTCATCGCCGAAGTCGACAAGCTCTTGTCGGAAAAAGAAGCCGATTTGATGGAAATATAGAGAATTTCTGGCAATATCCGCGCGATATAATCAGAGTTCAATCGCAGAGTCGTTTTGTCTTGTTTCCGGGCTGCATGTGTTTGTCGTTTAATTTATACACACATAAAGGTCTGCAAATTTCACTATCATGCTCAACGGTAAGTATCAATCCACAATAGCAGAAAATATCTCCCCCTTGCCCCGGCATATCGCCGTTATTATGGATGGGAATGGCCGCTGGGCGAATAAGCGTCATTTACCAAGATTCGCCGGTCACAGGGCGGGCGTAGAAGCGGTACGCAACATTGTGCAGGATTGTGCAAAAAGGAAAATCGAAGTCCTGACACTGTTTGCCTTCAGCAGCGAAAACTGGCGCCGTCCTAAAAAAGAAGTTTCATTGCTGATGGCTCTGCTGATGACTTCCCTGCAGCGCGAGGTCATTAAACTTCATGACAATAATGTACGCCTGAAAATAATCGGCGACCGGCGGACTTTTTCAAAAAAGCTGCAGAAACAAATCGAGACTGCGGAGTATCTTACCCGGGATAACAATGGATTGGTATTGGTAGTGGCGGTGAATTATGGCGGCCGGTGGGATATTACCCAGGCTGTAAAAAAACTCGCCGGCCAGGTCAGGACGGGACAGATCAATGTAGAACAGATAGATGAAGACCTATTGGGATCATATTTGGAATTACATGATCTGCCTGAGCCTGATCTGTTTATTCGTACCGGCGGCGAGGAACGCATCAGTAACTTTCTTTTATGGCATCTTGCTTATACTGAGATGTATTTTACCGGAATCCTGTGGCCGGATTTTAATATTGATGCATTTCGGGAAGCCTTGGTTTCATTTACCAAACGGCAGCGCCGTTTTGGCCGGACCGGAGAACAGGTGGAGCAGGTCAAGGGTGCTTAAGCAGCGCCTGATAACAGCGGCCATACTCATCCCGCTTGTTGTATGGGGGGTATTTTCCCTGCCGACCTATACGCTGTCACTGGTATTTGCCGCTATTTTGGCGGCGGGTGCGTGGGAATGGACCGCTTTGATGGGGTTATCTTCAATGTTAGCGCGTATATTCTATATTCTTACCCTTATCTTGATGTTTGCTCTGGGCTCATGGGCGGTTATAAACCACGTTATGCTTTATATTGTGATGGGACTTGCTGCGTCATGGTGGATCGGCGCCTTGATCTGGATTCAACGTTATAGTCATCATGTCGCACATCCGGATACTGACATTGGCGGCAAGGCCATTATCCACGCCCCACAAATGAAATGGCACTTTGGCCTGGCAGGTATATTAGTATTTATTCCTCCGTGGGTTGCCCTGGTTGTTATGCATGATGAAGGAACATTCGGACCCTATTGGGTGCTTTTTATACTGATATTGATTTGGGGTGCGGATAGTGGGGCCTATTTCGCGGGACGGCGTTGGGGCAAAAGGAAACTTGCGCCACTCGTCAGCCCGGGTAAAACATGGGAAGGTGTATTAGGTGCATGCGCCGTTACAATCTTGCTTGCTATTATAGGCAGTTTGGTGTTCAACATTTCCAGGGCAGGCCTGTTGGCTTTTATATTATTGTGTCTGGCGACGACGCTGTTTTCTGTAGTGGGAGACTTATTGGAAAGCATGTTAAAAAGACAGGCCGGCGTTAAAGATAGCGGACATTTATTACCCGGGCATGGCGGTGTACTTGATAGAATTGACAGTCTAGTGTCCGGGTTGCCGGTGTTTGTGCTTGGATTACTGTTGCAAGGGCTGGTGTCATGATAGGTATAACCATACTTGGCGCGACCGGGTCCGTCGGTATTAATACCCTTGATGTTATTGCACGCGAGCCGCAGCGTTTTCGTGTCATCGCGTTGACCGCTAATACGGAAGTTGAGCGCCTGTACCAGCAGTGCCTGGTGCATGGTCCGGAATATGCGGTGATGGCTGATGCGCTTGCCGCCGAGCAGTTGCATGATAAATTAAGACCGGTAAATGCAAATGTGCAGGTGTTGACAGGATTGGAAGGATTGCAAAAAGTCGCTGCCCTTGAACAAACGGATTATGTCATGGCCGCCATCGTGGGGGGCGCAGGGTTGCTGCCGACGCTGGCGGCCGTCCGCGCAGGAAAGCGTATTTTGCTGGCCAATAAAGAATCGTTAGTCATGGCGGGCAAGTTGTTTATGGATGAGGTTCGTAAATATAATGCCACGCTGCTGCCTATCGATAGCGAGCACAATGCAATATTTCAATGCATGCCGCATAATTTTATCGATGGATTGCAGCATGTCGGCGTGTCGCGAATACTATTGACCTCCTCCGGCGGTCCTTTTCGTGATACGCCCCTTGATCAACTCCGCAGTGTAACCCCTGAGCAGGCATGCGCTCATCCCAATTGGGTCATGGGGCGTAAGATCTCGGTCGATTCAGCTACCATGATGAATAAAGGGCTGGAAGTAATCGAGGCATGTTGGCTGTTTGGCGCCAGTGCTGATCTGATTCAGGTAGTCGTTCATCCGCAAAGTGTTATTCACTCAATGGTTGAGTATGTAGACGGTTCATTATTAGCGCAACTGGCCAGTCCGGATATGCGGATTCCTATCGCGCATGCCCTGGCATGGCCGGAGCGTATGGAATCCGGTGTCGAACCGTTAAATCTGTTTGATGTATGCCGTCTTGATTTCGAGAAGCCGGACACCGGCCGGTTTCCCTGTCTGCGTTTGGCCTATGAGGCGATCGAGCAGGGAGGGGCGGCGACAACCGTTCTCAATGCCGCCAATGAAGTGGCTGTGCAGGCATTTCTTGACGGGAGGTTATCATTTATTGATATTCCAGCAGTAATAGAAATGACTCTAACGAATATACCATCTCAGCCTGCATCGGCATTGCCTCAAATAGTGGAAGCTGACAGGCTTGCGCGTGAAACCGCATCTCAAAATATCAAGATGATGATCAGGAGAGTTGTCCAGTGAACGGATTTTTATCATCACTCTTTTATTTTATTGTGGCGATCGGAGTTTTGATCACCGTACATGAGTTCGGACATTTTTGGGTTGCTCGCCGCCTCGGTGTGAAAGTGCTGAGATTTTCTATCGGCTTTGGCAAGCCGCTGTGGAAATGGTATCGCAAAGGTGATGAGACGGAATATGTGATCGCGGCATTACCGTTGGGTGGATATGTACAGATGTTGGATGAGCGCGAAGGGTCCGTTGATGAACATGAGCTGTCGCGCGCCTTTAACCGTCAACCACTAGGCAACCGGTTTGCGATCGTGTCGGCGGGACCACTGTTTAATTTCTTGTTGGCTATTGTGGCCTACTGGTTGATATCTGTCATGGGTATTAGCGGTCTCAAACCTGTAATAGGGACGGTCACTCCGGGCAGTATTGCTGAGGAAGGCGGATTTCGCCGGGGTGATGTCATTATATCCGTCGATGGAACACAAACTCCGATATGGAACTCGGTTGTGCTGAATCTGTTGGATAAAAGTTTGGGTAAGGAAAATGTTGATATTGAGGTATTGGATGCCGATCATGTCAGGCATCATAGACGCCTTGATTTTAGTGGTATCAGTACCGCAGTCGAGAGATCAAATCTTCTTGATAATCTGGGATTACAACTCTACCGGCCGGATATTCCGCCTGTTATAAGTGAAGTAAAGCGGGGCGATGCAGCAGATATTGCCGGATTTGCATCAGGGGACAAGATTATTTCCGCCGACGGCACCATAATCGAGGATTGGGAGGCATGGGTAGTTTATGTCAGGAGCCGGCCGGGCAAGTTAATCAAGGTCGGGATTGAACGTGACGGGCGTGTATTGGGTCTGGAACTCGTGCCGGACAGTGTTGCAAGTGAAAACGGCGATATTGGCCGGATCGGAGCAAGCGTCGACATACCTGAAAATTTGATGGCCGAGTTTCAGGCCATCGAAAAATATTCAATGTTGAAAAGCATCAAGGTTGCCTTGGTTAAAACATGGAATATGACGTTTCTTACTTTAAAGATGTTAATGAAAATGGTGGCAGGTGAAATATCCGTCACGAATCTCAGTGGGCCTATCAGTATTGCACAGTATGCAGGTTATTCGGCCAGCATCGGGCTGGTGTCCTTTATCGGTTTTCTTGCATTGATCAGCATCAGTCTTGGCGTGCTTAACCTGCTGCCGATTCCGCTCCTGGATGGAGGGCACCTTATGTATTATTTGATCGAGCTTGTCAAAGGCAGTCCGGTTTCAGAACAGACGCAAATGCTGGGCCAGAGGTTCGGCATTGCCATTCTTGCAGCCGTGATGGTATTGGCTTTTTACAATGATCTTGTTCGCTTGTTCGGGTGAGAAAATAAATATTATCGATAATGCGAGCGAAATTTTTTGTAACGCTATTATTCATGACGGCTTTCCCGGTATGGGCATTCGAGACGTTCGTTATTCAGGATATACGGGTAGATGGCCTGAGCGGAATTGCCATCGGCACAGTGTTAAACTACCTGCCGATAAATAAAGGCGATACCATGGACGATACACGTTCTGCGGAAACGATTCGGGCGTTATTCGAGACCGGCTTCTTCGATGACGTGAATCTTTCACGGGAAGACGGTATTCTGGTGGTCAATGTCCTCGAACGCCCTTCAATATCCAGGATTGAGATTTCAGGAAATAAAGATATTACGTCAGAGCAGCTAACCGAGGCGCTTAAAAGCGTTGGATTGGCAGAAGGTCGAATTTTTGACAGATCACTGCTCGACAAGGTGGAGCGTGAACTGGAGCTGCAGTATTTCAGTCAGGGTAAATACGCCGTCAAAATTAAATCCATTGTTACCCCGCTGGATGAAGGCAGGGTTGAAATCACGATTAACATTGCTGAAGGCCGTGTGGCGAAAATCCATAATATCAATATCGTTGGTAACACGGCATTTGGCGACGATGAACTATTGGACAAGTTTCAGTTAAGTACCCAGGCGTTATTCTCGGACAACGATCAGTATTCCAAGCAAAAGCTGTCGGCCGACCTGGAGAAATTGAGATCCCATTATCTTGATAATGGGTATATAAATTTTAATATTGATTCAACTCAGGTATCGATAACGCCTGATAAGAAGGATGTATACGTTACCATCAATATCAGTGAGGGAGATAAATACTTTATCCGGGATGTCAAGCTTACCGGCGAGTTGATCGTGCCGGAAGAGGAATTATTCAGTCTGATCACTGTTCATGGCGGTGATGTCTTTTCACGCCGGGCGGCTACCGAAAGCTCCGCAGCGATCAGCGAACGATTGGGGAAAGAGGGTTATGCATTTTCAAACGTAAATACCATCCCTGATATGGATGATGAGCAGAAACTCGTATCACTGTCTTTTTTTGTCGATCCGGGCAAGAGAATCTACGTTAATCGAATCAATATAGCAGGAAACGCCAAGACGAGCGATGAAGTAATAAGACGGGAGATGCGCCAAATGGAAGGAGGATGGATATCGACGGAACAGGTGAGCCGCTCCAGGATAAGGCTGCAGAAATTAGGGTATTTTGAGGAAGTAAACATCGAAACTCCGGCTGTTCCGGGTAACGATGAGCAGGTTGATATTAATTTAAGCGTCTCCGAGAGGCCCTCCGGCACGTTGATGGCGGGAATTGGTTTCTCACAATCGCAAGGATTTCTGTTGAATGCAAGCATCAGTCAGGATAATTTCCTGGGCAGCGGTAAACGCATATCCGCTAACATCAACAATAGCGATGTGAATACGATATACAGT
>Ga0214472_10002282_pt1 | contig 20786 bp, 20 predicted proteins | sample RVTome_6_FD_207662 | JGI IMG/M metagenome (GOLD analysis project Ga0214472, IMG submission 207662) | Soil microbial communities from uranium-contaminated site in the Upper Colorado River Basin, Wyoming, United States - RVT140D175 | ecosystem: Environmental > Terrestrial > Soil > Contaminated >...
CTGACCACCCAGTTCTTGAACGCGGTCTCGTAGTGGTGCATCAAAGGAAAACGACAGGGTCGCGTCCCCGTTCTGAGATTCAAACGTAATCGTATCAATGCCATGCTCGAGAACTCGCGCCAACTCCTTGCAGGTTTGCAATACGCCGCGGTCAAATCCGGTGGGCAAACTCTTGGGTGTAACCGCGACATCTTTCATCTTGCCCATTCCATCCGTGAACGCTTTCAAGCTCTGCTCGCCGATGTACCCGAACATATGCATCTGCGCTGGTGGTTCCCCGAGCTCGAGGTCGGCCACCGCGCTGCCTCGCTTCCAGGCCACGAGAAAAAGTTCGCAAAGTTGCTCGATATCCGCCTTGTCCCGTCCTTGGCGCGCAGAATCTTGGCCGTACAGAACACGCCCAACGCGTTTCAACACCTGTTGCGTTCGCTTCACGATCTCCGCAAGGTCGGCGGCCGAGAGTCGCGCAGCACCCACGTTCGGTCCCCTTACGGTGACAGTTAGCCGCGGGGTCGTGCCACCTTGCTGCTGGTATCTCGCTTTTGTCATGTTCCGGTCCTCGGTAATCCCTGTGCAAGTTGTAAAGTTATCCTGGCGCCCTCCGAACGGAAAAACGCGAAGAAGTCGTCCCGCTCACCCTCGTCCGGCGTTGTGCCCCGACGCGGATCACCTTCCAGGCCGCTCGTCCCGAAATGCTCGATGACGATGAATCGGCATGCCTGCGGTTCAGGTTGGACATTGCGCAGGCCGGTGCGCCGCGCGCGAAGATGGGGCCACAGGCCGGCGAACCAGTTCCGTGCGCGCTCGGCGGTCAGACCCTCCGCGGCGGAAAGGTGGAACCGGACATGAACAGGCTCATTGCCTGCCTGAGCGTCCAGCGAGTTCTGGATCGCCTCGCGGACGAGCGAAGCGGCCGGGCCGCGGCGGCGTTCATCGGGATCGGAGGCCTCGTCAAAGAACTCGCCCTGAATAGGATCGGCGACCTCATCGGACCGCTCGCGGCGCTTGAAGTGCCAGCCCGCGTTACGCATCAGCAATCTCCTGCGTTGAAGTCATGTTCCCGAAAGCTCGTCATTTCGGCGATTCGGACAGCTTCTGCCATCCCGCCGTGAGCAGCTCCGACAGACGACCGTTTTTCTTGACTGTGTACCCACGCCGACCGTGCGGCTGAACCAGCCCGGTTTGCCTGAACCAGGCCAAGGCGGCGTAGGCCTGGTAGCTCGGCACGTCGCCGCCGCCCTGCGGGTCCTTCAGAGGGAAGATATCCTCGGATGTAAACATGCGACCGTTGCCGGATCGCTTCCCGATAGCGGCCGCAAGCAGCTCGGCCACCCGGCGCGGGGCCTTATGCTGGTATTCCCCACGCTCCTTCTTTGACCACGCAACTTTCACAAGGTAATCCTCGTCGCGGTAGAACTTCGGATACAGGCCTTTCCTCGGCGCACGCTTCCTGACGGCACGCGCCGCACGTTTCGTCCCTCGTTTCCGGGCCCGACGAGCCGTGGCCGGCTCGGTATGCCGATCTCGGGCCGGCGAAGGTGTCGCTATATCGGTGTCGGATGCACCTTCCGCCAAGCCGGTGGGTGGCAGAGCACCCGGCACTGGCATGGCCGGCGCGTCGGAAACCTTCACCGCGGAGGCGATCCCCGCCTGCGACCCGTCCGCGTCAAGAGCGTGTGCCAGCGCCGCCACGTTCTTTGCGACGGTAGCCATCCGCACGGCAAGATCATACTCGCCGCCGGCCGCAGCCCGGCCGACCAGCTCGCGGAGCTTCGCCTCCGCCTCGCCAAGAACGACCACGGCTGTTTTCGTTGTACTCATTGTATTGTATTATAGACGGCGGCAGGAACGATGCAACCCCCTCCCGAAAAAAAGCGCCCGGCGGGCAGATCGCCGCCGACGCCCCCAATCGGCAATCGGAATTCGGCATTCGGAAATCGGAGATCCCCTAACCCCCGCCCCGACAGGCACTTGCGCACCGTCCGCCGCGGAATCCGAACCCCAACCTTGACGGGCCCGTATGATCGGTATATGTTAGGGGTCTATGACACGCCTCACATCCGCCACCCGCCTTGCCCGTCCCCGGCACGCCCGCCGTCACGAGCCCGGTTATTGCTACGGAAGGACCCCAAACATGCTCCGCTCCGCCATTTTGACGTTTAGACTCTTGGACGTTTCGACGTTCCTCCTTCCCTCGATCCCTGCTCGGTCCCTCCGTCCCCCGGTCCCCTCGTCCCTCCGTCCCTTCGTCCCTCCGTCCCTTCGTCCCTCCGTCCTTCCGTCCCTCCGTCCTTCCGTCCCTTCGTCCCTCCGTCCCTCCGTCCCTTCGTCCCTCCGTCCCTCCGTCCCTTCGTCCCTCCGTCCCCTCGTCCCTCCGTCCCTCCGTCCCCTGGTCCCTCCGTCCCTCCGTCCCCTGGTCCCTTCCTGTTGCCCGTTGCCTGTTGCCCGTTGCCTGTTACCCGTTGCCTTGTTGCCTCGCTTCCTGTTGCCCGTTGCCTGTTGCCCGTTGCCTGTTACCCGTTGCCTTGTTGCCTCGCTTCCTGTTGCCCGTTGCCTGTTGCCCGTTGCCTTGTTTCTCTTGCCAATCGAACCCAAAAAACGCCGCTGGCGCCATCAAAAACGCCGTTTGTGTTAAGAAAACGAAGCCAATCGAAGCCACCGCCGTGCGAGAGTCGGTACCGAGCCGGGCGTCGCCGCCGCCGGTTGACGCGCCGGTCGCCAGACGGGACATTGCCTCCCGAGAGCATCCCGCCGTGGGGTGGAGCCGCTGTCCGACCGGGCTGTTAATTCAGGAGAGAGGATCATGCCCAAGGCCAAGAGTCCGATTCCCGACGGATTTCACACCATCACGCCGCATCTGGTTGTAAAGGGGGCGGCCAAGGCGATCGAGTTCTACAAGAGGGCCTTCGGGGCCGAGGAGATCATGCGCATGCCGGGCCCGGACGGCGTCAGCGTCATGCACGCCGAAATCCGCATCGGCAACTCGATCCTGATGATCGTCGACGAGATGCCGCAGATGGAGCGCTGGGTCTCGCCCGACCGTCTCGGCGGCACGACCATCGGCCTGTCGCTCTACGTGCCCGACGCCGACGCCGCCTACAAGAAGGCCGTCGCTGCCGGCGCGAAGGAATCGATGCCACCGGCCGACATGTTCTGGGGCGACCGCTACAGCAAGGTCACCGACCCCTTCGGCCACGAGTGGGAAATCTGCACCCACGTCGAGGACGTGGCCCCGGAAGAGTGCGCCAAGCGGGCTGAGGCGTGGATGGCCGGCATGGCCAAACAATGCGCCGGCTAGTCCGCCCGCGCGTGAGGTCCAGCGAGCCGCGGACTTTTAGTCCGCGCGGAGTGGAAATGACCCGGCGCGTCCGGCACCGCGATCAGGAAGGATCGCATCCGGGAGGCCGGGCGCGAACCGAAACCGTGTGCCGGGAGTGTCGAACCCATGAGCAAGCTGCCGTTTGTGGCCCGGATCTTCTTTGTTGTGTTGGCGATCGTGACCGTGGCGGCGATCGTGATCTGGGTCATCGCCAAGAAGGTCTTCGACTACGGGCCGCTTCAGCCGCAGGATTGGGTCGGCACGGTAATCAGCACGATCCTCTTCTCCTACCTGGTCCACCTGTGGATGCTGCCCATGCCGGGACACGATCACGACGGCGACGCCCCGCGTGACGCGGATGATGCCGAGTAACCGTTTTCATCTCGTCGGCCGGTCCCCGCTCGTGGAAGAAGGGCCAGAAAGAGTAGCAACGGGATCATCGGAACCCGAAAGCGCGGGTCGACCTGGGGCGTCGTCGCCAGCAGCAGCGCAAGGGTGCACGCGGCCGGAAAGTACACGACGCAGAATGCCGCCCGGCCGCGAACCGGCCCGGCGAGCGCCGCAATCACCAGTGCCAGGTACGTGGCACCCATCGCTGTGCTGCGCAGCCGCTGCACCTCGATTCCGTTGGGTGGGCTGACCGCCAGGTTCAGCGGAAACGTCAGGATCGACCCGCACCTCACCAGGCAGCAGCTCAGCGTGGACAGCGGGTTTCTCAACAGGTATCCGCCGGCCACGCGGGTCAGCGCCGCGGACACCCGGAACGAATCGGCGGGCGTCCGGTTCCCCTGGGCGAGGTCGGGCCAACGAAGCCGTTCGCGCAGCTCCGGTGGAAGATCACTCAGTCGCTCGCGCAGTTTCCGATCTACGTCCTCCCAGACCGTGTGCGGCGCATCGCGGCGGGTGGGATCGAGCGAGGTTTCGAGGTACCGATCGGGGGCCCGGCCACGGCGCCAGAGTTCCACTTCCGCCGCCTTGAAGTACGCCAGCACCACGCCGCTCTGGTCGGAAAGCGCAGCGTGGCCCGTGTGCAGCGCGTTGCGCACGCACCATCCGCCGGTCATGAACAGACCGAACAGGACGAACGCGGAAATTGAAAGAAAGGCGTTCCCGGCGATATGACCGTCGTCGTTGCGAAAGCGAACGCGGTCGATGATCAGTCCGACGAACACGACGAAGGGGATCAGGACGGCGACCGGGCGCACCAGCACCAGGAAGCCGCAGAGGGCGCCAAGCAGCGCGCCGGTTGCGAAGAGCCTCCACTCGGGGCGATCGACCTGTCGCAGCGCCGACGCGAGTTCGTTCCATGCGGCCCACGCGGCCAGCAGGACCGTCGTAAACCACGTCGTCGCCAACAACCATAGGGAGTAGAACAGATGGTACGGCTCGAGCAGAAACAGCACCGCGAAGGCGACGGCCCGCCGCTCACCCACCGCCCCGCGGGCGATTCGGTAGGCGAGCCAGACGTTCAGCACGGCCAGCACCTGTTGCACGAACACCAGCGCCGTCGCGGACTTTCCGACGATCCGCATCGCGGCCGCCAGGAACAACGGGTACCCCGGCGTGCGCCACGTGTCGGGCCTCAGCGGCTCACCGACCCGCGGTTTATCCTGGCTGAACGCGCCGTGTTCGACGACGTTCTGCGCGATCGCGTAATACTCGCGGCTGTCGAGCGACCGGAAGGCGTACGCGTCGATGCTCCCGGCTCGCATCCGCACGCTCCCCAGCAGCGCACCGTGCACCAGTGCGGCCGCCAACACCAAGAGCAGACCGGGCCGGTGAGACACCTTCATGGCCGCCAAGTGTACGCCGGAGAGTTCCAGGTTACGAGTGACTCCTTTACGAACGACCGGGTGGCATGGCTGGGCGCAGCGCGGCCATGCTGTGGATAACGCGTCGGTGAAGGCGCGGCGTGCGGCGGCGATGCCGCTCGGCGGAAGCATGCCCGCTTTCACCGGGCATGCCACTCGGCCGGGCATGCCACCCGGCTGGGCATTCCACATACCGCGCGGGCGGCGATGCGTCAGTGGGCGGCACCAAGTTTCTGAGGCAGCAGGCGCCCCGCGAGCAACTCGCGGTATTCGGGCGTCGGATCAGGGTAGGTGCCGGGCCCGGGCAGGTTCCATTTGGCGAAGAGACGGTCGTTGTCCGCCCGGCCTCGCTCGAGGTCGATGACTTTGCGGTCGTCGTGGTGTTCGTCATGCTGGATAAGGGCGTCGCGGCATCCGAGCACCTCGAGCCCCTCGTCGATTTGGATTTTCAGCGCGAGGTCGGGGTCGAAGCCGAAGAAGTAATAGCCCTCGTCGGCGAAACCCACTTTCTCCAGCAGGCTGCGGCGGAGCAGGCCGAAGTTGGCGTAGGGGTAGCCGCGAACATGGCAGAGTTCGTAGGTGACGCCTTCATGTTCGACGCGATCGAGTACGTTCCGTTCTTTGTGCCAGGTGTGGTAGAACGCCACCATGCCCAGGTCAGGCAGGTCGGGCCGCTCGATCATCGCCACTGCCGCCTCGACGGCCCCGGGCAGGGGATATGCGTCGTCGTTGAGCCACATCAGGTAGAGGCCGGTGGCGGCCCGGAAACCCTTGTTGAAGGCCCGCACTGCGCCTTCGCGCTGCGGCTCGTGTATAACCCGCAGGTCGCGCTGCGCGTCGAGCCACGCCGCGGTGCCGTCCGTGGATGCTCCGTCGATGACGATGATTTCGTGGGGGTGTCGCACGTTCTGTCGAATTCCGTCGATGCAGCGCGTCAGCCGATCGAGCCGATTGCAGGTCGGGACGACGATGGACACAATACGGGCGGCAGCATGATCGTGCATGGCATACGTCTTATCGGCCAATCGGTGACGGAGCCCGTGATGGCATCCGTACGGGCCGTGATACGTTCCCGAATCGGCCGCTTGGCCGCGGCGCTCGGCTCGACGGTGGCGATCGTGTCAGCACCGGCACGAGCCCAACCCGTCGCCGCCGACGTTCCGCCGTCATCGCCGCCCGCGGCCACCGGCGTGACCTCGTCGACGGCTTCCGCGGCTGATCGACGGGATGAGGCGCTCAACGGCATCTGGCCATCGAAGAAGCTGATGGCGCTCGCCCTGGTGCGTATGGCCGATCGGGTCGCGAACCGCTACGAACTCGACGAGGAGCAGACGCAGCGATTCCGTGACCTGACCGTCGAGCGCTGGACCCGGTTCGCCGAGGAGCATCGCCGGCCGCTCCAGCCGCTGCTCAACGAGTTCCTCGAAATGCGCATGGGCCTGGAGCCGCCGCCGCCGGAGCGGGTGAAGGACTGGGCCGACCGGGCCATGCCCATGTTCGAGCGGTACCGCGTCGAGTTCCAAGCGGCCACGCTCGAATTTCGTGAGGTGCTCGATCCGATCAAGCGGGCCAAGTTCGAAATCGACGCCATGCAGTACCGAGTCGGAATGGAGTTCGTCGAGTCCAAGCTCGAGCGGTGGCAACAAGGCCAGTTCCTCGAGGATGACCTTTGGGAAGGTCCACCCGGGCGCGATCGCCGTGGGCGCGACGACGGCGAGGCCGCCGGGGGAAACCGTGGCGACCAAGGCCGGCCCGACGCGGCACTCACCGAGGCCGGTGTTCCGGTCGAACCGAAGGGCCCGGAGGATCAAATCGCCGTCGAGTTGGGCCTGTGGGACGAGTACGTCGCGCGGTTCATTCAGAATTACCGACTCGACGACGCGCAGCGCGACGCCGTTCTGTCGTGTCTGGCCGAGCTGAAGCAGAGGGCGGTGGCCCATCGTGACAGCCATTGGCACGAGATCGTCGCGCTGGAACGCAAGATCGCCGACAGCACGAACAGCGAGGCGGACCTGGCGGACATCAAGGCGAAACTCGTCGATCTCTACGGCCCGATCGACATGATGTTCCAGGAACTCATGGACCGGCTCGAGCACATCCCGACCGGCCCGCAGCGCGCTGCCGCGGCCGAGCGGCAGGAGGAGTCGGGCAGCCCGAAGGGCGGTCCCCGCGCCGAGGAAGCGAAACCACGGGGCCCGTGGCCGAAGCGGTCGGGGTCAGACAGGGTGTCGGACTGACAACAGGTTCAGTTGGGGCCATTGCGGTGGGCCCGGCGGCGTCGCTCGCGGGGAATGACCGACTGGAAAGTCGGTCCCACAAATGGGTCCCACAAATAGGTCCCACAAATGGGTCTCGCAGGGTGGGTCGGGCGTATGGTGCCAATCGAAGCGGACATCAGCCGGGCAGGCCGACGATGGGAAGCAGTTCACGCAGCCGGCGGATGACGAAATCCGCCTGCCCGGCGAACGGCGGCTCGCGGCCGTCGCCGATCATCAAGACGGTTTTCGTGCCCGCCGCCTTGCCGGACAGGATGTCGAACAGATAGTCACCGACCATCCAGCTACACCGCGCGTCCGTACGGAGCTGGTTGCAGATAGAGCGCACCGGCTCGGCCGACGGCTTGATCGCTCCGTCCTCGCGGGTGCGAACGGCATCCACGTCGAGATCGAACCGCTCGAGAATCCGATTGACGGTGGCCCGCGTGTTCCGGGTGAGGATGGCGGTCCGGAACCCGCGCTCGCGTAACGCGGGCAGGAGCTCGATAGCGCCCTCGTAGAGCACCGCCCGCTCGGCGGCTTGGCGCTCGCGCTCGACGAGGATCGCCTCGGCCCGGGCGCGCTCGTGGGGGGTCATGCGGGCCATCGCCTCGAGGATCGGGCCGGTGACTCCGCCAATTTCTGCCCGGATGGCGTCGAAATCGAGGGCGGGCTCGGTTAGCGTGCCGTCGAGGTCGAAGATCACCGCGGATGTCGAGTTGATGTCCATCGCACCGTTGAGCCGTCAGGCAAAGTGGTACATGTTGTGCTTCGCCGGATCGCAGAGCCCGGCGACGTTGTAGGGTGTCATCGCCCGGGCGAAACCGTCCGCGAACTCGCGGCAGGCTCGCGGTTCGGCCGTCGCGGCCAGGGAGCAGACGTCCGCGTGGCTCTTGTGGAGGAGTCTACGGAAGTCGGCGTCCGCCGCCAGCAGGTATCCGGTTTCATCCAGCGGGGCGCCGTCTCGAAAGCGATGCTCGGTGAAGGTAGCCGCGAAGAAGTAGATCATCGCATACATGCTGAACAGCTCGAATCGGCCGAACGTCGCGTAGCAGCCGTGGAGAATCCGGTCGAGATGTTCGATCTCCCGGCGGAGCCGGCGGTCGTACTCAGCGAGTCGTTGCCGGCAGGACGGCTGCCCGAAACTCTGCGCGAGAATCGAGATGAGCCGCTGAATGCCGACCATGGTGTGGGCGATGCCGGCGCTGTGCAACGGGTCGAGGAAGTAGGCGGAATGGGGAAGCATCGCCCAGCCGTCGCCGCTGGCCGCGCGCCAGCGGCGTTGAAGGCGGCCCGTGGCGACAAGCGGCCGCAGCGGGCGGGCGCGCGCGAACTGCTCCGCGATCGATGGGAATGTGCCGCAAAGGGATGCCCATGTTTCCTCCGGGCTCGCCTCGACCATCTGGTCGGGCCGCCCTCGATCGAGCACGAATCCCGCGCTGGTCACGCCGTTATCGAATGGAATCACCCACATCCAGCCGCCGTGGAACACGTGATGAAGCGTTGCCCGGTCGCAGGGGAAAGGGTGGTCGTTCGCCCGCCCGCCGGCTGCGGCGTAGATCGGCTGCCAAGGCGACACGTGCTCGAAGTGTGAAAAGACGGCCTGCGTGTCCGTGAGCACGCCGGCCATGTCGGGCTCGATCCCGAGGGCACGAGCCAGAACGCCGGCCGGGCCGGTGGCGTCGATGACAAACTCGGCTTCGATCTCGACGGCCCCGCCGGCGCGGCCGCCCGCCAATTGCCACGGGGGCCCCGGTTCGATCGAAAGCAGCTCGGTGGCATTCAGATAGGGGACACCCATGGATTGAGCCTCGGCGGCGAGGAAGGTATCGAAGTCGGCGCGAAGCCAGTGGGTGTCACCCCGCTCCTCGTCAGGATTCGCGCAGACTAACAGTTCGTTGCGGTGATCCTGCCGGGGTACGAAGGGCTGGCCGCGCTGGTGGTGGAAGTAGCAGAAACCGCGCTTCAGCCCGCGGGGCAGTTTCGGATAGGCGCGGAGCCACGTTCCATATTTGGCAAGCGGTAGGATTCGGGGCAAGTCGTAGCGCCGGGCCAGGTCGCCCAGCAACAGGTTGGCCATGGGCGTCGTGGACTCGCCGATGGTGAATCGGGGATGCGTTCCGCGTTCGATCAGGAACGGGCGCAAGCCGATGCGACGCACCAGCATCGCGGTGAGGCTTCCGGCAAAGCCGCTCCCGAGGATCGCGACGTCTGCCCGATACCGGATCACTGGTTTGCTCCGCAATCACAGGTGACGGGCTCGACGGACTGTTGAATCAGGTTCATCCGCCGCATCCGCTCGGCTCGTCGTGGCCCGCACCTCGGGCAGTCGAAGAACCTCTCCGCGTCCCATAGATCCATGAACACACGACCGCGCCCGAGGCTGATACCGTATGCCAGCACGTGCTCCATGGAGGCCGGCGAGGGTGGCGAGAATTGGCCTCGGGCCGCCAGCCGCTCCATGGCGCCGTTACCGGCCCGCGTCGGCACCACGGAGCAGCACTCGACTCCGATCGAGAAGGCGTGGTCGATCGAGCGGATCGCCCACTCGATACCCTCCTCCTCGGTTTGAAACGGCGTCCGAAGCAGGATGAAGGCGCGGACGCGTATGCCGTGGTCGGTAAGGAGCCGGGTTGCCGCTTCGAAATCGTCGAGCGTCATTCGTTTGTTGAGCCGTGGAAGGACCGCCGGATCGATGGTTTCCAGACCCATGGCGACCTCGAGATCCGGTTCGAGGGCGGCCCCGAAATCGAGGCAGCTCGGCCCGACCAGCTTTGGGTGGCACTCGACAATCACCGAGGTCCGGTCGTTTAGCAGGCGGGCGATCTGGGGCCGGTCGGCGCGCGGGATCGCCTGGTTGTCGAAGAAGTTCGCGGAGTTGTAGAGTTTCACGTGCGGGGCCCACGGCAGTTGCGACAGGGCCCACTCGATCTGCCCGGCGACCGAGCCATCGGGCACCCGCGTCGTGGTCGTATTCTTCCACAGGTCGCACATCAGGCATCGGAAGGGGCATTCCTTGTTGGTGATGAACACGGTGGCGACGTCCTCGACCATCCCGCGCGGAGTGCGCTCGGGCTCGACATGAAACGCGTAGGGGCGCTTGGGGTCGACCTGATTGCGCGGACCGCGCAAGGCCACGATCCAGTCGTTGTCGATCGGCGATAGATCAGTTGTCGTAGATGGCCTGGAATGCACGGCGGTAGGCCTGCGGTCCCTCGGGGAAGAGGCCGGCGAAGACCCGGCCCGATGCGGCCCCGTGTTGGAAGCGGCGTTTCTCGAATCTGGGCATCTGAAGGCCGGTTACGGCGGCGACGCCACGGGAGACAATCTCCGCCTTGAGGGCGTACAGGCGTTCCTCGGTCCAGCCGGTCAGGTCGATGAAGGGGATGGCCTCGGCCACATCCACCACGTTCAGAGCCATGAACGGGCTGAAGCAACGGAACCCCAGCGTGTTGCTCGGCGCGAAACCCCTCGTGCAGCCACGGCTGAGTCCGCCGGAATACGTGAGCGAGTGTTTCACGGCGTCCACGCCCCAGCCTTCGTGGTAGAGGAGGCGGTTGTTGAGCACGCTCCGGATGGTCAGCTCCGGGTTCTCGTGGATCGGGTAATCCTTGAGGTTCTCGTCACCGCCGTCGCCGTCGATCAGATGCCGCCAATTCGGGTATCGTCTGCGAATCCCCTTGCACAACGCGAGCATCATCGTCGCGGCCTGAACGTCGAGCGGCTTGTAATCCTCCACCACGCGCACCGTCTCCCGGAAGTCGATCGTGTCGCGCGGGACCTCGATGGGCTCGAGGAACAGGCCCAGGCCGAGCGCATCGAGGAAGGACCGGGCCTGGGTGAGGTCCTGCCCATCCCCGTCGACGTCGAGCGTGAACGCCTTGAGCCGCGACGGGCCGATACCGTGGCGCAGAAGCGTGTGATAGGTCACGAGAAAAGCGGCTCCGCTGTCAATCCCGCCCGAGAAGCAGGCGCCGATCGGCTCACCGTCGGGCAGCAAGCGGATCCATTTTGCGATCTCGTCGGCCAGAGCACCGATGTAGAGCCGCCCGAGCTCGTCGAGGTCGGTCGGCAGGGAGGCCTGCCGCGGAGAAAGGTATCGCGCGTGGGTGGGGTTCGGATCCGGGCAGCCGACCAGCGCAATCTCCGTGACGTGGTGGGCCGGGACCATCCGCGTGTACGATGGGTGGAACTGATCCGACAGGCCGAACTCACCGAGTGTCGTGGCGATGCCGTCGATCCGGTGGCTGACGATGAGCAGCGGGCCGTCCTTCTGCTTCGCGAGGAAGTAGCGCAACGGAACGGCAAGCGTCCGGGCCATCCGCACGTTCGTTCCCTGCCGTCCGACGAGGGCGAAGTGGCCCTCGATGGCCCGTACCGCGTCCGGCCGCCCGGATGCGACGCGCAGCCGCGCCTCTTCCCGGGTCATATTGAAGATGAGGTTGTTGGACGAATCGGTGAGGTCGATCAAGTCGCGCACGGGTTGGTGGTCGGTCACACTCTTGCCTCCTTGTGTCGTGTTGGCATTATGGCGGGAAACGGGAAGAATAGGCAACCGGCTTCATCGAGCCGGGCGGGTCTGCGGGCCACCGGGTACTCGCGGGAAGCGTTGCTTTGCGGATTCTCAGGTATGACCGTTGTCTTGGGCATCGAGACTTCATGCGACGAGACCGCGGCCGCGGTCGTGGCCGACGGGACCGAGGTGCGCAGCAACGTCGTTGCATCGCAGATCGACCTGCACGCCAAGTACGGCGGTGTCGTGCCCGAGATCGCCTCGCGGGCGCACATCGAGCGGTTGGATGCGATCATCGAGGAAGCGATGGGCGTTGCGGAGGCGACGCGGGACGGCATCGGCGCGATCGCGGTGACGAACCGGCCCGGGCTGGTCGGCGCCCTATTGATCGGTGTGACGGCCGCCAAGACGCTGAGTTGGGCGTGGAAGAAACCGCTGGTCGCCGTCGATCACATCCGCGCGCACGCCTATAGCCCGGCCATCGGGCTGGATCACGCGCCCTGGCCCGCGGTGGGCCTGATCGTCTCGGGTGGGCACACGTCGCTTTTTCGGATCGAAAGCCCCGTTTCGATCGAGGTTCTCGGGGCAACGACCGACGACGCGGCGGGCGAGGCGTTCGACAAGGTGGCGACAATCCTCGGCCTCGGCTACCCCGGCGGCCCGAGCATCGAACGGGCGGCACGCGGCGGTGACCCCTCGGCCGTCCAGTTCCCTCGCACCATGCTCGGCCGGGATTCGCTCGACTTTTCGTTCTCCGGGATCAAGACTGCGGTGCTCTACCACGTTCATGGTCACGGTCAAACGTCGGGGGGGCTGGAACGGCTTACGCAGCAGGGCATCGCCGACATCGCCGCGAGTTTCCAGCAGGCGGTTATCGACGTACTGGTGAAGAAGGCGATGCTGGCGGTGGCGCAGACGGGCCTGACGACGGTCGTGCTGGGCGGGGGGGTAGCGGCGAATCGGCCGTTTCGCGAGCAGCTCGCGGCGGCCTGTGAAGATCGCGATCTGCGTTTCCACGCGGCGCCCATGGCGTATTGTACGGACAACGCGGCGATGATTGCGGCGCTGGGTTATCACCTGTTCCGCGCCGGCGAGCTGGCGGACCTTTCGCTGGACGTCCGCGCGACGGGGCGGGGTTGACGTCCTGGTGCCGCGGGGCTTCGTTTGCCGCACGCCCCGCCGGGCCGTACACTCCCTGGGCATGACCGAGCAGTCCTTGCGCGAGCTACTCGAATCCGTTGCTGCGGGTCGAGTACCCATCGATCGGGCGATCGAACACCTGCGGCGCCTGCCGTTCGAGGACCTCGGTTTTGCAAAGGTCGACCACCACCGGGGCATTCGGTGCGGATTTCCAGAGGTGGTGTACTGCGGTGGAAAGACGGTCGAGCAGGTGGTGTCGGTGTTCGGGCGTTGCGCGACGACCGGCGCCAACCTGATCGCGACCCGCGCCGCAGGCGAAGTGTACGACGCGGTCCGGGCGGTTTGTCCGGGGGCGGAGTACCATGAAGTCGCGCGGGCGATCACGCTTCGGCAGCAGGATGCCAGGCCGTCGGCCGGACCGATCGCGATTGTCTCGGCCGGTACCAGCGATCTTCCGGTGGCGGAAGAGGCGCGGGTGACGGCGGAGATCATGGATCAGGAAACGGCGCCGATCTATGATGTGGGTGTGGCGGGCATACATCGGGTGCTGGCCCACGCGGAGGCCTTGCAAAACGCCAACGTAATCATCGTCGTGGCGGGGATGGAAGGGGCGCTGCCGAGCGTCGTCGGCGGCCTGGTGTCGTGCCCGGTGATCGCGGTGCCGACCAGCGTCGGCTATGGGGCGAGCTTCGGCGGCATCGCCGCGCTTTTGGGCATGCTCAACAGTTGCGCCTCCGGGGTGACGGTGGTCAACATCGACAACGGGTTCGGCGCCGGCTACACCGCGGCGCTGATCAACCGACGCTGCCGCACGGCAAGGTCCTGAGCAGTCGTGTCGCTGCGGCACAGGCGTTCGATCTGTTGCACACCGGTTGAAAACCGGTGCCACAGCGGTCGAGACCCCGTGCCACAGCGGCGGAGAACCTGTGCCAAAGTGGTGCAAAACCGGTGCCACATGGTGGCACGGACTAGATCATGAGGATGCCCAGAGAACCCGTCGTCACCCGCGAGATTGCGCCGCTGCCCGAGCGAGATGAAGAGGCGCACAAGGGCAGCGTCGGACGCATCGCCGTGATCGGCGGCTGCGCTACGGACGTGTCATTGATGGTCGGCGCTGCGGTGCTGGCGGCGAAGGCGGCCCTGCGCAGCGGGGCCGGGCTGGTGCAGATTTTCCTGCCCGAGCCGCTGCGGCAGGCGGCGGCGATGATGGCGCCGTGCGCCACCACACACACGCTCCCCACGACGGTTTCGGCGCTGCTGGAGGCCGTTGCGCGCTTCCATGCCGATGTGGCGGCCGTCGGCCCGGGACTGGGCGGCAGCCTCCAGGCCGCGGTCGTCGTCGAGTTCCTCAATCGCTTCGACGGACCGGTGGTTCTGGACGCGGACGGACTCAACCTGCTTGCCACGGTAACCGACGCGGCGCTTTCCGCGCCGAGGCGAATCGTGATGACTCCGCATCCCGGCGAGGCGCAGCGACTGCTGGCGGCCAAGGGCGTGGAACTGCCGGCGACAGGCAACGCCGCCGCGCGGCGGAAAGCCGCCTGTGCGCTGGCCGAACACTACGGCTGCACCACGGTCCTGAAGGGCCATCGGACGGTCGTCACTGACGGCGAGCGGCTCTACGTCAACGAGACGGGCAATGCGGGCATGGCCACCGGCGGGGCGGGCGACGTCCTCACCGGGATCATCGCCGCTTTGATGGGCCAGCAGATGCCGCCGCTGGAGGCCGCAATCCTCGGCGTCTACCTGCACGGGCTGGCGGGCGACTTCGCTGCGGAAGAGCTGGGTCGCTGGTCCGTCACCGCGAGCGACCTGATCGACTATTTGCCCGAGGCCTTCTGCGAGCACGAGGTGGCCCAGGCGGAGTGAGCAGGCCGCCTGGAGACAGTGTGGCACCGGTTTTCAACCGGTGCGTTATGGGTGGGCAACCTGTGCGGCATGCCATGAACCGCTAGCCGTTGCTCTGCGGCTGCTCGTCCAGCTCGAACAGGCGCTCCCACGTATAGATGCCGGTGTCGTGTCCGTCGGAGAACGTGAAGCGGACGGCGTAGTTGCCGACGAGCTGCATGTCGGTGATCCCGATGTCGTCAGGGACGGTTCCGTCGTCGAGCAGCTTCTGCCCGGTGTGCTCGTCGACGCATACCGCGCAACGACAGGCGCAGCGCAACACCCGCACCCGGTGGCGGCGAACACCCGCCTGACGCCAGGTCACTTCCAGTAGGTTCTGCGAGCGCTTAAGCTTGATGTCGGTCGGGGCTGATCGCACGATATTCTCGGATTGTCCCAAGGAGGTACGGTGATGCGGCGCGATGGACGACTCGTTCTTCTTCTCGCTACGGCTCCGCTCGTCATCATCGGCGGCTGCAAGTCGCCGGGGGCGAAGCCGACGTCTTTCGAGTGTACGCCCGTGGAGGCCAAGCGGCTACTCGACGGCGGTGAGGACTACGTCTACCTCGACGTTCGGACCGAGGCGGAATTCCTCGAAGGGCACGTGCCGGGGGCGCTGAACGTACCGGTCATGGTGCGCGGTGAGGACGGCGGGATGAGGCCCAACGACGACTTCCTGCGCGTCGTCGAGGCCAACCTGGCAACGGACCAGCCGCTCCTGGTCGGCTGCCGCTCCGGGCATCGCTCACAGATCGCGATCGACAAGATGCGCGCGGCCGGCTTCAGCGAGTTGCACAACGTCGTCGGCGGCTTTGGGGGCAAGAAGGACGCGTCCGGAAGGGTCGTCGTGCAGGGCTGGTCGACGCTCGATTATCCCATCGAGCGCGGCGACGGCGGCGCTAAGGGGTACGCTGCGCTGAGCACCAAAGCCGGGGGTTAGTCCGCGGCCGGTCGGGCCGCCATGTCAGCCGGCTTGGGCTACGTGTCCTTGTCGCGCGTGTCGATCTCGATCGGCGCGTGCATGTGGTTGGCCGACGTGGGCTTCATCAGCACGCGATAGAAGCAGAACGTGATCAGGCACACGACGAAGGTGATCGAGCTCAACATGAAGATCCAGCCGGCCGGGGTCATACCGCACCCTCCGCGCGCGCTTCGATCGCCGCCGCAGGCGTTCCGTTCCAACGGCGGCTTGCCAGGTGAATGAGAATCAACAGAAAGACGGTGAGCACGCCGAGCAGGCACACGGACAGAAGCGGGACCTGTTGTTCGGGGGACCCGAGTGCCCGTATCCGATCCGGCAGGTTGTCCTTGCACCAGAACACGAAGACGACGATCAGGAATAACGGGGACACGTACTTGATGATGAACTTCCAGATCCCCGGTATGCGCAGCTCGGCCCCCTGCATCGCCTCCTGGTATCCTCTTTCCACGCCGAAGAACCACGAAAAGAGAATCACTTCGACCATGGCCAGAACGAAGATGAAGGCCGTGCCGACCCAGAAGTCGATTGTGTCCAGGGCGACAAGCCCCTGGCTGAAGTAGATCACGAAGCCCGACCCCAGTGCGGTGATCAGCCCGAGCAGCGTGACCGACGCCCGCCGCCCGATCCCCAGCCCTTCTTCGAGAAAGGCGATCGCGGGCTGGAGCATCGAGAGCGAGCTGGTGATCGCCGCGAGGAAGAGCATGAAGAACCAGAGGAACCCGAACAGCCGCCCGGCCGGCATGTACATGAACACTACCGGCAGCGTGCGGAAGCCCAGGTCGAACGTCCCCGTCGTCGCCGCGCCGACGGCCCCGAGGAACACGAACGCCGCCGGAATGGTTATCAGCCCGCCCAGCGCCACTTCGAAGAACTCGTTCGTCGACGCCGCGGTCAGTCCGGACAGGACGATGTCATCCTTCCGCCGCAGGTAACTGGCGTAGTTGACGATGATCCCGAAGCCGACTGAGAGGCTGAAGAAGATCTGCCCCGCGGCGGCCAGCCAGGTTTCGGCGTTGAGCAGCGACGTGTACCAGGCGCCTCCGTCGCGCCCCTGCGGGTTCCACATGAAGCCCAGCCCGGTGATCACGTTCAGCTCCGGCTGGCCCGGGTCGGGTGTGCCGAGGGTGAGCACGCGGACCAGGACGATCACCGCACACAGGGCCATCAGCGGCATCGCCCGGATGCAGAAGTATTCGATCCCTTTGGAGATGCCACGGTAGATGAGCAGGAAGTTGATGGAAAACGTGATGATCCAGAAGAGCACGCTGATTTGCAGGCCGCCGCGCATCATCAGGCCGTTCTGGTTGCCGCCGACGAAGGCATCGAAATAGTCGCTGCTCCTTGCGGCGAACTGGGTGGCGTCGGCGCCGAGGTCGATCCGGCCCGTCAGGAAGGACCACGCGTACCCGAGACACCACGCCTCGATCAGCACGTAGTACATGTATACGCCGATCGGGATGAGCAGCCCGAGCACGCCGAAGTAGCGCCACACCGGACGCCGCCCGAGCACGCCGAAGATCGCCGGGCACGAGTTGTAGCCCCGCTGCCCGCCGTGCCGGCCCATGATCCACTCTGCCCAGCAGATCGGGATGCCCAGGAAGATCAGCGCGCAGAAGTAGGGAATCATGAACGCCCCGCCGCCGTTCTGCGACGCCACGCCCGGGAACCGCAGGAAGTTGCCCAGCCCGACGGCGGACCCGGCGACGGCCAGGATCACGCCGACCCGTGTGCCCCATTGTTCTCTCGGCTTGCTCATCAGCCTCGCTGCTCCACGCGCCGACCCGGATCGGACCCAGAACGCACCGCGCACTTGGAAGGGGCGGATTCTAACCCAACGTGCCGCGGTGTGGCAACGCTTGTCGGATACCCGCCGGGCCGGTAGGTTCTCACTTCGCGTCGCGGCAAAACGGCCGTGTGGCCCGGCCGTTTTGCGGTGTGGGCACGGGTGTGCCATCGTCCTGCCGTATTCGACCAGGGACTCTTTATGCCGAATCTCTCGGACTTCGCCTCGGGCTTCGTCGATTGGGTCTGGTCCACGCCGCTGCTGATCATGCTGCTGGGCTGCGGGTTGCTCTTCTCCGTCGCCACCAAGTTCGCCCAGTGGCGCATCCTCGCCCACGGTTACACCTGCATTCGGGGTCACTACGACCGGCCCGAAGACGTCGGCCATATCAGCCACTTTCAGGCATTGTGCGCTGCCCTGTCTGCCACCATAGGGCTCGGCAACATCGCCGGGGTGGCGGTGGCCGTCTCCCTCGGCGGTCCCGGAGCCGTCTTCTGGATGTGGGTGGTGGGCCTTTTCGGCATGGCGCTCAAGTTCGCGGAGTGCTCGCTGGCCCTGATGTTCCGCGACGTGCGCGACGTGCCGGACCCCAGCGCCCCGGCGCTGATGGAGAAGGACGCTGAGTCGCACGCCTTGGAGTACCACAGCGAGCCGCGGGCTTCGGCCCGCGCGGACATGGGATCGTCGGATGCACCTGCGCCCCGCGCCCGCGGCGAAGTACGCGGCGGGCCCATGTGGTACATCCAGAAGGCGCTCGTCGATCCCCTGCGGGGCCGCGGGAACCCATTCTGGGTCGTGTTCAAGATCCTCGCGGTTCTGTTTGCCGTATCGACGGTGCTCAACTCCTTCGGCGGCGGCAACATGTTCCAGGGCTGGAACGTCTCCGACATGCTGGAGAAGAACTTCCACGTCCCCCGGGCCCTGTCGGCGGTGATGGTCTCGGGGCTCGTGGCCGTCGTGATCATCGGCGGGATCACACGCATCGGGCGGGTTGCGTCGCGGCTGGTGCCGTTCATGTGCGTCGTCTACGTGCTGGGCGCGCTCTACGTCATCGTGAAGAACGCGGGACAGATTCCGGATTGTCTGGCGTTGATCGTGCGCTCCGCGTTCACCCCCTCCGCCGAGGCCGGGGCGTTCACCGGCTGCACGGTGTGGATCGCGTTTTCCTGGGGCCTCAAGCGGGCCTGTTTTTCCAACGAAGCCGGCGAGGGCTCGGCGGCCATGGCCCACGCCGCGGCCAAGACGGAAGAGCCGATCCGCGAGGGGGTCGTGGCCGGCATTGGGCCTTTCGTCGACACCATCATCATCTGCACCATGAGCGCCCTGGTGATCCTGATGACCGAGACCTGGACCCGCCCGCCGGTGGGGACCGTCGCGTCGATCGACGGCGATCGCGCCCGCGTCGTGTGCCAGCCGGACGTAGCCGAGCGCATGGAGGGCCCGTACATCGACCGCATGGTCATCGGGAAGGACCTGTCGATTCATCTGCTGCGGGCCGACGACCAGGACCTCGAGAAGGTCGAGGTACCCATCGTCGAGCTGGACCGCGGTGACGGCGACGACTGGTCGGCCTTCCGCGGCGCCGTGCTGGACCTTACCAAGATCGAGGACCCCGAAGATCGGGCACGTGTGGCGGTCGGCCAGCAGGTGCACATGGGCATCGACGGCGCCGAGATGACTTCCTTCGCGTTCGACACTTCGGTCCGCGGCTTCGGCAAGTACATCGTCACCATCGCGGTGTGCCTCTTCGGCTTCAGCACCATGATCAGTTGGAGCTACTACGGCGAGAAGGGGGCCGAGTACCTGCTCGGGCCGGGCGCGATCCTCCCCTTCAAATTCTTCTTCGTCATTTTCGTGTTCCTCGGGATGGTGCTGGAGAAGTTCGAGACCGTGTACGATTTCTCCGACGCCACGACGGGCCTGATGGTGCTGTGCAACCTGCCGGCGGTTCTGATCCTCTCGCCCGTGGTGATCCGCGCCGCCAGACACTACTTCCGCCGCCTCGACGCCGGCGAGATGCCGCGGCTGCGTTAGGAGCCGGCGCGACCATGCGTGGCACCGAATGGTGGCATGTCCGCCCCAGGCGGACATGTCTGGATTCTCGTAGGGCACGGTCGGAGAAACGATGGCGACGGGCGTTGGGACGCGCATGCTCGCCTGCTGCCGAAGCATGCCACCAGGCCGCTATCGTAGGTACTTCGGCAAGTCGTTCAGGTCGCTTATGACCATTGTGCCGTAGCGATTGTCCAGCTTCCGTCTTTGCGCCAAGTCAGCCCAAAACGCCTCCGTAACCACGATGTCGCACGCAGGGATCGCTAACGATAGAAACCCAATGTCCCGATTATCGTGAGTGGTCCACCGCTTCGAAGCTTGCCGTTGCATCTGCGTATGCAGTTCCATTTCGACAAGAAGCGACGGAATCGACTCCCAGAACTCCATCAAACGCTCCGGACCCGCGTTGCCAAACTCGTCGATGGTTCTGCCAACTTGGCCCAATGAGGCCTGTAGTTGCGGCCAGAATGTCTTCGTGAGGACGACTGCATACGCTCTGCGCGTTACATCAGCGACTGCGTCAGCCCAGGTTACCCTCCGCTTCTCATAGTCCCGGATCGCTGTGCGGGCAACCAAGTCTGTGCTCGTGATTCCAGCCTTCCGTGCTGCTTCGTCCTCATACGAAAGGAGGCTGATCCAGGCGTCAGGAGCATCCAGGCGGGCTCGGAGTAGAGCCATCCGTCCGGACGATATGGCCAGTAGCGACTGCATATCAACGCCGAGAGCATCCTCACACCCTCGCCCAAACGGCGACGGTTCCTCCTGCGACGATTGCTCGCCGAACATGCGTCCGATAGCATTTCTGATTTGGATTCCGACCAGTCGACGTGAGAAGCGAAGGACCACGCCAAGACTTAGCCGCGTCATCAGCTTGGCCAGCTGCGCGCGCTGCTCCGCTTTCGGCGCCCTTGCTGTCTCTAAGAACGTGTGTGAAAAGCCATTTCATCCGGGACTGAGGCGATGAACCATCAGGTTGATCATGGCGATCAGGATCATGGCTTCACTGCTCTGTGTGAGCGTCTCGTAGTCTTTGGACAATCGTCG
>Ga0214472_10002283_pt1 | contig 20785 bp, 21 predicted proteins | sample RVTome_6_FD_207662 | JGI IMG/M metagenome (GOLD analysis project Ga0214472, IMG submission 207662) | Soil microbial communities from uranium-contaminated site in the Upper Colorado River Basin, Wyoming, United States - RVT140D175 | ecosystem: Environmental > Terrestrial > Soil > Contaminated >...
AATCAGAAAACAACTGCTGGACGCCACCGACGACGAAATGCACTACTAGGCGCGCATTTACTTCGACTAGTTAGGAGGCGTGCCTTCGTGACAAGTTCCAGGAAAAGTCCACAAAAAAACGCCGGATGTGGCGGGCTAAAGACACATCCGGCGATCTTCCCGGTGACGAGCTGGTGGTCTATCCAGCAAACGGGGCGGCTATGAAACCCCGTCAAGAGCGATGGTGAATCACTCGCTGGGAGACCTCGCGTCAACGTGAGAATCTTCATCACCGTTGTTATACTATCACATTCCGCCGGCGGCGTCAATCGCCCTGGCGTAACACGAACGAAAGTAGAGTGAATCTTCATGCCGCCGGATATCTCGTAACATCCGGGCGGCGCGGTTCCAGGTTGGTCATTCCCGCGTCCCGAAAAATGGCCAGCTAGAAATAAATCGCCGGGTTAAAAACTCCCCGGCTGGTACTAATCCCCAAAGAGGCCCTTCGGGGTCGTGGGCGAAGATGAACCGAAAGTGAAACGGCGTTTGACGCCGGCCGCCTGGCCGGCGGGTTTACCGGGCAACGAGCTGGTGTTTGATCCAGCGAAAAGGTCCTGCGCCCCGGTCACAAGCGATGCTAAACCAAACGCCAGTATAAGCGGACGGAGTACCACGAACAGGAAAAACGATGAAGATTCGGATGCTGTATTTTGGTTGTTGAATCCTGATAGGTAATACCAGGGAATCAGGGTTCAAAACCACATACTCTCTATATCGTGAGGGAAGGGGCCTTTTGCGCGCGCTTTTTTAGACACCAGACACCCCGCCAGCGGTACAAATCGCGGTTCTCGACACCAGATCGACAGCGAAAATTCTCTGTAACTCGTTACACGGACAGCAGTTATGGAAACCACTGACACCCGAAACACCGGCCAGTCGGGTATCATTTTCGCAGCGCTCGTCACGGTCATGTTCTCCGCGCTCTGCATGTGCGATTTAGCACACGGGGCGCCAGAGGCCCTGACGTGGGCCGTGGCGTCGCAAGACCGCCAGAGGCACTTTGAGCCATCGCAATGGTACAACGTCTTCTACGTCCACACTGGGGCCGTCCCGGAGGCGATCCGTGGCGACATGGAGTCCGCCCTCAAGATGATGCTGTGCTCCACGTCCCGCGAGCACGTGATCGAGGCCCAACTACCCGTGTTGGTGGCCGATGGCCTGTGGCGGATCGACTTGCGCGGCCTGGGCTGGCACTGGCGGGACTGGTACGCGGTGCTCAAGGATTACCCCTATAACAACGGGATCCCGCTGGTGATTGACGGCGGCTGGCTGGTGGTCACGCTCGCGGACTATTCGTCCGCCGGCACCGGAAAAACCCCCGCCGGCTACCTGCTCTTGTACGGCTCGGCCGGCGTGCCGAAAACCGGCGACGACTTCATGCGCTTCTGGGGTTATGGCGGCAAGACCGACCTGCATTTCGGCTTGATCGAGGCGGCGAGCGGCGTGGCCCAGAATAGCGGATCGCAAGGCCCGCGGGTCCGCTGGATCGAGAACCGGCCGGTCGCCCGCGGCTACGGGTGGGCGACTCGCGACGTTTTCGCGGCGACTCCCGATAGCGATCCGCTGGAACATCCCGACGGCCGCTTTGCGCACGACGGAGAAGAATACATTGCCGGCGTCCCGAAAATGTCGCAGCGGACCGGCGCGCGGGGCACGTTGCAAGCCTACTTTCTGGCGCTCGGGAAGGATTCTCGGCTGGGGGCCGGGAATCGCATCGAAGAGGCGAGTGTGAAGCTGGTCCGCGACCACAATGAATTTCGCGGAATCACGTCGATCCGCACGAGCGGAAGCTGCATCGGCTGCCACGTGCCGGGTATCAACCCGCCCACGCTCAACGGGCTTCGGGGTTTTCTGGACGGCGGCGGAAAGCTATATTCCACGGCGCGGCAAAAGCTCGCGCTGGAACGGTTTCATCTGTCGGATGTCGGCAAGGAAGTGAAGCGGAACCAGGAAGATTATGCGGACGGCGTGGACATGGCGACCGGCCAGACCCCGGAGGAAATGGTTGCCTCGTTCGTCAAGGCGGTCGCGTGGTATGATTCAGACGTGACGCTTGCCCAAGCGGCCGCCGAGCATGGGATCGCGGCGGATGAGTTGCGGTTGGCGCTGGGCTATGCGGAGAGTGCCGGCTTCCGTTTGGGCGCGCGGTTGAGTGCCCTGGCGAACGGCAAGGCGATGGCCCGTGCTCATCGGGAGGAATCGTTTTTGACGGTGAGGCGGGCCGTCAATCTTTGGGTGTCTGGTCGATCGATGTGATTGACCCCGCGGCGCAAGACCTTGCAGTCGACGACACTGTGCCGCAGTAAATAACGTGCCTATAGCACGAACAAAAAGTGTAACGGAAACGGTGTCGGAAAGCAAACGGAGGGAATCGGAAAGTGAAAAGCGAAACGATCAACGAGCGGGCAAGGCGGGCGGCAATCAAGTCGGGGGTCGCTTTTTCTGGGAAACCCGGCGAAAAACACATCTACTCGGATGAGTGGCACACTCCGCCGCACATCATTGACGCGCTTGGACCATTTGACCTCGATCCTTGTGCCGGCCCGATGAAGTTTGCGAAACACAACATCGGCGCGGACCAAGACGGGCTTACATCAATCTGGGAAGGCCGAGTGTGGCTGAACCCGCCGTTGAGTCAGTTAGAGGACTGGCTCGCGAAGTTCATTGGTCATGGAAATGGCGTTGCCCTCGTGCCCTCCAGGACGGAAACACAATGGTTTCAGCGATTGGTTTCGCGGGCCACGAGCGTGCTGTTTCTGCTGGGTCGGATACGATTCGAGTCGCCGGCCGCGGACAGGCTCGCCAAACGTTCTTCACCCGTGGGAAGTGTGCTGGTTTCCATCGGTCAGCAAAATGAAAACTGCTTGCGGGAATCCCGGTTGCCTGGAATTATGATGAAGTGGTGGTTAGTTCAATAAAAGGAAGCGAGCCATGAAAACACGTGATCTATTCATCCGAAACACGTTGACCGTCGCCGTGCTGCTGGCGTGCCTGGTCTCGACCTGTTACGCCCGCCGGTGCCGAGTGATCGCGCCTTCGGTCGTGACGGCCGTGCCGATCGTCACTCAGAACTTTTTCTATTCGGTGGGCGAGTCGTTGCAGGTCGAGGCGCTAATTGAAAAACGGATTCGCGGTGACGCGGACTACCGCGAATTCCGCGAATTCAAGGCGTTCAAAGCGGAAATGGCGGAGTTCCTGCAATGGAAGCAAGCGAAGGAATCCGGGGAAGTGCGGACCGTCGGCCGGCCGTCGATGTTGCAAACCTACTGCGCTAGGTGCCACTCGGCGGGCGGAGACAACGCGACGGCGCGGGCGGGTTTCGCGCTGGAAACCGATCTGGTAACGGCCGACGATCGGCTGCGGGCGATGCAGCGGGTATTGCACGACGACCCGAAACTTTCGATGGCGAAGCGGTCCGGATTGGACAAGGCGGACAAGGCGGCCGACCTCGGCCTGCTGTTGCGGGAATTGGCGGTTCCGATAGAATCGAGAGCGCCGGCTTCGCCCCGGCGTCCGGCCCGAAAAGACTCTTCGCCGGAGTGATATTATGTTATTCGCGTTGTCGACCGAATGGGCAAATGCGATTCTCGTTTTGCTGGTCGTCGGCGCTGTCGTTGTTTACTTCCACCTCACCAAGGAGCGATTGCCATGAAAAGTTTGCTCTCTATTTTGTGCGTTGTGTTCGCGGTCTTCGTGACGTCGCAAGCGGCCCAGGCAACCGGCGTCATCGTCCAAGCCCCGTGCGTTCACGGCGGCTTTGCCGTCAACTCGTTCAGCGGTTACGGCGTCAACCAGTTCGCCGCCCGGCCGCTGGCGTTTCAATCGTTCGCCGTGCATCCGTTCGCGTTCCAGTCGTTCGGCGTGCGTGCCGTTCGCGTTCGGTCGTTCGGCGTGTTCCGTCCGCCGGTCGTGATCCAGCGGCGCGGGCTGTTTGCTCCGCGCCGCGTGCTTATTCGCTAAGGCTAGGGCGTTGCCGCGGGGTCCGTCGCTCCGGTTTCATGCAGCCGGGGCGGCGGGATTTTTGGTTTCGCCGGAGCCACGATCATGCGAACCCTGAAGATCAAGCGACGGAAGTGCTGGCGGTGCAAGGATCGACCGGCTTGCCGTCACGGCCTGTGCCGGGCGTGTGAGATCGTGCGGGATATGGAAGAGGACATATTGCGCAAGGAGATTGTTGCGCTCTTCGATTCCAAGTCACTTGGCTACCCACAGCTTCAAAACACGCTCCAATATCAATGATCCCGCTCGCATCCATCGACTGGCCGGCCTCTTTTGTCGCTGCAACCGCGATTGTCGCGGCGATCGGCGGCATTCTGGCGTGGTTCAAAATCGAGGGATCGACGGAAAAACACCGGCCGGACGGCCGCTCATGCGTGGAGGCAACCAAGTCCGTGGAAAGGGTGATGGAGGTAAAGTTCAACGCGCTCAACGAAAAAGTGGACGACGAGAAAGCTGAAAGACGAATCGACCAGGCGATCATCCACGATCGGCTGACCGAAGTGGACAAAAGTCTCAGCGGTAAAATCGACGCGCTCAGTTCAACGGTCATCGAGGCGATGAGAAAGCGTGATCGGTGATGGAACGTAACCTTGTCAATGTGGTTGCCTCGCTGCTTTGTTTCCCCTTTCCCTGGTGCTCCAACGAAGTCGTCACGACGGATCATGTTGACGCGATCGTGCTGAACAACGTCGGCAGCACTGGGAAGTCTTACGTGCTGTTTTTGCGATGGGTGCCCGGCAACGACAGGCCGGAATATCTCTACGTGGCGGATTGGAGGGAAGCAGCAGTGGTCGGCGGGACGCGGCGCAGCGGACGCGGGTGGGCGCTGGATTGGCGTGAGAACTGGCGGCGGCGGCACGTGTACTCCCCGCAATACGTGGAGTGGTCGACGTGGCACGACATTGAAATCGAGGACCGCCGCTGGTTTCCCATGACAGACAGGGTTCCGCTTACCAACCTGCCAGAGAACTCCCCGCGATGATCTACATTGTCGGCTACCTTCCCCGCACCGGCAGCACGTTGCTGATGAAGGCACTGCGCGGCGGCGGGATGATGTTGAACTGTCACGCCGGCCGCGACCACTTCGTGAAGCAGTTTGAGGACGAGCATTACAGGGTCCAGCGTGATGGGGCGAGCGTTCTGGAATTTGACCACGCGAGGTGGGACGATCTGCGCGACGGTCAGGCCCACAAGGTGTTCCTGCCCGCCTTGAACTCCCTGCCGGTGCGCTGCGAAGGCTATCGGATCGTGATCCCGACCAGGATGCCCGATGAGGTCGCGGAGAGTTATCGGCGGTTGGTGGATGTCCCGGAAGGGTCGATGAGTGGCGAAGTGCTGGCTTCCCACCAGGCTGGCAAGCAGCGTGAGTGTGAAAACATCCGCCGGGCGATGATCCATTTGGTTCCCGACGTGGTGGGCCGCATGAGGAATCGGCGGGACGTGGAAAGCGTGGTGCTGATGCCGCTGGCGCGATTGTCCAGATGTCCGACGGCCGAACTCTCGCGGCTGAAAGAACATCACTGGCCGATCGACGTGGACGCGGCCTCCGAAATCGTGGGTGAAACCAGTGAAGTCATTTTGGCAACCACCTGATGGCGCCATTGTAGAAATTGGCGCGCTCCGCCGTCTTGCGAGCAAGACCTGGCTGATTGGAAGCCCCGCGCCCGGCGTGGAAAAACGCCGCTTGCAACTGGCGGTGGGGCCGGTGCATGTGCCGACCAGCTTTCAGGATTTTCGGCGCGGGCTTGCCGTTGGTTGGGAGGACCCGGACACCGATTGGGTACACGATGGCGACCGGTGGCTTTTGCCTGGCGCGATCTACGGCTGCCACGTGCTAGATGGCGAGATCGGCTACAGCGTCTATGACTACGAGACTGGCCGCAACACGGACGTGCGATTGGTGGAGATTGACGGCTTGGCAGTTGGCGCGGTCCCAACTCCCCAGAGCTTGGGCGAGGTGCTGACGTGGGACTTCGGGGACGGTCGAACGATCTACTTGCGCGCGGACCTGCACAAGCTGTTCTGCTTCAAGCGTTTCACGGGGTCCGCGGTCCGGCCATTTCGTTTCAAGTGGCAGATTGACGAACACCAATTTTTCAATACCGACGGGATGCGGGTCAACTATTCGACGGCCGGGCATGACAACGCTGACCGCGATGAGCGGCCGGCGAACATTTACGGGCGAGCGAACCATCGCCGGCAGTTGGTGATCGCCAACAACCACACCGGACCGTTCGTCGTGAGAGGCCAGTGGTTGCGGCGGATCGTCGAGGAAGTATGGGAGGGTGATACCTGGGCCGTCACGGACGCTTCCACGCGCGAGCGGCAAGCGGTTCGGGAGCACGTCGGCGCGCTGCTGGTGGACCAGGACATCGACGTGGACGTGTCGGCGGACGCCGACGACGGATACGACGATGCCGGCGGCACGTTTCGCTGCCAATACGCCGCCACGGGCAATACCTTGGCGGACGTGGGGGCTGGATACTTGCCACGGTTCCGCTGGTCGGGAGTCACGGTTCCCCAGGGCGCGACGGTTGATGACGCGACCGTGACGTTGACACTCGACGGCGGTGGGGGCGGGACCGTGGACGGGGTGTTCGATTTGCACGACGCCGATTCCATCGCGGCCCTTTCGTCTGGCGGATGCGATACTTCCTTGACCGCCCTGACGGGGACCGGCAACACGGTATCGCTCCTCGGCATCGGCCTGACAGGTACGTTGGTGATCGACGTGACGGCTGCCGCGCAGGCATTGGCGGATCGCGTCGGCTGGGCGGAAGACACGTTGGCCGGCTTCTTCACCTCGGTCACGCAGTCGGGCTTTCGGTACTTCGACGATCGCTCGGGCGGTGCCACCGGGGTCGCGAACCTGGTGGTAAACTACACGGCAGTGGGCGGCGGCGGTACGATTCTTCCCATGATGCTTCAACAGCATTGAGGATAGTATTATGTTTGTGCGACGCATCCCCGCCGGCACGACGGACGTATCGGTGGTGATCCGAATCATTGATTCAACGGACGGGACGCCGGAAACGGGCGTGGTCTTCGATACCGCCGGGATCGACTTGGAGTATCGGCGCGAGGGCGCGGCCTCGGTGGATATTACCGAAGCCACGCTCGCCGCCCTGACCACCGCGCACACCGACGGCGGGTTTCTGCACATCGGCAACGGCTACTACCGGCTGGACCTCCCGGATGCCGCCTGCGAGGCTGGTGTTTCTGGTGTTCTGGTCCACGGCGTGGTCACTGGAATGGTGGTCATTGGCGCGTACATCGAACTGACGAACGACGTGACTCACGTTGGCGGCACCGTGCAGACCGCCGGTGATCTGGCGGCGCTGGTTGATACGGTCGATACCGTTGTGGATGATATAGCGACCCAGATCGGCGTAGCCGGAGCCGGATTGACAGCCATCAATCTGCCAGACCAGACGATGAACATCACGGGCAATTTGTCCGGTTCGGTGGGTTCGGTGACGGGAAGTGTCGGCAGCGTGACGGGGGGGATCAACACCGGCGTCGGGACGATCACCACGTTGGACGGTCTCGACTCGGCGCAGGATTCCCAGCACGCCATCACCCAAGACGACATGCTGGGCTACGCCCAATTGATCTGCCGCAGTGATGCCGCAATTGCCGCGGACCGCGCCGCGGAATTGGCCGCCATCAACGCCGATGAAGGAACTGGCGCCGGTGACTACGCCAACGAGACCGAATCCAATGAGGCCATGCGGGACCGCGGCGATTTGGCTTGGTCGACCGCCACGGGGTTTTCGACCCTCGATACCGCCGACGTGAACGCCGAAGTGGTGGACGCCCTGGCGACCGACACCTACGCCGAGCCGAGCGGTGTTCCCGGTGCAACCATTTCCCTCGCCAGCAAGATCGGCTACCTGGCAATGGCGTTGAGAAACCAGTGTACCGTGAGTGCCGATTTCAAAACCTTTTACGACGACGCGGGGTTGGCCCAATGGCGCAAGGCCCTGTCCGATGACGGCACGACCTACACCGAAGGGGAGGCCGCGACACCCTGATGGCCGTCGACTCCGCTGCCAAACGCCGATCACTCTCCGGCGTTCCCTTTCTTCCGCTGGTGCCGGGCGTGACGCCGGACGCCGCGCAGCCAGTCGCGTGGAGACAGCAGGCTGGGTGGGGATATTCAGGCATTTCCGCCGCCGCCGCCACTCCCTATGATCCGAACAGATATGCGATCACCCGATCGCGAGAGTTGCACCGCTCCCGCAACCAATTCCGCGACGTTCCTCCAAGTTAGGGAAATAACCGATGGACGACAAGAAACTGACCGAAGCACGCAAGCGGCTGGACTGGCTTTTGTCCCGCGGAGTTGAATGTAACGAGGCCGCCGACAAGTTGGAAAAGAAGTTGGCGGAGATGAAGCGCGATTACCACACGACCACCGCGGAGCGGACCCGTCTGCGGATAGAAGCTGAAACTCTCAGCCGAGAGATCACCGGCGAGATCAAGCGCCGGAATCAACTGAACGCCGAGGCGGCCGGCCGGCCGTCCAGTCCGCCAAGAAAGCCGCGGCCGCCGAGCCAACCGATTCCGCCAGCGCCTTCTCGCGCGAGGAGCCTGTGGTACGCCTTGACTGGACGGTAACGGCGGTCAAACCTGCCCGCGCTTGTACTTCTTTCTCGCGCTGCGTTTAATCGGCTCCGGCCCCGGGAAGCCATCCCGCGCCGCGTGAACCGCCAGACGCGCGGTAAACCAAGTCCACTTGAGTTTGGCATGTTGATGCGGACGCTTGTACGGACCATATTGTTCTTGCAGCACGGAGGCGATGTTCTCGTATGAATGTCCGGCGTCGCGCAAACCACTGGCGATGTTGCACAGGTTGCGAATCACAGGGTCCTCGACATACCTTCGCTTGGGGCGCCGACCGACGATCTTCCACCCCCAAGCGGCACTGCTTCCGACCGGCATGCCGTTCTTTCTGCGGGCGGCGTTCGCTTCGATCACGCGCTGATGCTTGTTCTCCAACTCGAACTCCCCCAGGGAAGCCAACACGTGCGCTATCATTCTTCCGGTGGGAGTGTCGGTGCAAAGGCCGGTGTTGCAATAGTGGAGAACGATTTCGCGCTGGGTCCAATCACGGATCGTCACGCAGCAGTCGGCAATGGACCGGAAAGCGCGGTCCCCCAGGGCCAGCAACACATGATCTCCGGCCCTCGCGTTGCGGTCGATGTATCCACCTCCCTTCCGATCGCGCAGAGGAATGGTGGCACTGACGGAGTTGTCTTCGATGAAATCCAGGACCTTGGCGTTGGGGAACTCACTGAACTTCCAGGCCATGTACTGAGTGAGCATGTTCCGCTGGGCCGGTATGCTCGCGATCTGGGTGGCATCGGACATGCGGCAGTACGGGAAGGCATAAAATACCCGGTCCCTGGAGATTTTGTGCAGCGGTTCCACGGCGTCCTCCCAAGCAGGCGGCAACGGCACGCGGGCCGGGTTACTTCAGCATTTCCACGATTTCCGCGTGGCCACATTTCGCCGCCCACCGAACCGCCTCGCCGCGGTGCTCGTCGGTGATCGGGCCCGCCGCCAGCAGCATCGCCACGATCTCCGTGTGGCCACCGGCCGCGGCCAGCCAAACCGCCAAGCCGCGGTCCGCGTCGGTGATCTCGCCGACGCGGATGCGCTCGACGGCGGCCAGGGCCTCGCCGGCGTTGGAAAGAGCCATCGCGCTGGAAAGCAGCGCGTGCTCGACCGATTGGCCGATCCACTCGTTCGGCGGACCTTCGCTGGGCACCGGCAGACCGGCCTCCAGGCACGCACCGCCGTACAGGCAGCAAGCGGTGCCGCACTCGTTCCGCCACCGGCCTTGGTAGTATTCCCAGTCGGCGTTGAACCGGCCCGTCCCGGCCATCGCCGCCGCGGCGTAGACGTGCTTCGCAAGTGGCATGATATCCGTCATGGTTGTGTGTCCCGTGCAAAAAAGCGCCGGCCCAAGAGTTGTCTCGACCTTGGCGCAATTGCGCGAAGAATCCGCTTGGAACCGGCGCCTGCGGGCCGTGGAGATCGAGACGCCGACAGGATAGAGGAGCGTTCTCTTGGCGTCAATACCAAAATCAGGCCGATGTTGTCATTTTGTTTTTTTGCGCATCCGGCCCAACAGCGCCTTGTACGCCAGCGCCGCCCGACGTTCCTCCGGCGACATTGCGGCGAGTTCGTCTTCGGGGATATACACCTGCTTGAACACACGACTACCCGGAAGGTCCCGCATCAGGTCGCTGATTCGCTGACGGAGCTTGGATTGTTTGGCCGCCTGCGAAACGTCCGTCAACCGAACCCCCGTCCCCAGATTGACGGCCTTGGAAAGGGCTGACTTCCGTTTTTCGGTCTCGGTGGCGGTGCGGATCGTGGTCAACAGTCTCGATGCCGGTGAGTTGGCAAGGATCGGATCGAGCACGTTCATGCCTGGGTATCGTACCGGCTCCTCTTGCCCCGTTATGTTGCCCAAAATGCGGCCCGTCACGGGGTCCAAGTCATCCATTGGTCGACCACCACGCGGACCTTTTTGGAAGAATGATTGCCTGGTAATGGCTTCCAACGGACCTTTGATGATCGGATTCAATCGGGACAGCGCCTCCAGCCCCGGACCGCTGCCGGCGAATGACAGCGGGTCTTCGTGCATCAGACCCAATCCGGTCAGGTATCGCTCGTCGCCGCCTTCTCCCGGACCGATCAACGGGAACCCTTCTGGAATCGGGATGGCGGCCGACGAACCCACGTAATCCGGCATCAATCCGCCTTGGCTGCCGGACAGGTTGGTCGCCCGGATGGACTGCGCCATCTTTCCACCTGGATGTTCCCAAAGCTGTCGGACAGTGTAGGGCGTCACGCCTCGGAAGAACTTGTAAAATGGGAACAACCGCGTCATGAATTCGCGCTCGAACTTCGTGTACGCCCGGCCCGCGTAGTCGACCTGCGCCGCCTTGATCTTCGATGCCGCGTACCCAGGATCGACGCCCTTGGTGAGTTGTTGGATGAATGGGCTTAGCCGGTTCAATCCTTCCACCAGGTATCCCACGTCCTCTCCGGCCGCCATTGGTCCGAACGTGCTCTTGACGGCCCCGCCAACCCCGCGAACACGCGGGCTTCTCACGAGCGTGGTGTCGTCCGTCAGGCCGGCATATTTTTTGAGTGTTTCCAGACCCACTTTCGATGGTTTGCCGCCGGCAATGCCGCCTGGAAAGTTTCCCATCAGATCGTCAAGTCCCGACGCGGCGGGCAGGTCCCGTCCGACAATCGATCCTGTCTCGCCAACGTATCTTGGAACCAGGTTGTTTTGGTGGGCCAGGCGGCGGATCACGTCGGTGCCCGCTTCGTCCGTCAGGGAACGTCCTTCACGGACGAGCATCTGGCGGACCTTCGGAATCTTGGCGGCTCCATCCATCGTTCCGCCTTCCAGGATGTGCTTGGCCGCGCGGACGCTGGACAGTGAAAACATGCCGCCAAACCAGTTCTGCATTTGGCCGCTCGTCAGGTTTCGCATGTGAAACGCGGGCCACGCGCTGGTGACGCCAGCCTTGAAAAGGTTGCTCACCGGATCGATCAACTTCATAATGGCTGACGCGCCTTCCGGTCCCGTGAACCCTTTCATCAACCGCGTCATGTCCTCGGCGAGATCGGCCGGAACGGGAATCTCGGCGGCTGCATTGATCGCTCTTTTGAGCGATCTGGCGTCAAGATTGAGTATTTCCCCCTTGCTTTCGGCCATTAGTTCCAAGTATTTGTTCAACCCTCCTTTCTTCTCGAATCCAATGTCCTTCAGTACATCTGCCAGGCGTACCGTGTCCGATCTGGTGCTGGTTCTGTGCGCCAGGTCCATGAATTCCCCGTCCGCCAGATGGGTGAGGGCCCGCCTGGCTGTCTCGATCGCTTCGTGGCCGGTGCGCATCCGAACATAGGCGTCCATCATCGGATGGTTCCCGAATACACCTACTTCCCGCTGCTCTTTCGTCAGTTTGTTCTTCATCCAGGCCGCGATGCGGCGGCTGGCGCGCATCGTCGTGGTGGTGCCGTCATCGAACGTGGTCTCCAGGTCCAGCACGCCGTATTTTTTCTTGATATACGTACCCAGCCTCTTCGTCGAGGCGCCATCGGCAATCATCTTGTTGAATTTCTTGTCCTTGGCGATCTGCTGGATCGTGGACGTGCCTTCCGGCAACTCCTTCAACCATGCCTTTCTGGCAAGCTCGGAGGGGTCGAACACACTGGCGACCGTCGCCGTGCGTCCCCCGCCGGAAACCTGACTCAAATATCGAGGCCAGTATCGGGCCGCCGCATCAACCAACTCGCCTCCCTTCAAGCCCCACTCGCGGGCTTCGGAAATGAGAGCGTCGAATTCATCCCATTGCCGGCCAAACATCTTCGCCAACTCGCCTGGCGCGGCGTCGATGCCTTCACCGATTCTCCGCAGGGCCTCGGCCGCTTCCGGCGTGCTGGCGGCCGCTTTCACGGTGCGCTCGCCGCCGGCGACTGGCAGTTCGGCGCCGGAGTCGATCAGGTCTTGAAGATTCTCGCCGGTTACAGCCGAGGCCCTCTGGCCCGCCTCCGTCTGGCCTTCAAACACATCCGCGGCCAACCGCTGACCGGCTTCACTGCCGGTATCCAAGGTGGATGAATTGAACAGACGATGCCATGCGCGTCCTGGCGACAGCGACGTGCCGGGGATGTTGCCGTACCGCAGCGCGCGTCCCGCGCGGTCCATTCCGCCGGCGATCTTCTGCGCCGTCCTCCCAGTGCCGCCCAGCAGCGACGATTCCTTGAACGGCAACCCGACTCCGAACAGCCCGCCGAGCTTTTGCCCGGATAGTTCGGCAACCGTGGTTCCGTGCGCCTTGGCGGCCGTTTCCGCGGCTTCACGGGCAGCCGGGCTGGTCAGCAGATCGTCCAGCGTGGTCGTCATCCGGCCCACTCTCGGACCGACGCCGTGACCGGCCGCCTTGCCGACGTTCTTTGCCAGGCCCGCGGCCGTGGCCACCTTCCCGGCCTTGGAGAGCGCGGAGCCGCCCATCGTCAAGTACGTCAACGGGTCCAGCAGAACTTCCGTCCCGAATCCGGCCACGTCTCCCCAGTCCAGACCGGCCGTGTTCTCATCCAGGATTCCCATCCGCTCCAACAGGTCGCGTCCGCCCACGCGCTCCTGGGGGTTGAAGATTCCCGGCAACGGGTTTTCTCCGGCCAACAGGGCACGAATAATAGCGCTCGGCGTGTCGAGGATATTTCCGACCGTCCCGGCCCACCCCAGGGCCGTGCCGCCAATGTTTGAGATCAGCGACTCTTCCTCTTGGGGAGTCAGCGCCGCGCCCCGGCTGGCGCGCGTGCCAGCGCGCGCGAGGCTGGGAAGTCCGGCATAAAGTGATTCGTAGGAGATGGCCATCAGGGGAACCTAGAAACCACCTTGTAGTTTGGGTAGTCGTGCCCCTTGCCGCTTCGGATCGCTTTCCATGAGGGGAAAACGATATTGCCCGCCGCGTTCTTCCGGCAAGGCGCCCCTGCTCTGGAGAATCCCGCGAATCGCGTTAATTCTCGCTCGGCGAAGCTGGTACTCCTCACTCGTTTCCAAGCGGGACGAGAACCAGCTCCCGACGTTGCCAGGACCGCGGCCGATCTTCTCGTAGTCCATCATTTTTTTCAACAGGGCATCGTTGCCGCCGATCGAGAGGCTTAGCTGATCCTTGAATTCTGGATGCGCGCTCATCGCATCCAGCGTTGCCACCATGTCCGGGTTCCCATCCTTGTCGACCAAGCCGGCCTTGATGGCTGCCAGCTTTTCGCGTTGCGGAGTGCCGGTGGCATACTCGGCTTCCGCCTTGGTCTTGGCGGCGTCGCTCTTCGCGAGTTCGCCCTGGGCCGTGCGCAACGTGTTCTCGGATTTCCGTGATTCCTGGAGACTTGCCTGATCGCTCTCCAACATTCCGAGCTTTTGCTCTTCGGTCTCTCGCGAGAGACGGGATTCATGGGCTTTCGTCATCTGGTCGTAGAGACGCGGATTGAGGACCGCCAGGGCCGGCGGCGGCGGACCGGAAACGTCCGCTTTCTCCCCGGAGGAGCGCATGGCCTGCAAGGCGGCGATCGTGTTCGGCGGAACTCCCATGCGGCGCAACTGCTTCTGCTCGACTTTCCGCTGCTTGTAGTCCTCGTACTGCCGCGCCTTGGCTGACACGCGGTCCTGGTAGGCTTGATAGTTCTTGGCACGCCGCACGTCCTCCTCATCCACGCCCCCCGGTCCCGCCGCCATGATCTCTTTCTGGTCGGACGAGATGTCAATCCCCTGATTGGTCAACACCTTGATGATTTCGCTGGGGAGCCGGCGGCCTTTTCCAATATCCGCTCCGCCGCGGACCGTCGGAATCGGTCCCAGCATGGTTTCCACCTGTTCGGGAGTGTAGCCCCGTTTGTAGAGCGCTCCGCGATCCTTGCCGTGCGAGATCAACAATTTGCGCGGCTCGTCCATGACGCCGGGCTGGTAGCTGATTATCGGCTCGCCACGGTCCCCCACGGCCGCGGCGGCCGCGGCGGACATCTGACGCACACGCTGCTGCATCGCGATTAGTTCCGCAAGCGGCACCGGCTGTAGCTGTTTGCGCGGGTCGACAAACTGCCTGCGTCCTCCCACCATGTCCGACGCCAAGTCGCCTTGGTCGCCGATCGTCTGGTAATTGTTCGTCAGGGCCGCCAAGGCACGTTCGCGGTTCTCACCTGGTTTGAGTGGGAACCCCATCGCACTGCGGCGAACCTCGAACGGCAGCGGCTGCTTGCCACGATCTGGTGAAAGCTCGCGCGCATTGGCGAGGTTCTCTTTGATTCGCTCCCGTAGCCGGATGACCTCCGGCAATCTCCCGGCCTTGGCTCTTTCTTCTTCCTCGATCCGTTGCGCCCACGCCTCGGTTCCGGGACTGACCGTCGTTGGTCTCGCATAAGGCGCGACTGGAAAAGGATTCCCTGGTTGCGCATCGCCGCCGGCGATCGGTGGTTCTTGCGCATCGAGGAAAGGGTTCGGGCGCGCGATGGCCGCAATGCCCGGCAACGGGCCGCCCGGACCTTCCGCCCGCGCGGCATCGGAACTCGTCCGCCACCGCCCGGCGGCCATCTGTTCCACCGTCATGGGAGAACCGCCGAGGTCCGTGGCGGCTGATCGAGGGACGAATGGCGGACCGGAAAGATCAGGGTCCACGTCCGGCGATGGCGCTGCGGCTGGCTGTCCTTTCCTCGAAAGGAGCTTCATCAGCGCCATGATTGCCGGTGCCTGGTCTGGCCCCCGTCGAATGGCTTGTTCCAACTCCTGCTGATTCGCCAGGTTTCTCTGGGCCTGCAACACGCGCATCGTAAACTGTACTGGACTCTCACCAGGCATCTTTTGGGGAAGGACTCGCGGCAACTGGTAATCCGCGTCCATCGGAGGTTCGAGCGGTCGAGCGGGACGATCCACCCGAGGCATCATCGTTGGCGGCATCGTTGGCGGCATGGTGATTGCCCTTAATAGTTCGGCGCGGGCTTCCGGTTTAAGCGGTTGTACAGGGACGCGCCTTGTGACCGCGGGGCCGAGAGTTGTTGCTGAAAGTTGCTTTGGCTCTGCTGCATGGGGTAGGTTGTCCCGGTCATCGCCGGTTGCTGGTAACTGGTCGGGGAGACACCGTACTGCTGCATCGTCTGCTGGTTCGGCTGGTTGTATCCGATCCCGCCCGGCTTCTCGAACATCCCGCCGCGGCCAGTGACAAGAAACGGATTCTGGCCGGACATTCCTCCCCTCCCAGCCCCCAGGTTGGTGGCCGGATTGAATTGTGTGAAGGAAGGCCCGCCGCCCCCGCCGCCAGAAGCGAGGAAGTGGTTGGCGTAATCGTTCCGCATTCCCTGGCCGCCGTCCATCGGGGGCTGTTCGTAGGGTTGAATCCCCGGCATCGTCTGGCCGGCGTGAATCCCTTGTGCTCCGATTCCGGTGGAGTTCGGCGGAGCGGTCCAGGTTCCTCCGCCCCGGCCGTCGTCCGCGAAGGTTCCGGCACCGCCGCCCGTGGCTGGATTGCCGCTGAATGGTCCGCCTCCGCCGCCCTGGCCTTCCGGGAAGCTGATTGGGAAACCGCCTCGGCCTTCCGGGAATCTGGTTTGGAAACCGCCGCCGCTTCCGCCGCCGCCACCTCCACCGACCACGGGCCCTGTAAACTGAAGCTGATTAAAAGGCGCCATGACTACATTCCCCCCAGCGCCGACCCAACCAGCCGGTCATAAAGGCTCAGCACCGGCGGAAGGCCGCTCAGGCGCTCGTACTGGTCCTGTTCCATGAATGTCGTTCCCAGACCGCCAAGACCAAGAAATTCGTTCTCGCGGGCAATCTCGCCCTGCCGGCGGAAGGCATCGTTGGCCAACCGGTCTTGGAGCGGAATCATGGCCCTGGCGTTGGCGCCGGACAACAGACCCTCCGCGTAGGTCGGCATCGCCGCCGCCGCCGTGCCGCCGCCTCGTGACGAACCCGGCTGGGTGAACGGCTTCATCGCGTAGTCCATCGGGACATAGCTGTCCGCGAATTGCTGGTTGACTAGATGTTGCGTCTGATCCGGGGTGTACAGGCTGCCTGGCGTAATGCTGGTGTTGATTTGTGACGGATCGCCGCCGCCTGCCCCATCGCCGCCGCCTGCCCCATCGCCGCCGCCTCCGCCTGCGCCAGTCCCATCGCCTCCACCTCCGCCTGCGCCGCTGCCCTGGACGCCGTACACCGGCAAACCACCCCGCCACTGTCCTGACGCATCAACATTCGATGATGAATCCAAGGCAACGTTCGGGAATCCGTAGTATTCCTGAGTCGCTGGCGTACTGCCTGGCGGCGGAATGCTGGGACCCGAATAATTGGTCGGCCCCAAACCCCCCCGCCACTGTCCTGGCGGCGTTGTGATCCCACTAGGCCAGTTGAAAGTGGCATCCGGCCGGCCGATGCCAGAGAATCCGCTGGGACGATTCATAAATTGGTTGAGGGGCATGGCGGGTGGTTCCTAAATTGCCCCGGCCGTGCTGCCGGCGAGGTGAAGAGCGGCGTTCCGACCGGCGACTCGATCCCGCAACGGAATCTGTCGCAGACGAGCGTACAGCCCGCCTCCTTGAAGGCCCGCTTGGGAACGGGCGATCTGGGACGCCAACTTGCGGGTCGCCTCTTCGCTGCTCACCGTGCGGTCAAAATCAGTCCCCAATCGGTCCGCCCCCTGGCTGAGGAGGTTTCTCAGGTGGCCGCTGGTCCCGCCAGTGGACTGGCCGCTGACTGTCGGCGCTCGGGAACCGGAAACTCCCGAATACAGGTCCGCGCCGCGCGCGCGGTCGGCGGAAAGGTCTGGTCCTTCGGAAATGCCGGTGTCATAGTTTCCACCGACGCTCATGCCGCCCGGACCGGTGAAGCCCGCCACGCCGCCGCCGGCCCCTCCCCCGCCACCACCCAGGCCGAATCCGCCCAGGATGCTCTCGAACAGACCGCTCAGCGGCTCGATTCTCTCCGCCGGAGTACCCTGCCGGTAATTTAGCCCCTCTTGCTGCATCCGCTCCTGGATAAGTGGTTGGTTGAGGGCGTTGCGCTGCATCGTGGCCAGTTGGTTGGCCAGGTTCGCTTGCGCGAACTGCTGGCCGATCTGGGCGCCCAGCCCGCCAAAACTGTTCAGCGCTCCAATCTGGCCGCCGACCGCGTTTCCGAACGCGCCCCAGCCCAGGTCGGCTAGATTCTGGCCTGGCCCCCATCCTTGGTTTTGAGGCGCTGCCCAGAAGTCCATGTCGTTGATGGCCATTGGTTTGTTCCTGTCCCTGTCAAGGGCGGCGATTATGTCCTCGGCACGTCCCACGATTATACCCCGCTACGGAGTCCCGCTGTTGTCTATTCTGCGGATCAGCATCACGAACAGGCCATCCACCCGCGGGCAGAGTATCGACAAAGGGTACGCCTTCCAGTCGATGCCAGTTGCTTCAAATGCTTCAAATGAGTCCAGCGGCGTGCAATCCTCGGTCGTGAAGTTGTCCGAGTCGTCCGTGGCCACGGCCAAATACCGCAACGCGCCGGTAGTCACTTTTTCCCAACCGCTGGGAATGTTCGCTTCCAGACCCTCCCATATTTTAACGAACCCAACCACGTCATCCAGCGTAACTCCCTGCGCCATATAGGTGCCGTCAGGCATCCTGGTGAACGTGATCGGCTGCCCGGTCACGATATTGGGAGAGAATCGAGTCGGGTTCGGGTTCGGGATGAAGACCGTGTAGACCTGGCTGGTGTCGAGGTTGTCCCCGTTGAGGTTGTCAGCGATGTAAACCTGGACATATTGTCCCAGCCCTTGATCGTCAATCCAGTTGCCCTTGGCGATGCCAATCTGGGGCGGGAAAAAAATCTGGGGAACAGGCACCCCCCCCACCATCCTGGGCCTTCCCAGGGCAATCTGGTCGAATTGAAGCGGCGGGTCGAATTTCGCCAGCCCCTCGACACACAGCGCGAAAGGTCCGTCCGGATTCTTTTCGTAGCCGTCGTCGGCGTGGCCCGTGTTTTCTGTAACCGTCAGCATGGCATCCACGGCGCCGGGCGGTCGAGTACCGTTGATCGCCACCGGCCCCCGATGCTCCAAGATCGCTTGGCAGTTTCCCAAAATGGCGCGCAGCACCTCAACCGCCTCATTGGGGAATCCCTCAATGTTGCCAAGCCGATCTAGTTCCTGCATCTGGTTCGTGAACATTGCCTGCGTTACTCTTTATCCCCAGCTTGCCCAACTTTAACAGTGCTGATTGTGATCTGGTCGGCGCCTTGGTATCCCCGCATCTCGAACGCCTGCCAGCGGTCGGTCAATGCCCGGCCCTCTCGGCGTCCGGCGTACCTCACCATCGCATATCCAGGATTGTCGGCAAGTCCGCTACGAGCAAGCTGGGCGTCCACCACGGCGTCCGGAGTCCCGGCAAGGATGGAAACCCCATCTCCCAGTCCAGCCGACGAGTGAAGCGTCTGTGGCTCCGTGGAGCGGTTCACGTAGCGCCGCAGGTCGAACACGGCCAGGTTCGTGGTCGGCTTGAATGCAATGTCAAATTGGCGACTCTGGGTCCTGCCGTCATCCACCGGCAACTCGAACAGCCCGCTCTTGAACAGCCACTCGATCGCCCCCACGATGTAGACATCCCCGGCGGCTGGTGTCGTGGTCCAGTCTGGGGTAATGTCGAGAACCGTATCCGTGTGTGACGTAATGCGGCGAATCTGCGCCTTCCCGGTCCCGCTGATAATGGCCACGGGGGCATTATCCAGTTCCCCGGAGGTCCCAAACGAGGCGGTCGAGTCCGTCAACTGCGAGGCCGTCGCGGAGGTGGCCGTCCCGCGAGTGGCGCTGGTCACGATATCGGTTGTGCCCTCGTAGGTCTTGAGGATCAGATCATCCTCGGCCCCCACGACGCTCCGCAGCCGGCCGGAAATGCTGATCTGGGTGGCGGACCCGATTTCCAGCGGGAACTTTTCAATCCACCAGGCCCGCGTCGGAATGTGAAAACAGACGGCCCGTTTCGGCCGCGTGCTGGAATCAGCCGCGAACCCCACGAAAAAGTACGCGATGGCCAGCGTTTGATCGACATGGACGTGAAACCACTTCCGATTGGCGAAGTCGATGGTGCCATCCTTCCACAGATCGTGGATATTCGCGTCGATCGGGGTCGGAATCCCTTCGGCGATCGCGATCGTATAAGGCCCCATCTGATCCATGAGAAAGGCCAGATCGGAATACTTTCCCCAACATCTTTGATTAAAGCATCCGCGCGAGGCCACCAGCGTGTGCCTGATATCGACAAGCGGCTGCCGAACGAAGCTGGTCCGGTAGATGTGCCGTTCCTTGAGGGTCCACAGGTAGGCCCCGTGCGGCAACCCGCCGGTCATGCAGTCGTCGTCCTCCGTGTTTTGCTGGACGATCGTTTCGTTCGCCGCCGCGTAGGGAGCGTTTGGTTCGGCCACCACGTCTCGCCATACGGACTCCGGTTCGTCGGGCGACGAGAAGTACCATTTGTTGCGTTCGGTCGCGCTGGGCAGGATCACGTAAAACAGCGCGCTGCCGGCATTGTCGAGGTTCTTGCCGATCGTGATCGACGTGGCGCCGCCAACAACCGTGATCTCGTGGGTTTCTGATTCGCCGTCGATCCAGATGAAGCGGCCCACCATTTCGGCCGTCCAAGCGGTCCCGGTCCCGGTGATCCCGGTATCCGCGTTCGTCTCCACCGTGCCTTCGTTATACGGCACCGGCACGCCATAGAAAGCCCGATCCTGGAAATTCACCACCACGCTCATCCAATCCGGCGGAGGGGTGTGCCGGTAGGCGCTGGCACTGCCATCGGGATAGGTAATCAGCAGGCGGTTCGCGGCATCGGCCGTCGCGGCGTCGAGCAAGGCATCGTCGCTGGCGTTGTCGTCCACGTATCCGTTCAGACTCCAGGTTCCCCCCGTCCCGTTGGAAGTGAAGGAAATGTCGGTCGTGACTTCCGTGTCGCTGTCCACGCTCGTGACTTCGTGGTCGGTGTTGTAGCCGCCCACGGAATGCCCGGCAACGGTGATCACGGCCCCGGCGGATAGTTCATGCGGCTGGGTGAACACGATTTGAACAAAACCGCCATTGTCGACAGTGTTGTTCACCGAACCGCTGTCTTGCAACTTCACGATCAAGTAGAGTTCCGTCGATTGCTCCGACGTGCTCCGCCACAGTTCGACGTAGCGGCCGCGATTCTGGGACGATTGCGC
>Ga0214472_10002284_pt1 | contig 20781 bp, 18 predicted proteins | sample RVTome_6_FD_207662 | JGI IMG/M metagenome (GOLD analysis project Ga0214472, IMG submission 207662) | Soil microbial communities from uranium-contaminated site in the Upper Colorado River Basin, Wyoming, United States - RVT140D175 | ecosystem: Environmental > Terrestrial > Soil > Contaminated >...
TCTCCAGGAAGGCTTTGCGGTCGATGTCGTCGTCGAATATGTCCTCTCGGGCGTTGCCCCGGGAGGTTACGTGATAGAGCGCGCCGTCAAATTCCAACCTCAATGGACGAGCCATGACCGAGCCTACCTATCAAATCACTTGGCTGATAGCAAGAAACAAGACCTGACCCCGTAATTTCGACGGGCAGGAGGTTCAGCCCAGCAGCTATCACAGCCCACTGAACAAAGTCAAAGAAAGTTGCAATCGGCCGCAGGCTTGCTCACCGGCGGCTGTGCCAAGAACATCACGCAAATGCGGAGATATGGGAACGGGGATTATCTTTTTTCTGATTCCATTTGCAGGATAAAAGGTTTCGCTCATATCTGCCATAGCACTTGGCAGTAGGAGAGAACACTGCAATCCTGGCAACGCCGCGGGGTCACTTGATCACCCTAGTCGCCCGCACCAGCACGTTCGGCGGTATCGTCAGGCCAATCTGCTTGGCCGCTTTCAGATTGACGATGAACTCAAACCTCATCGGCTGCTCGACTGGAATGTCGGCGGGTTTGGCTCCCTGGAGGATTTTGTCAACAAACACGGCGACGCGCTTGACGGGCTCGGCTTCGTCGGCTCCGTAGGACATCAGGCCGCCCTGGGCGACAAGATCTGCCCGCCAGTAAATCGCCGGCAAGCGATGTTTTGTCGCCAACTCCGTGATCTGTTTGTGATTACCACGGGCCAGTGTGTGGCTGGTTACGGCGAGAGCGGCGCTACGCGCCTTGATCGCCTCTTTGAATGCGTTCTCGTATCTGTCGGCGCTGCTTACCGCCATGGAATGAAGCTGCAAGCCCAGTGCTCGTGCCACCAGTTGGCTTTCTTTCCAGTCTTGCGCAGCACTTTTTTCCTGAGGATTCCACAGCACCGCGACGCGGGAGAGCTTGGCAACGGTTTCCTTGAGTAACTCCAGCCGTTTGCCCGCCAACACCGCAGAAATGTCGCTGAGACCCGTAATGTTTCCGCCTGGCCGTGCCAAGGTGTCAATCAGCCCAATCCCAATCGGATCATTCACGCGGTAAAAAACGATGGGAATCGTTCTGGTAGCGTTCTTGGCAGCGAGTGTAGCGGGCGTCGTGCTGACAACAAGCACGTCAACCTTGAGACCGACCAATTCTTCTGCCAGTGCCGGCAGCCGGTCGAGCTTATTATTAGCGGATCGAGACTCGATAGCGATGTTCTTGCCCTCAACATAGCCGAGTGGACGGAGTTCTCGCAGCAAAGAATCGCGCCGCGTGGCCGCTGAAGAGAAGGAAGTTGCCGCGAGTAGGCCGATCTTAGGGACCTTTGCCTGCTGCTGCGCCTCGGCGATCACTGCAACGGCAAGCAGTCCCACCGCGACCAAGATTAGTGACCAACCAGTTTTTTTCATTGCCCACCTCGTTTCTAAGCAGACTTATCACGCGCAGGGTAATTGAGACAGCGATTATTTACGGTAGGGGAAAGCGGATTCGTCGCGGCGGAAAAACCCAAATACGGTCGGAGACTGAACTGTAAGACGCAACCGTTCGAGTGCCCACGTAATAACAGCTGACACAAGACCGAATCAGTTTTATCACGCTCTTACAAGATTCACCCTTGCTGGTGACTCACGGCATCCCATAAAACCCCACCTAAAATCCCACCGGCGTATCCGCCGGCGACCCGGCCCACGTCAATCGCGCCTTTCATGCTCCCCGTGCAGCTCTTGACGACAGCCTATGATTCGCTGTTAGATAGCCGAAGTGACAGCGCCAACGAGGAGGTTCCCGGACAACAATGGCTATCCCTGGTGAAAAAGCGATTCAAATGGTGCGCAGCGCGCACACCCAAGCGGCGCAGTTAGACATCGCCGTCACAGCGGTGGTGGTCGATCCGAGCGGGCGCATGATCGCGCTCGGGCGCATGGACAAGGCGCGGCCGATCACCGTGGAGATCGCCTTGAATAAAGCGTACACGGCGGCGAGCTTTCAGCAGCCGACGAAAGATTTAGCCGGCTTGGCGAATCAGTCCTGGTTTCAAAGCCTGGTGGTATCGAGCAATGGCAAGGTCATGCCCGGCGGCGGCGCTCTGCCGATCGCCGAAGGCGGCAACATTGTCGGCGCCATCGCCGTGTCCGGCGGCACCGACGATCAGGATCAGAAATGCGCCGAAGTGGCGCTGGCGGCATATCAAGGATGAAGGCAGAGGGATGAAGAATGAAGTAAGGCAAGATTCTGAATTTCATCCTTTCGCCCTTATCCTTCATCTTTAACTTAGTTTCCCGGAGGACCACGTATGTCCAAAGCAGCAAACATAGAACCGCCACCCGAAGCGAATACTAGCGCCGAATTCCCCACGCCCTATCTGGGACGTAGCGTGCGCTTTGTCGGCAAGTTCGTCAACGTCGATATGAAGCAATCGCCGCACCCGAAAAACCAGCGCGGCGAATTGGGCAAGCCGTTATTCAATTGGTATCACAACACGGTCTCCAAAGACCCGTTGACCCGGGTGTCGGCGCCGAACCATTTCGCCGATCGCAGACATTTCTTGAGCACAGTGGTCAACCAAGCGGCCAAAGGTAAGGTCAATCCGCAGAAAGTTCCGGTCAGCGATGCCGCGGCGATGGCGCGCCATATCAAAGCGGTGGCGCGCTACATGGGCGCGGACATCGTGCAGATCGCCAAGAGCCATCCGTCCTATCTGTATGCCGCGGGCGGCGGGCGCTACGTGCAAGACGGCACGGCCAAGGACGACCACGCCGCTGACACGCCCGAAGATTTGGCGCGCAAGTTTCCCTACCTCATCATGTCGACCACTGCTTGGGACTACGACAAACTCCAAGCCCACCGCCACCTAATCGGCGACGCCGCCTATCACATCTCGCAGATCAAGGGCAACATGATTTTGAAAGCGCTCGAAGGCTACATCAAAGAGCTGGGATACACGGTGCTGCGCGGCGTCGCGGTGCCGCAAGCCGTGGGCATCGCGTCGGGGGTCGGCGAGCTCGGCCGCAATGGCCTGGTGATCAACAAGAAATTCGGCGCCCGCGTGCACATGCCCGATCCGATCATGACCGACCTGCCGCTCGTCGCCGACGAGCCAGTCGACATCGGCGTCGAGGATTTCTGCAAGATTTGCCGTAAATGCGCCAACACCTGTCCGACCAATAGCATCCCGTTCGGCGACAAAGTAGTCCACAACGGCGTCGAGAAATACAAGATCAATTGGCTCACCTGTTATAAGCTTCGCCCCTACGTGCACGATCACTGGGGCAGCTGCCTGACCTGCGCCACGGTTTGTCCATATACCAAGCCGCAGGCTTGGTGGCATAACCTGGCGACCTCGACGCTGCATAATTGTCCGTTCATCCTGCGTCCCATCCTGATCCGCTTTCTAAAATGGATCGACGACACATTTTGGGGCGTGGTGCGCAACGGCCGCGTGCAATGGCTCGGTTACGATTCCGGGGTCAAGCCGGGCGAGCATGCCTGCACCGTCGCCGGCTGCAACGCGTCCCACGAGAAGGCGGGCGCTACCGCCGTCGCCGGCAACGTCGGCTACTACGCTCCGCTCAAGGAAAACACCAACCGCTTTGTCAAACGAGAACCCTAGTGGCGCTCAAGCTCCCCAGGTTTGGCTTGGCGGGTCAAGACTCGCACCGCGACGATCCCTACTGGGATTTTTTCATCCACACGCCACCGGCCGATCTCACCAACACGGTGACCAAGCTGGTCCGCAATGCGCCGGCGGGCAATATTTTTCCCACCAAAGCAGAGCTGCACTCGCCGGAAATTACCGCGAGTCACGTCAAGGGCATGGCGCAATATTTCGGCGCGGAATTGATCGGCATCGCCAGGCTCGATGATCGTTCCCCTCTCGCGCTCGCGGAAGAGAGCAAGGGCGGCGCTGAGGGTGAGCCGAAAAACGATGAAGCCAACAATCTGCCATTCGCGGTTGCCTGCGCCGTTCATGCCGATTACGATCCGCGCACTTCGCCCGGCATCGGCGGCCAGATGCCGGTGCAAAACGGTTTGTTCATCACCTTTGTCTTGAGCGCTTGGATCAGAGAGTTAGGCTTTCGCGCCATCGTCCTGCGGGACGCCGACAACGACGCCCTCGCGGCCAAGGCGGGATTGGGCCATTTGAACGGCCAAGGCCGATTAGTGACCGCGAAATTCGGCGCCAAGGTTTACGTCGCCGACCCGATCTACACCGATTTGCCGCTAGCCGCGGATGGTTAGGGCTGCGCGATTACAAATTGCAAATTCCAGATTCCAAATTGCCGATCCGAATTCTGAAATATGTAATTTGGAATTTGTAATCTGAGATTCCGAGCGGAGCGAGGAGAAATGCCCTACGTTATCACCAGTCTGTGCACCAATGACGGCGCCTGCGTCGAAGTTTGTCCAGTGGCTTGCATTCACACCAAGCCCGGCGCGCCGCAGTTCTATGTCGATCCGGAGGTCTGCATCGACTGCGAGCAGTGCGAAATTGTTTGCCCGGTGGACGCGATCTTCAAAGACATCGACATACCGGAGCAATACACGGAAGCCATCGAAGTCAACGCGGCGTTCTTCCGCCGGAACAAAGCCGCCATTGGCCCGGTGCCCTTCGAAATCGCCTGGGCGATGATCGAGTCGGCGCACGAGTACGCGCAGATGGTCGGCGCCGCGGTCACCGCCGTGGTGGTCGACGAAGCTGGCGCGCCCATCGCGGTCGGAAAGATGGACAAGGCCGAAGCGCGCAGCGCCGAGCTCGCATTCGATAAAGCGTACACCGCCTCGGCGTTTCACGTCGCCACCGCGACGCTGGTGCCGCAAGCGCGCCAACCGGCGCTCAGAAGCTTGGTGATTTCCCATCGCGGCAAGATCTTGCCGATGGCCGGCGCGGTGCCGATCCTCAACGGCGTCACCATCGTCGGCGCCATTGGCGTCGCCGGTTCAAGCCGCCCGGAACAAGACGTGCTATGCTGCCGCGCCGCCCTCAGCGTGTGGGAAAGCCCAGGGCACTAACACTTAAATTATTTGAATGATTATAAGGTCTCACACGTTGCCCGCTTAGGGGCAGAGACCGATTGTCTTCACGGCGGAAGGGTTGCGCCTGGCTCAGCGAGCCGAATTTCAGCTGCGGAATTCAGGATCAAACGGGCGGTTATCGTTACCGCCGTCGTGCCGCGAAAAGTTTTTCGAACTTGCCGCCGTCGAGCCAGATGCCGCGGCAGTCCGGGCAAGCGTCGATAATCACCGTCCGATCGACCGCGCTGTAAACACGCATCAGCTCTGTCGCATCTCGAGGGCAGGCGCCTTTTTTCCCGTCCAACACCTCATCCGCACCGCCCCGGCGAAGCGAGGCGACATACACCGCGTCTTCGGCGAGCAGCCGGACAAGCTCCTCGGCGTCGAACCAAATACCGTCGCACGACGCACAGCGATCGACGGCCACTTTTTCAATGGTGAACACGGATAGGGTTTCGGTGTGGCATTTTGGGCATTTCATAGTGGTCAATGTTGCAATTTACCAAAGAGTTATCAATGAGTTCATCCATGGGGACATTTCTGCCGTGTTTGCGACCGAGGGCCAAACCGTTCCGACCGCGGCTGTATGGCCTGCATCCCTCGCCGGTCACTTGGTCAGGAACGGCACCAATTCGCGCAGATCAGATAGCTGATCGATTTCCCACAGCGCGCGCTGCGCCTTTGCGGCTTGATCAGCTCCCAGCGCGGCTTTCGCCAGTCCGCTGAACTTCTCCTGCACCATCGCGTCGCTCATCGGGTTGCCCGGCGTGCCGATCGGGTGCTCGATCTTTTCGCTGTAAGTCGTCCCGTCATTGAGTTCGAGACTGACCACCGCGGCGCGACGCGACAGCGACGGGTCTTCGCTGAAATCGATGCGGTCGCGCAACGATGCCAGCGCCGGATCGGTGGCGCGCGCATCGGTAAACTGCGCGGCGAGGGCCTGGCCGTCGATCATCGCCGCCGCCGTCGAGTGGTAATAGCAGAACTTCGACTCGAGCCCGCTGCGCGGATGGCGCCGTCGGACCAGCGCCGGTGCGAACTCGCGCACGCTGCCTTGCATATGCTTGATGGATTCCGGCGACACGCCCTTTTTCTTGCGCAGCGCAAGCACGGCGTCGAGCAAGCCATGGTTTGCTTGGCCGCAGGCGTAAGGCTTGAGACCGGTTTGCCGCAGCTCCCAGCGCTTGCCCAATTCCTGGGTTGCTTGGTTAATGTCGTGATCTTTGGCCATGATGCCGACCAGGCCGCGCTCGCCTTCGAAGATGCCGTCGGTGCCGGTAAAACCGCGCTGCGCCAACAGCGCCGCCACCGTGCCGTTCTGCGCCGCCTTGCCGGCGTGAAACGGCTTGCACATGGAGCCGAATACTTCGCGCACGCCGCTCGCCTGGGTGCCGGCAATGGCAAAGGCATAAACCATTTGTTGCTCGCTGAGACGCAGCAAGCGTCCCGCAGCGGCGGCGGCCCCCAGCACGCCGCAGGTGTTGGTGATATGCCAGTGCGCCGCGCCTTCCCGGAAATTTTGGTAAATCACCAGCCCGATACGGCAAGCGACTTCAACGCCGATGGCGTAGGCGGCGAGGAAATCTTTTCCGCTCACCGCCCGCTGTTCGCTTAAGGCTAGAGCCGCGGGCATGATCGGCGCGGTCGGATGAATCACGGTCGTATGGGTATCGTCATAATCTTCGAAATGACCCAGGAAGCCATTCGCCAACGCGGCGTTCTGCGGCGAAGTGCGTAACCCTTTGCCGATCACCGTCGCTTGCGGCTGACAGCCCTCGGCGCGCAAGAAGTCGAGCAAAATATCGATCGCCGGGTCCAGCGTCGCATAGAGCGCCACGCCACAAGAATTCATCACGCAGCGTTTGGCCAAATGCATGACATCGGCAGGAATCTCCTGAGTCGGAAAATTAAGCGTGAATTGCGCCAGGGTCGTTTCAGTTTTTCCCATAGTAATTCTCCAAGCCGGAAGAACAACCACGGCGGATTGCCCCGACATAGCCAATTCCTCTTTGCGTATTTTGCGTCCCGATTGCCCTGAGGCCGTCGAAGGGTGCGGTTAAATTTCCGAGACCGAATCTCGCTTGTTCTAAGTGACCACTGCGCCCTTTATGGCCACTCTTCTGCTCCTACGGCTCGCCGTAAAATCGCACCGGGTTTTCCCAGAACATCTTGCGCCGCATTTCGTCGCTCAGTGTCCAACCGAAAAAGTAGTCAACCGAGTTCGGAAAACGGCATTCGAAGTGCGGGTAATCGGAGGCGTACATCAAGACGTCTTCGCCGAAAAATTTGATCACCATCTCGATCATGTCCTGCCCTTCGGACATCTCAATGCTCGAAAAAAACCTGCCGCCGGTCAGATATTCGCTGATTTTGTGTTCCATTTCCGGGACGCTGCCAAGCACATACTCGGCCTGGTCATCGAGCCGACGGCTCCAGTAAGGCAGCCAGCCGCAGCCGCTTTCCAGGATACCGAAGCGCAGCGACTTGTAGCGTTCCATGATGCCAGCGCCGATAAACGAGCCGATGGCGCGCATGGCGCCCCAGGGATGCGCCGCCGATCGGCCGAGAAAGGCATTGCCCCACAGATCTAGGTAACCAGGAAAGTAAGGCGGACCGGCATAATGGCTGTGATAAACAATCGCGATGCCCATGTCGGCGCAGGTCTTCCAGACCGGCTCCATGGCGGGATGATCGAGCGGAACGTCATTGCGCGACTGCGGCAGGATACCGACCATCCATGGCTCTTTGCCCCAGCGTTTGATTTCTTCAACGCATTCATCGACGGCATTGAGCACCACCACCGGCGCCGCCTTCAGACGATGCGGGTCGGTGCCGCAAAAGTCGTGCAGATAACGATTGTAGGCGCGCATGAAGCCGACGTCGAGCTCACGATCGTTGAGAGGACCGGTGGTGGAGGCGCCACCGATCAGAAATTGCACATCGACGCCCTCCTCGTCCATGTCGCGCAGCCGCGCGCCGGCGTCGTCGTCAATCGCTCCGCGCGTGGCGTGGCGGGTGCCCATGTATTTCGATCGGGGCGCAAAGTGGCCCGGCTCGGGCTCGGCCTTGCCAAGTATGCGCGAATAAGCGACGCGCTCGCCCAGCGCGTAAGAGTGGCGTCCGGGCACCATGCCTTCAACATCGCGCCGGTTTTCCCGCTTGAACTTCTCCAGCTCAGGCATGCGCGCGCGCACGTTGGCATCGTAATACGGCTCAAGCGTCTCCAACATGGGACGAATATGCGTATCCGTGTCGTAAATCTTGAAACCGTTTTTCATGGAGAATCTCCTCGCGCGCTTAAGTCAGGGTTGGAGTGCTGCAGCGCTGGAGTAATGGTGTGATGCTCTCCAAACCCAAGACTCCAGTACTCTACTACTCCATCCCTCCATTCCCCCACCTTTCACTCCGGCGTATGCGCTTTGAGAAACTGTTTGATGCGCGCCACCGCCGGCGGCACCAGCTCGGGCGGTTGGCGCCACTCCGGTATGATTTCCGAATTGGGCGCCAATGCCGCGATCTCATTACCGATCACGCGCGGATGATCCAAATTGTTGCCCGGCATGACGATCATCGGTGTCGGGCAATTCTTGACAAACTCGCGCGCCACGCTGAATACAAAATCTCCGGTAAACATTTTTTTGCCGAAGGCTTGCACCGCTTCGGTTTGCAGCTCGGGCCGCTTCTTGGGCAATTCCTCGGCCCAACGGCCGTAGAGATTCTGCGCCAAGACGGAACGATTCTCCTCCGAAATGCCGATCGGCTGTTCGATCACCGCGGCGGCGACGCGATCGGGCGCGCGCGCAATCAATCTCAGCGCGTAGGAACAGCCGATGCAACAGCCGAGCACGTGAAAGCGATCGATGCCCAAGTGGCTCATCAGCCCAAGCTGATCTTCGGCGTAACTGCCCCACGGGTCGTCCGGTACGAGCGGCCCCTTGGACCGGCCGGCATTGCGCTGATCCATGGCGATCACCCAGTAGTGCCGGGAAAATATTTCAATCGGATTGAATGCCGCGCGGTTCCAGAAACCAATCACCGAGTTCATGCCGCCCGGCGCGATCAACAAAAGCGGAAATCCCGTACCGTAAGTTTCGTAATAGATCGATAGTTCTCCCCGTTCCCAAACCGACATCAGTGAGACCCTCCTGGTCTTTTTTTCTAGCCCATTGCCAAATCAATGACTGGATCGTATTGGATCGCCGTTGAACGGCGAATGCATTCGTTTGCGCGCGTCTCTCGCGCTATTTACAACGAATTGCCGTGGCCGCGGGGAGTGAGCAACCTCAACAAGCGCGCACTCGATCGTTGCCATCTCAAGTTAAGGCATATCGAAAAGTTTGACGACTTGTCAATGAATGACGCGCGGCGTTCCACCTATTCCAATTGACACGGCGCGTGAGATTCAATAAACCAATGTCAGATTCGTCGGAGAGAGCGAAACAGGATCTACGCATTCCTTTCGTTTGGAATTGTAATCGGGGGCGCTCAGGAATACCCAAATCGCGTTTACGTAATGGGTGAGCTGCTGGCTGGTTTTTCGCCGGACGCCGCAAGAGTAAAATTTGTCATGGAGGCAACGTTGGAACCTAACAAAGGCGTCGAAATCGGCGACCGGCTCAAACGCAGAGAGACCGAACGGCTGATCGTCGGTAAGGGTACCTTTGTCGACGATGTCCAGCCGGCGGGCGTGCTCTACGTCGGATTTGTCCGCAGCATCTATGCTCACGCCAGAATCAAAGCCATCGACACCCAACCCGCTCTAGCGATACCCGGCATCCATGCGGTGGTGACCGGACAGGACATTCTCGGCGACTTGGCGGAAGTGCGCGGCGGTCCCACTCGCGACATCAAAACCTATCCGCTGGCCATCGGCAAAGTGCGCTACGTTGGCGAACCGATCGCTGCGGTGGTGGCGGACAGTCGCTATCTCGCGGAAGACGGCGCCGAAGCCGTGGAGGTGGATTACCAAGGTTTGCCTGCCGTCGTCGATCCCGAACAAGCGTTGAGCGAATCATCCGCCAAGCTTTTTGACGAGCTTAAATCGAATCTCGTCTATGAGTATCACTTTGCCACGCCCGGCATCGACGAGATTTTCAAGAACGCCGACCATGTGTTTTCCGAGCGCCTCAACAGTCAGCGGCTCACGCCCTTTCCGATGGAGCCACGCGCTTATTGCGCCGAATATGATCAGCGCAGCGGACAGCTGACCTGCTGGGCCTCGACCGCCGGGGCGCATAATTTTCGCACCCGTCTGGCGGAAATGTTGGGTTTCCCGGAAAGTAAATTGCGCGTCATCGCACCCGATGTCGGCGGCTCTTTCGGGCTTAAGAACGGCGGCTATCAGGATGAGATCCTGGTGCCGCTCTTAGCGCTCAAATTGGGCCGACCGATGAAATGGGCCGAGACGCGTACCGAACATATGCGCACCGGCCGGCAAGGACGGGATCAAATTCATTATATTGATGTTGCGGTGAAAAAAGACGGAACCCTGCTCGCCGTGCGCGACAAAATCATCGCCGACATCGGTTGCAGCTACGGCGTCGATAATTCGATCAGCTCGGCGGCGCTGTACATGACCGGGGTCTATAAAATTCAGGATTATAAAGTCGATGCTTATGGCATCGCGACCAATAAGGCCAACCACGGCTCGCTGCGCGGCATCGGCAAGGCGGAAGCGGCTTATGTCATCGAGCGCATGGTCGATATCATCGCGCGTAAACTCAAGCTCGATCCCATCGAGCTGCGCAATAAGAATTTCATACCCCCCGAAGCGTTTCCATACCGAAACGTCACCGGAGCGCTTTTCGATAGTGGCCGCTATCAAGAATGTCTGCAAAAGACCTTGGAACTCGCAGATTACGATAAAGCAAAGCAAGAAAAAGCAAGTCTGCGCGCCCAGGGGATCTACCGCGGCGTCGGCGCGGTGCTGGTGATGGAGCCGACCAGTTCCAGCCGTATTTATGCCACCGGCGGCTACGCCACGTGCCGCATCAGAATCGAACCGTCGGGAACCGTGAGCGTTTTCTCGAGCGTCGGCGATCAAGGCCAGGGCCATGGCACGACCCTCAGTGCCATCGTCGCCAGCCGCATCGGCTTTCCACTCGACAAGATCATCGTCATTCGCGGCGATACCGCAGCCACGCCCTACGGCTTTGGCACCGGCAGCAGCCGGTCGTCGGTGGTGCAGATGAACGCCACGCTTTTGGCCGCGGAGCGGTTAAGAGACAAACTGCTGAACATCGCCGCGTGGAATTTGCACCTGCCGGCCAAAAGCTTGGTCATCCGCGACGGCAAGGTGTGTGAAATCGACGGCCCCAAATCGATGCCTCTGAATGCGATTGTCCGGATGGCGTACGGCGCCATCCACCAGCTCCCCGAAGACGAAGAGCCGGGACTGGAAGTGACGAGAATTTTTATTAATCCCAACATCGACTATGTCGCCGACCCGCAGGGACGGATGAACACATTTTCAGCTTATCCTTATGCCGCGGTGGCGGCGGTCGTTGACGTCGATATCAACACGGGTTTTCTTAAAATCGTAAAATATTGCACCGTGCACGATTGCGGCAACCTCCTCAATCCGCAGATCGTCGAGACCCAGCACCTCGGCTCGGTGGTGCAAGGCTTCGGCGCGGCGCTCTATGAACAGATCGTTTACGATGAAGACGGCCAGTTGGCGACGGCGAGCTTGATGGACTACAAAGTGCCCACCGTCGAGGAAGTCCCGGACATACAACTCGGCCATATGGTCACGCCCAGCCCGTTCTCGCCGCTCGGCACCAAAGGCGCGGGTGAAACCGGCATGCTCGGTCCGCCGCCGGTGCTGGCGACCGCCATCGAAGACGCTCTTTCCGAGTTCGGCGTGGAAATCCGCAACACGCCGTACACGCCGGAAAAGATTCTCAATTTAATCAAGCAGGAAAAACAGCGAAGCGCCAGATAGCGATGACGGGCGGCGCTCGTAGAAACGGTAATCAAGCAATCGCTATTTTCCAAACGATAGTCCTCAAGTAAAGGAGTCGAACTGTGTATCCGGCAGCATTCGAATATTTGGAGCCAACGAGTTTGCAGCAAGCCGTGGAATTTCTCGCCCAGCGCGGCGATGACGCAAGAATTCTCGCCGGCGGGCAGAGCTTGATCCCGTTGATGAAATTGCGCTTGGCGCGGCCGAGCTACTTAATCGACCTCAATCGCGTCGCCGGATTGAACTCCATCGAGGAACGCGACGGTTGCTTAGTGATCGGTGCCCTGGCGCGCCATGCCGATATCGAAAGCTCCCCCCTGGTGCGCGCGAAAATCCCCTTGATCTGTGAAGCCGTGCGCCTGCTCGGCGATTATCAGGTGCGCAATTTGGGCACCATCGGCGGCGCCATCGTCGAAGCCGACCCGGCCGGCGATTGGGGGCCGGTCGTCCTCGCGCTCGATGCTCGCATCCTATGCCTCGGGCCCGGCGGTGAGAGAGAAATCAAAGCGAGCGATTTTTTCACCTTCGCTTACAGCACGGCGATCGAGAGCAACGAGCTGGTCAAAGAGATTGTAATACCCATCCCGCGCCAGCCGGCATTGGGCAAGTACATCAAACTCGAACGCATCGCCGGCGATTTCGCGGTGGCCAGCGTGGCGCTGCAGGCGGACATCAATGGTGGCGGGGTATGCCGCGATATCGGTATCGGCCTCGGCGGCGCCGGTGAGTGTCCGATGAAAGCCGTTGCGGTCGAGGCGATGCTTAAAGGTCAGAAGCTTTCTCCTGAATTGATCGGGCGTGCCGGCCAAGCGATCCAAGAGATCGCCAGCCCGATCGGCGATTTGCGCGGATCGCCAGAGTACAAAAAAGAAGTTCTCGACGTGATCTTCTGCCGGGCGTTAGACCAGTTGATCAAGCACTCGGCATAGATGGCCAGCTAGAGAGTTACGAACTACCCGATGATATTCAACGATTTAAGAGAATTCATCGACTGCATGAGAGCGCGCGGCGACCTGCAGGAGATCAACGGTGCCGACTGGAATCTGGAGATCGGCGCGATTACCTACGTTTCTTCCGTGCTCGCCAAGCGGCCGCCCTGTATTCTCTTTGATCAGATCAAGGATTACCCGCCGGGGTTCCGGGTCTTGACGACGGTTCGCAACAATCGCACCGCCGGCCGCCTGATCTACGGTGTCGATGAACAGTTGGATGACGATGAAGCGGTGCAGCTGTGGCGCGAGCGCTTAAAACAGTACGCGCCGTTGCCTCCGGTCGAGCTGCCCTCCGGGCCGGTCATGCAAAACAAAATGTCCGGGGACGACGTCGACCTCTTGAAAATGCCCTGGGTGCGCTGGCATGAGCATGACGGCGGCCGCTATATGTGCGGCACCTCGGTGGTCATGCGCGATCCTGAATCGGCCTATATCAACCTGGGCTCTTATCGTTTTAAACTCGTCGATCGCAGTCGCATCGTCGTGCACATCGGCTCGGGCCACAACGGCGACGTAATCAGAAAAAAATATTGGAGCAAAGGCAAGAGCTGTCCGGTCGCCATCGTGCTCGGCCAGGATCCGGCGGTTTTCATCGTCGCCGGCAGCAATATCGCCTGGGGCACGCCGGAATACGACTTCATCGGCTGGATGAGAGGCGCGCCGGTGCAAGTCACTCGCGGTGTTTACACCGATCTGCCGATTCCCCGTAGCGCGGAAGTCGTGCTCGAAGGCGAGATGCTGCCGCCCACAGCGGGATCTGAAATCGAAGGCCCCTTCGGCGAAGCCTCGGGCTACTACGGCGGCGGCGCTCGGCCGTCGGCGATCACCAAGATTCATACGATTCTTTATCGCGACAACCCGATCATCATGGGCGATCCCCCGCTCATCGTCGAAGGCAGCGGACAGAATGTTCTCTATTCCAGAAGCATCGACGTGCGTGAAGAACTCGAAGGGCTGGGAATTCCCGGCATCAAGGGCATCAATCATAAATATTCGCGCACGATCATCTCGTTGCAGCAATCTTATCCAGGTCATGCCATGCGCGCGGCGCTGGGTTCCATGGGCGGCGGTGCCGGCGGCTATCACGGCAAGATGGTGATCGTCGTCGACGACGACATCGATCCGCACAATCTCGAAGAAGTGCTCTGGGCGCTGGCAACCCGCTGCGACCCGGGGAAATCTATCGATATTTGCCGCGGCACCTGGAGTTACGGTATCGACCCGGCCTTGTCGCCGGAAAAACGCGGCGCCGGCGACTACACCAGCTCGGTGGCGTTTTTCAATGGCTGTAAGCCGTTTCATCGAATGAATGGCGTCTCGCCCGCGCCGAAAATCAGCGACGAGACACGCAAGGTTTACGACGCCAAATGGGGCAAAAAATTATATTCTTAAAAACCGACGGGGGAATCGCAGGTGCAAAAGGAAATCAGCGTAAAAGTAAACGGTGAAGAACGCCGGCTGCAAGTCGAGCCGCGAACCTTGCTCATTCACATGCTGCGCGACACCTTGGGCTTGACCGGCAGCCATATCGGTTGCGTGGTCGGCAAATGCGGCGCCTGCACTGTGCTGTGGCAAGGGCGGCAGGTGAAGTCTTGCATGGTGTTCGCGGTGCAAACCAATGGCACCGAGGTGGTGACCATCGAGGGGCTGGCGCAGAACGGCCGCTTGCACGCGTTGCAGCAAGCCTTTTGGGACGCCGATGCCGTGGAGTGCGGCTATTGCACGCCGGGCATGATCATGGCCGCTTGCGGTTTTCTACTGCAGCATCCCGACCCCAGTGAAGCCGAGATCAAGCACGCCATCGCCGGCAATCTCTGCCGCTGCACCGGCTATCGCAATATCGTGGAAGCGATTAAAAATGCCGCCAAGGAACTGCAAGCAGCAGCCAAGCAGGCGTGACGACAGCCGACGGATATCGGCGGAGTCTTTAAAAGCCCTAGGCATTCCCTGGCCGAGTGACGGCAGTTTAGGATTGTAATCGAAATACTGAAACGCAACACGGACGAACATGCGATTCAAAGATTTACGAGAGTTCATTAGCGCGCTACAAGACCGGCACGAGATCAAATCGATCCAAGGCGCAGCCACTGAATTGGAAATCGGCGCGGTCACCCAGCTCGCCGCCGAATCCGCCCGATGTCCGGCGCTGCTATTCGACTCGATCCCGGGCTTTCGCAATGGCCAGCGCGTGCTCACCAATGGGATGGCCAGCAAATCCCGCGAACGGCTGGTGTTTGGCCTGAGCCAGGATTTGTCGGAGAAAGACGCTCTCAGTGCTTGGAAAGAGAAGCTCAAGCAATACCAGCCGGTTGCCCCTGCCAATTCTGCGCAAGCGCCAGTGAAGCAAAATATGTTGGCCGGCGGCGAGATTGACTTGGCGAAGCTGCCTTGGTTGCGCTGGTACGACGACGATCCGGTCGCCTGCCAACACGGAACCCTGGTCGCGACCAAGGATCCGCGCACAGGCGAGGTCGGACTAACCTCGCAGTCCTTTGCCTGGATCGATCGCGACACCCTCGCCACCCGGGTCGCGCCCGGCGCCATCGACCCGGTTTGGCAAGAATATTGGGCGAGCGGCAAACCCTGCCCCTTGGCAATTTCATTGGGACAGGATCCCGCTCTGCTCGCGGCCGCGCTGGGCGGTTCAGGTTTGCCAGGGCTGGCAGGTTACGGTCTCGCCGGTTGGTTTCGTGGCGCGGCGGTCGAAGTCACCGACGGCGAGTTTACCGGGTTGCCGATCCCCGCTAACGCGGAGATTGTCTTGGAGGGCGAGGTGAATCCTCCTGGGCAAGCAGCCGGCGCTCAGGCGCAAGATCAAACCCTCCCGCCCACGGTAAAAATTCACCGACTCTATTTTAGAAACGATCCGATCATGCTTGCCGGCGCGCCTTTCCTGACCTCAACCCACGGAGTCCTCGCGTCAAATGCCGCGGCCCTCTGGCTTGATCTCGAGGATCGCGGCCTCGCCGGCATCCACGGCGTCAACCACCGCCCCTGGGGCGTGACCGTGATGTCGATCAAACAGCTCGACGCAGGTCATGTCAAACGTGTCACCCGGGCGCTCATGGAGAGCTCGGCCAGCCGGAATCTGCGCTACGCGATCGTCGTCGACGATGACATCGACCCGTTTAACCTGGAAAAAGTTTTCTGGGCGATCGCCACGCGCTACGAACCCCAAGTCGCGCTCGAGATCGTGCGCCGGGTTGGCATGGGGGGAGATGACTTGACCGGCGCCAAAGAAAATGGCGGCACAGCAAACCACGGTGGCGCTGCGGCGATTATCGATGCCTGCCGACCCTATCGCTGGATCGACAAGTTTCCGCGCACAACCGATATCAGCGAAGCACTGATGAAACAGACCGTGCATAAATGGGGCAAGGTTCTCGAACGAAAAGCTTAAGCAAGTCTCTACAATAAACCAGGAGGTGTCTTATGGTTATGACGGAAAGGTACGGCGTGCCGGCGACAAAAATCATCGGGCTGATAAAGCATCTGCAGACGCCACTGCAGCAGATTCAGGAAGGTGACAAGGTTCTGGTGATGACGGACGATGCCATGGATCCGTTGGTTTGGCAGGCGTTCATGGCGGTGGTGAACTCAAAAGGCGGCTCGCCCGCATTGTGTTTATTTCCCAGACTGCCGTACCACTGCTGCGATCCGCATCCGGCCGCCATCGAAGCGGCCAAGACCTGCAACGCGGTTGCGGCGTTGACGACGACTTGTATGAATAGCGGCACCCCCGGCTTGCGCTCGATCCGCAAAGCCGGCCGGATTCCCATTTGGCTGATGGAAGAAAACACCGTCGAGATTCTCACCGAAGGCGGCGGCACGGCGACCTGGGACGATATCAAGCAAATGGTCGAGCTGCACAAGCGCATCGGGGCGATTTACGACCGCGGTAAAAAAATCCGCCTGCTCTCTGAATATGGCACCGACTACACCGCGGATATTTCCGGATATCCCAAAGACTTTCATTTCAACCGGGCCGCCAAGATGCCCTTTCATCGCGACGGTCAACATCTCGGCGGCGGCACCTGGCCGTTCGGCGAGATTCACGTCGAGCCGCTTCCCGGCAGCGCCAACGGCACGGTGGTTTGGGATACCACGGCGCATTATCCCGCTGGGATTTGGAAAGATCCGGTGAAACTCACGATCAAAAACGGCCGTGTCGTCGACATCAGCGGCGGTCTCGAAGCGCAGCAAATCAAAGCGTATTTGGAAAAGAACGGCGATGAGGATTCCTACTCCGTGGGCGGCGAAATGGGCCTGGGAACCAACAAAAAGTGCCCGCCCCGCGCCGGCATCATGCGCAGCGACAAAAAATGCTACGGCTCAATGCATTTTGGCATCGGCACCGGACCGGACCGTTACACGTTTACCGACGACCCCAGCAAGCGCGTGTTCAGCACCCTGCGCTTGGAAGGTATTATCGCTCGGGTCACGGTCATCGTTGACGACAACATCGTCGTGTGTGAGAACGGCGAAATCAAAGTTTGAAGCTTGCCGTGACGGCGCGCCCGTGGAGCGCCGTCACGGCCAACCAATTTTTCAGCCAAACATCTTCCCGAGGAGGTACAAACAAAATGTTATCAATAAATCCGGGCATGAAGCAGCTCGTCCAGCGTCAGCTGGAGGAGCGCGCTCAACGAACACCGGGGCCGCAAAAGCCTGTGACCACAGTGAAATCCAAAGCGCTGCACGATTTGCAGTTTCGTGCCAGTGTCGAAGGTCATGTATTTATTTCCGACGAACGCGAATCTGCCGGCGGCACCGATGCTGGACCGGCGCCGCTGCGATATTTCTTGGCCGGCATCATGATGTGTCATCAGGTGTGGACGGTCAAAGGCGCCGCTTTGGCCGACGTCAAACTGGACAATCTCGAAGGCGAGATTTCCGGCTACGTCGCTCGCCCCGACTCGCCGCGCAAAGGCGGCTTCGAGCGGGCGACCTTTTTGGTAAACGTCGAGAGCCCGAGCCCGTCAGAGGAAGTGAAAAAAGTCGTTGCCAAAGCGAGCGATTCCTGCAATGCCTTCGTCACCTTTACGCGCGGCGCGCGCATTGAACTGACGCTGATGCACAACGGGCAGAAGATCGACGAGCGCACCTATGGTTAAGTTGCGCGGGCGGAGAAACTGCCCGCGGCCATCCTAGGGGGCGGAGCCCCCAAGCGAGTTGTCTTGCTTAACGCAGAGAGCGTGGGATACTTTTGTGAAGTGGTTGACTACCAAAAGCAGCCAGAGTCAATTTCACGTTTAGCAAGGAGGTATCAGATGAAAATTAAGGGACTCTATATAACAGCTGGCCTGCTGGCCGGCGCTCTCTTAGGTGGCCAGTTCCTGTTCGCGCCGGTTCACGCGGCGCAAACGCCGCTTCCGGCTAAACAGCAAGCGTTTATCGACGCGGCCAAGAAAGAGGGTACCTTTGATATCATTGCTACCTGGAGGCCGGCTGAAGCCAAAAGGCTCTTCGGCGCCTTCAAAGAGGCGTACCCGTTTATCAAAGTGCAACAAACCAGGATGTCTGGCGCCGTGGGTTTCGAGCGGTTGAGAGCTGAATTTGCCTCGGGCCGACGCACCACGGACCTGATCAACACAACGACCATCGATCTCGAAAGAGCCGGTATGTTGCAATACTGGAAGGATTGGTATGAAATTTTTCCCGAGACCGACAAGAAAACCGTCGATTCCGCGATGGCGGCGGCGCTTGAGCCCGGCGGTTGCTACGCTCTGGTCTACCGTCCAGACCTGGTGCCCAAGGATTTACAACCGCTTACCTATGCCAAACTGAATGACCCGCGCCTACGCGGTAAGATCGGCATCAATATCCGGCAATACTATTTCTGGGATTCGCTGTACCCTAAGTGGAGCGAAGAACAAATCATGAATTTCATTAAGACGGTCATTGTGCCGCAGCAGCCGCGCTTGTATAACGGCTCGGGCGACGGCTGGGAGATGTTGGTGCGCGGCGAGGTTTGGGCCAACCCCGTCTCCGGCACCCACCAGTATTTCTCTCGCTACCTGCCCAAGGGCGTGAAAAATATTGCCGTGGCGCCGGATTATGCCGGCGTGGAGTCCGGTAAGCCGGTGGCGCTGCTAAACGACGCGCCGCACCCCAATGCCGCCAAGCTATTTCTCCATTGGATCACCTCGGACGCCGGCCAGACGGCCTTTTACAAATTTCGCGGCAGAGGCAATCCTTACGGCGAAAATAACCTCGTCGGCCGCTGGTTCAAGCAACATGGCACGAAACTCTTTGACTATCCCGATGAAGAGCGCGAAGCCAAAGCGCGCGAAAGCGGCGCGCAGATTCTGCAACTGCTCGGCGTTCCCGTGCCCAATAGGTAGGCTATGCAGTCGGTCACAGTTGCGAGGGGTGTAAACGTCGGCAAATACTTGCCGCGTTTCACCCTAACTAACATCGTCCTGGTCGGCACCGTGGCAATCATCGCCTACCTGGTGCTGGCGCCAATCATCTTCCTGGTCTGGAGCAGTCTAAGAACCGCTTTACCCACGCCGGCCGATCCCGGCCATTTCACGCTACGAAACTACGCCTTCGTCTACAGCAGCCCGACAACCTATACGTTGTTTCTCAACACCGCGCTTTTCGTGAGCGTGTGTACGTCAATGGCGGTTTTGTTCGCGGTCGGGTTCGCCTGGCTCATCGAACGGACCGATATGCCCGCCAAAGGCACGCTGTTCATCATGATATTGCTGCCGTCCGCGGTGCCATCTTTATTGATGGGAATTTCCTACATCATCCTGGCGGGACCGGAAGCCGGGTTGCTCAATCGCCTGACTGATGAACTGTTCGGCGTCAAGCCCTTCAATATTTTTTCGCTTCCCGCGATGTTCATCCTGCAGGGTCTAGGCAGCGTGCCATCGTCTTTCTTAATCGTGCTCGCGGCGTTTCGCAGCATGGACCCGGCCTTGGAAGAAGCTGCCGCGGTCTCGGGTGTAAGTTCGCTCACCACCATCCGGCGAGTCACCTTGCCAATGATGTTGCCGGCGATCTTGTCGGCGACGATCTACACGGGGATGGGCATCGCCGAGACTTTCGAACTTCCCGCGCTTATCGGCGTACCGATCGGTTTTCACGTGCTTTCATCTCAGGTGTATCTCTCGTTGCGCGTGTGGGGCAACCACACGGTCGCCAGCGCCTACTCCGTCATATTTCTCCTCATGCTGGTCGGTTTGGTTTATTTCTATCAAAGAGCGACTCGCCATGGTTTTCGCTTCGCCACCATATCGGGCAAAGGCTACCGGCCCAAGCTCCTGGCCATCGGCCGCTGGAGATATTTAGCCGGGGGCCTGCTCGCTGTCTATCTTTTTATCACCCTCGTGTTGCCGTTTTTCATTCTGGTTTGGTCAAGCTTCCTGCCGACCTGGCAAACCCCGTCGTTGGCAATGTTGTCCCATATCAATTTGGATAGCTACCGCGAAGTGTTCGGCAACGAGACCTTCCTCGCCAGCGTGAAAAATACCTTGATCATCATGGTGATAACTCCGGTACTCACCGTGATCTTGATCAGCGTCGCTTCCTGGCTCATCGTGCGCTCCAATTTGAGCCTCAAGTGGAAAGCCCTGCTCGACACCCTGACCTTCTGGCCCCACGCCTATCCCGGCATCGTTCTCGGCATCGCGCTCTTGTGGTTCTTCATCATCGTCGACTTTCCGCCTGTGTGGGGTACGCTTTGGCCGATCATATTCGGGCTGACGATTGCTTACATGCCGTTTAGCGTGCGGACCTTGAACGCAGCCTTCATCCAGGTGCATCCTGAGCTCGAGCAGGCCGCTGCGGTCAGCGGCGCCAACTGGT
>Ga0214472_10002289_pt1 | contig 20758 bp, 20 predicted proteins | sample RVTome_6_FD_207662 | JGI IMG/M metagenome (GOLD analysis project Ga0214472, IMG submission 207662) | Soil microbial communities from uranium-contaminated site in the Upper Colorado River Basin, Wyoming, United States - RVT140D175 | ecosystem: Environmental > Terrestrial > Soil > Contaminated >...
TAGCCGACGAGCGATCCTGTCAGGAACGACGCAAGCGGAATTCGCGCGACGCCGGCGGCGAGATTGATGAGCAAATTCGATCCCACCGGCAGCAGCCGCATCATCATCGTCAGGACGAAGGTGTTCGCGGCCCAGAACTGCGCGGCGATATCAACGCGGCCGCGAATGATCCGCTTAGCCCAGCCGGCATAGAGGCGCGCGAACCCGTAGGCGACGACGCAGGCGAGCCCGCTCGCCGCCAGACCGAGGCCAAAGCCGGGCGCAAGTCCGAACAGCCAGGCGGCAAAAAAACTCACCGCCTGGCGCGGCCCGCCGGCCGCGGCGAATGCGCCGCCGAGCAGCAGGAACAGCCCTGCCGAGCGCCAGGCGTCGCCGGCATCCTGGGGGCGCAGGCGTGATACGATCGTTTCGAAACTGGCATGCTCCGCAAACCAGATGATCCCGACCAGCACCGCCACCAGAACGGCTGTGCGCAGCAGGAATTTCGGGCCGACTTGGCGGAGCGCCGAGGCTAGACGGTTCGACATGGCGCCAGCTAGCAATGAAGATGCGGGCTGGCAAACGGAAACCGGACTTGACGCGGGAAATCCGCGACCGCACCATCCGCGCCGCACGTGCTAACGGAACCCGGAATGAAAGAAAGTCCCAACCTTCTCGACGACAAGGCCGTGGCGCCGTGGTTGGAAGCCAATGTTCCGGGATTTTCGACATTGCACGAGATTCGCAAGTTCGACACCGGCCAATCCAATCCCACCTACCTGGTGACCGCCGACAGCGGCAAATACGTGCTTCGGGCAAAGCCGCCGGGAGAGCTTCTCAAATCGGCGCACCAGGTCGATCGCGAGTTCCGCGTGATGCGGGCGCTGGCGGGCACAGCGGTGCCGGTGCCCAAGGTACATGCGCTCTGCGACGGCGAATCGCCGATCGGGCGGATGTTCTTCGTCATGGATTTCCTCGACGGACGCATATTCTGGGATCCGGCGCTGAAGGAACTCGCCGGCACGGATGCGAACTTGCATCGCGGGCAAATCTACGACTCGATGAACCGGTCGCTGGCCGCGTTGCACGACGTCAATGTCGCCGCCATCGGCCTTTCCGATTTTGGCGTTCCCGGCAACTATTTCGAGCGCCAGTTCAGCCGCTGGAGCAAGCAGTATTCGGCCAGCGAGGTCGAGCCGATCAAGGCGGTGCGCAAGTTGATCGCCTGGCTCGAGCCGCGGATACCGGCCGATGACGGCCAGGTAGCGCTGGTGCATGGCGACTACCGGCTCGATAACATGGTGTTCGACCGCAAGAGCGACCGAATCCTCGGCATTCTCGACTGGGAACTGTCGACGCTCGGGCATCCGCTCGCCGATATCGCCTATCAGTGCATGCAGTGGCGGTTGCCGCATGAGGGCGGGTTTCGCGGCCTTGGCGGAATCGACCGCAAGGCGATCGGCCTGCCGACGGAGGCGGAATATGTCGCTGCCTATTGCAGGCGCAGGGGCATCGGGGAGATCGACAACTGGCCGATTTATTTGGCGTTTTCGTTCTTCCGACTAGCGGCGATCCTGCAGGGCGTCTACCGGCGATTTCTCGACGGCAACGCATCCAATCCGCAGCTGGCCAAGACCTATGGCGCTGCGGTGCCGCTCCTGGCTTCGCTTGCACTGGATATGATCAAAAAGGAAAGCTGATACCGGCCGATTGCGAAACATTTCGGCGGTTTCCGCCGTCAAGGCGATGTAGAGTTCCAGCAAACGGAGAGCCAAATGACAATCTTGCGCAAGTTCGCCAATTCCATGGCGGCGATGGCTTTGCTGTTCCTGACGGCTTTCGCTCAGCCCGCGACTGCACAGGGTGTGAGCGAAGCGGACCAGGCAGCAACCCAGACGGTCATCCGCGATCAGATCGAAGCATTCAGGGCCGGCGACCATGTCCGCGCCTATTCGCATGCGGCGCCGGCGATCAGAGGCATCTTTCCGACCGTCGATGGCTTCATTGCCATGGTCCAGGGCGGCTACATGGCGCTCTACCGGCCTGCGGAATTTCGTTTCGGCCGGAATACCGAAATCAACGGCGAAATCTACCAGGAACTGATCGTAACCGACGAAACCGGAAAGCTCTGGCAGGCAGTCTACACGTTGCGCAGGCAGGAGGACGGATCCTGGAAGATCACAGGCGTCAAGCTGAACCCGCACAAGGGCGCGTCCGTCTAGGCCGGCCCAGCCTCTATCCCACACCGCACGATTCCTGGCGCCGAAAACGCGGCCAGCCGCAATCTTTGCCGTTTGGCGCGTTCATGGTCTAAGGGGCATCATGAGCGGCTACTCACGACAATTCGTACTTGCCCTACTGGGTCGGTTCGCGGCCTTGGCGATCCTGGCATCGATCGCCCTGGCACCGGAATTGGCGCTTGCCCAGGAGCCGCAGCGCATCGACCTCGAAACGCTACGGCGCGACATCGCGGGAATCGAAACGGCAATCGGCGAGAATGCCGAAAACGACGATCGGCTGCTACGGCTGCGCGGGGAAGCCGAGCATGTCTCGAAGAAGCTTATCGAATTCGGCGTTTCATTCCGCCCGCAGATCAACGAGATCGCGGCAAAGCTGGCGGAACTGGGCCAAGCGCCCGCAGCCGACCAGCCACCCGAAGCCGTTGAGATCGCGTCGCGACGACAGACGCTGGTCGGCGAGAAGGCGGCGATCAACGCGCAACTCGCCGAGGCCGAGACGCTTTCAATCCGTGTAACCCGGGCGATCGACCGGATCGCCGAAATGCGCCGGGAGTTGTTCACGAACACTCTATTGCGACAAACCGAGGCGCGCGGCGCGTTCGGACCGGATTTGGCGCAGGCATTCGGCGACCAGATTCAACGGACCGTGCGCGCCATCCGGTCGCGTATCCTGTTCATGGAGCATTTCCGCCCGATGGCGCTCTACGGCGCGATTTTCGGGGCGATGGCGCTTGCGTTCGGTTTGTGGATTGCGGTTCGGCGCTATGCGCGTCCGGCCTATGCCGGCGCTGTTGCCGAGGGCGACGACGGATATATCGCGCGCCTGTCGCTGGCCTTCCTGTCCACGGTCGTGCCTTCGCTCACGGTCGCCGCGGGCGTGGCGATCCTTGCCGGAGCGCTCGCGTATTTCGGCGTGTTCGTGGGGCAGTCGCTGGAAATCGTCAACGCACTGCTGGTGTCGGCTGCCGCACTGTTCTTCGTCCAGCGCCTTGCAATCGCGGTGTTTGCGCCGAACCAGCCGCAACGCCGCCTGCTTGCGATCACTGACCGCGCCGCCTGGGGACTGGTCGCGCTGACCGTATTGATGGCGGCAATCCACGTAATCGACTATTTCCTCAGTCAACTCGACGACATCACGTTCTCGCCCCTGTCGCTGACGGTTGCCAAGGCGCTGATCTCGTCGCTCGGCATCAGCATGATCCTGATCCTGATCGCTCTGGTGCGGCCGTTTCCAGGCGAGGACTGCAAACCGCGGCCGTGGCCCGCGCTCATCCGCGTGCCGCTGATCCTGCTGGCCGGTATCGTCATCGTTTCGGCGCTGACGGGCTATATCGGCCTGGCGCGCTTTCTGGCTGCCCAGATCGTGGTGACTGGCGCGATCCTGGTGACGATGTTCATCGGCTTGCGCTTCGGCCGCGAACTGTCGAAGGAAGGCGGATTTGCCAAAACCGCGCTCGGGGCACGGGCGATGAAACGCTATGCGCTTGCCGACCAGGGCGCCGATCTGGCGGGCCTCACGCTCAGCCTTTTCGTCTATGCGGTGGTGCCGTTTGCCGGCCTGCCGCTGATCGCGCTGCAATGGGGCTTCAGGTGGCCGGACATTTCCCGCTGGCTGGTCCGATTCCTGACCGATATCCGCATCGGTACGGTGTCGATCTCGCTGGTGGCAATCGCCTTCGGCATGCTGGTCTTCGCGATCGGCTTCCTCCTTACCCGGCGGTTTCAGCGCTGGCTCGACAGCGACGTGATGCGGCGCGGCCGCATCGATACCGGCGTGCGCAACTCGATCGGCACGGTCGCCGGGTACGCAGGCATTGGTCTTGCGGCGCTGATCGGACTTTCGGCCGCCGGTTTCAATCTGTCGAACTTGGCGATTGTCGCAGGTGCGCTTTCGCTAGGCATCGGCTTCGGATTGCAGAACATCGTCAACAACTTCGTCTCCGGGCTGATCCTGCTGGTCGAACGGCCGTTCAAGGTCGGCGACTGGATCGAAGCGGGAAACGTCACCGGCATCGTGCGCAAGATCTCGGTGCGGGCAACCGAGATCGAAACCTTCCACCGCCAGACCGTGACTCTTCCGAATTCGGAATTCATCAACAACGCGGTATCGAACTGGACGCTGCGCAATCACCTCGGCCGCATCGACGTTGCAATCGGGGTCGCCTACGGCACCGATCCGCAAAGGGTCATCGACATCCTGATGGAGATCGCCAATGCCGATCCCAGCGTCGTCGAACGGCCGGAACCATTTGTGTTCTTCGATGGATTCGGCGCGTCCTCGCTCGACTTCGAGTTGCGCGTCCATCTTGCCGATATCCTGACGTCGCCGGTGGTCCAGAACCGGATCCGCCTCGAGATTGTGCGCAGATTCGACGAAGAAGGGATTTCTATCCCGTTCCCGCAGCATGACGTCCATGTCCGCTATCCGGAACCGGCAAAGCCGAAACGCAGGCCTTCGCATGCCAAGCGTTTGCAAACGCCGCGCGGTTCCAGCAAATAGGCATGAAGGCAGCCGAAACGGCATGTTCACGCACCGTTCAGCGGGAAAGCCGTAAGACACGGCCAGCAACATCGAGGGAGCCGGCGTTCCTGCCGGAAACAGTATGCGGAATCTGCTTGCCATCCTGATCGCCGCCAGCGCGGCTGCCTCGCCAGCCCATGCCGCGACGATCATCAACAAGGATTCGCAGCCCTACATGCTGAAGATCACCGAATCCGGCCAGCAGAGCGAAATCGGTATCGCGCCTGGCGAGTCCGTGGACGTGTGCAGCGCGGGCTGTTTCCTGACCATGCCGAATGGCGACCGCGAAACCTTGGCCGGAACGGAAACGGTTGAGATCGTTGGCGGCAAAGCCTCAATAAAATAATGTCTTGGGGTGTTTCCCTAACCAAGTGAATTAGGGAAAGGGAGCCTCACCTTTTCGACCGCAGATCGCCGGCCTTCCATCCGGCGATCGCCTGCGCGCGGAAATCGGCGAATTTTCCCCCGGCGACCGCGCCGCGGATGCCGGCCATCAGATGCTGGTAGTAGGCTAGATTGGCCCAGGACAATAGCGTAGCGGCCAGTGGCTCGCCGGCCTTGACCAGATGATGCAGGTAGGCACGGGAATAGTCGCGGGCCGCCGGACAATCGCTCTTTTCGTCCAATGGCCGCGGATCGTCGGCGTGCCGGGCATTGCGAAGATTAACCTTGCCGCGGCGGGTATAGGCCAGACCATGGCGTCCGGCCCGGGTCGGCATCACGCAGTCGAACATGTCGATGCCGCGGGCGACGCTCTCCAGGATATCCTCGGGCGTGCCGACGCCCATCAGATAGCGCGGCTTGTCGGCCGGCAATGCCGGGCAGGTCGTCTCCAGCATGGCCAGCATGACGGATTGCGGTTCGCCCACCGCCAACCCACCGATGGCGTAGCCCCTCAGGCTCATGGCCGATAGTGTTTCCGCCGAGCGCAGCCGCAAATCCGGCTCGGTGCCGCCCTGGACAATGCCGAACATCGCCCTGCCCGGCTGGTTGCCAAAGGCGCTGGCGCAGCGTTCGGCCCAGCGCAGCGACAATTCCATGGCTTTTTCGACTGTCTTGCGTTCGGCCGGCAGCGCGACGCACTCGTCGAGCTGCATCTGGATATCGGAACCGAGCTGGCCTTGAATTTCGATGGCGCGTTCGGGGGTCAGTACGTGGCGGGAACCGTCGATGTGCGAACTGAAGGTCACGCCGTTTTCGCCGACCTTGCGCAGATTGGCGAGCGACATGACCTGGAAGCCGCCGGAATCGGTCAGAATCGGCCCGTCCCAACGGCAAAACTCGTGCAAGCCGCCAAGCCGGGCGATTCGATCCGCGCCCGGTCTGAGCATCAGGTGATAGGTGTTGCCGAGGATGATGTCGGCGCCGGTCGATCGGACCTGGTCCATGGTCAGCGCCTTGACGGTGGCCGCGGTTCCGACGGGCATGAAAGCCGGCGTGCGTACGGTTCCACGCGGCATCGCGATCTCGCCGAGCCGCGCCGAACCGTCTCTGCGCTTCACCTTGAACCGGAATTCGTTGCTCATCGAGCGGCGTATAGCAGGCAGGCGTCGCCATACGAATAGAATCGATATCCGGATGCAATTGCATGCCGGTAGGCGTCTCGCATGGTGTCCAGGCCGCTGAATGCGGCAACCAGCATGAACAGCGTCGAGCGCGGGAGGTGGAAATTGGTCAGCAGCACATCGCAAGCGCGGAAGCGATGTCCCGGCGTGATGAAAATCCGCGTCTCGCCGTCGAAAGTGGCGATCCGGCCGTTTTCGTCGGCGGCGCTTTCCAGAAGCCGCAACGAAGTCGTACCGACGCAGACGATGCGCCCGCCCTGCCCGCGCGCCAGGTTCAATGCTTCGGCGACGGTTGCCGGCACGGTTCCGAATTCGGCGTGCATGCGGTGGTCGGCAGTGTCCTCGGCCTTCACTGGCAGGAACGTGGCGGCGCCGACATGCAGGGTCACGAAATGCACCGATACGCCGGACTTCCTGATGTTTTCGAAGAGATTTTCGCTGAAATGCAGGCCGGCAGTCGGCGCCGCCACTGCCCCTTCATGCTCGGCAAATATGGTCTGGTAGTCGGCGCGGTCCCTTTCGTCGTCGGCGCGGCGTGCGGCGATATAGGGCGGCAAGGGCACATGGCCGGCCGCGCGGATCGCCTCGTCGAGCACGGGGCCGCTGAGATCGAAGGCGAATTCGACCTCGCCATCGCCGCAGACGGTGACAACAGTCGCTTCGAGCGTGCCGAGGAAACAGACATTTTCGCCGTGACCGAATGCCACGCGGTCGCCGCTCTTGAGTTTCTTCGCCCCGCGCACAAAGGCGCGCCAACGCTCCGGACCGACGCGCTGGTGTAGCGTCGCACCGATCGCGGCGCGATTTCCATCGGTACGGGTCCGGATGCCTTCCAGTTGCGCGGGGATGACGCGCGTATCGTTCAGGACCAGTGCGTCGCCGAGCTTCAGAAATAACGGAAGGTCGGAAACGGCGCGATCTTCGAGGCCCTTGCCGGGCCGGACCACCAGCATGCGCGCGGAATCGCGCGGCGCGGCCGGCCGCAGCGCGATCCGGTTTTCCGGCAATTCGAAATCGAATTCGTCAACGAGCATCGAAGAAGTCGTTCGTCAGTCGTGGTTCGTGAAGCGAAATCGGCCAACTACGAACGACGACCCACGATTTACCAGATCAGCCGTCCGCCGCCACCTTCAGCGAAACGATCGAATCCGGATCGCGTACCGGTTCGCCACGCTTGATCTGGTCGACGATGTCCATGCCCTCGGTGACCTGTCCCCAGACCGTGTATTGGCGGTCGAGAAAGCGGGCGTCGCCGAAGCAGATGAAGAACTGGCTGTCGGCCGAATCCGGGTGCTGGGCGCGGGCCATCGAGCAGGTGCCTCGAACATGAGCTTCGCCGGAGAATTCCGCCTTCAGCTTCTGGCCGGAGCCGCCCATGCCGGTGCCGGTCGGATCGCCGCCCTGCGCCATGAAGCCGTCGATGACGCGATGGAAGACGACGCCGTCATAGAAACCCTGGCGGGCAAGTTCCTTGATGCGGGCGACGTGGTTCGGCGCGAGATCCGGGCGCAGCGAGATCACCACCCTGCCCTTGGTGGTTTCCATGATCAGCGTGTCTTCGGAATCCTGGGTATCGGCCACAATCAATCCTTTCGTCGGGTGTATGCCCGCTATTGCTTCGTTTCCTACTGGGCGAGCTGCATTTTCACGATCTGGTCGGGGTTGGATACCATGCCATTCGCCGCACGGTTGCCCTTTTTGATGCGGTCGACGACATCCATGCCGTCCACGACCTGGCCAACAACCGTATAGCTGCCGTTCAGATGCGGCGCTGGCGCGAACATGATGAAAAACTGCGAATTGGCGCTGTTCGGGTCCTCGCTGCGCGCCATGCCGATAGTGCCGCGCTCGAAGCTGGTGCTCGAGAATTCTGCCGGCAGATCGGGCAGTTTGGAACCGCCCGTGCCAGTGCCGGTCGGATCACCGGTTTGCGCCATGAATCCATCGATCACCCGGTGAAACACGATTCCGTTGTAAAAACCCTCACCTACCAAAGTCTTGATCTGGGCGACATGTTTCGGCGCCAGGTCGGGACGCAATTCGATGGTGATGCGGCCGTCCTTGGTGTCGATATAGACGGTATTTTCGTCCGCTGCCGCAGCGGCGCCGGCGCAGGCGGCCGCCAACAGCGCCGTCGCCAGCAGATTTGCCAGGAATTTCATGATTTTCTCCGGGATCGGGCCTTGAGCTTGATTTTTAGCGCGGCGAGCACCGGTCTCGGCACGAAATGCGAAACATTGCCGCCCATATTGGCGATCTGGCGCACCAATGTGGCGGTAATGGCACGCAAATGCGGGCTGGCGGGCAAAAAAACCGTCCGGATTTTCGGCGCCATCGCCCCGTTCATGCCGGCCATCTGCATCTCGTAGTCGAGATCGCTGCCGTCCCGAAGCCCCCGGACAAGCAGGGTTGCCCCGGCCCTGGCCGCGGCGTCGACGACCAATCCGTCGAAACTCTCGACGCGGATGCGGGTTTCAGCGCCGATTTCCAGCGTTTCGGTGGATTTACGCACCATTTCAGCGCGTTCCTCGAACGAAAACATCGGAGATTTTCCGGCATGGACGCCGATTCCGACCACGACCTCGTCGGCAATCGCCAGCGCCTGTTCCAGGATATCCAGATGACCTTTGGTCGGCGGATCGAAGGAACCGGCGAGATAGGCAATGCGTTTCATAGGTGATTCCAAGGAGTTGGCTGGATATGTTGATCTGCGGTGCAATGTGAATTCGGCATCCGGTTCCCGCTTGCAGCAGGCGTTCCATCAAATGTCAAATTCAATACTTGATGAGAATCAATGTCGGCCGGCGGCGATCAGACTACGAATTCTCCCTGGAAAACAGTCGGAACGGGACCAGTTCCACGAAAATCGGCGCCGCCAGCCGCCAATACGCCATGTGCGCAGGGTCACAGGCCTTTCTGAACCGAACCTAAATATGGGGTTCAGCATCGGTTTTCGTGGCGAAAGCTAAAAACCGCCAGGTTGCGGAAACGTGAAGATAACAGCTTCCAAGCAACCATTGAAACGAGACCCTGGAGAACCAACATGACGATCATGACAATCGCTCTGGCAATGGCCGTAGCCATGATGATCGCCGCCATTCAGTCGGTGCTGGACGAACATCGCCGCGAAATGTACCGGCGCTTGCGTACAGCATCGACCCGAGGACGGTTCGCCGAGACGGAATAACCGGCGCAAGCCGGTTCGTGCATGAGACTGGTTTCCGCGCGGGTACCCGAACCGCCCCCGCGCTGTCCCCGACCTCCAGTCTCATTACTGGCGCGGAGCAATCCGCGCCCTTTTTTTTATGTCAATTGAAGTCGCATGATCGGCCGGGTCGGCAGCGGCCGGGCGACCTCGACGAAGCCGTTGGCTTGAAACGCCGCCGCGCTGCCGACGAACAGATCGTAGCCGGGGATCGCCTTGCGGTTGGACTGGAACGGATAGGCCTCGATCACGCGGCCGCCGCGCTCGCGAACGAAGCCGATGCCGGCGCGGATGAGCGCCCGCATCAGGCCCCGGCGGCGGAACTTCTTGCGAACGACAAAGCAATTCATCGCCCAGGCCGGCGCGGTGTCGATCGGAGCGAAAGTCCGTGAACGTCGCAGCCGGTCAAGCTTTTCGCGCGGCGCGATCAATAGCCAGGCCGCCGGCTCCTTGTCGGAATAGGCGAGAATGCCCGGTTCGGCGCCGGATTTGACGAGGCGTTCGAACCATTCGCGATTGCCTTCGCCCCAGCCCGCCTTGAAATCGCGGTTCGGCAAGTACCAGAAGGCGCACCAGCATTTGCGCGCGTCGCCGCAATCGGCGAAGACTGCTTCGACATCCGCCCAGCGGGTGGCGATCGCCGGCAAAAAAGTGAACTGGTCGCCCGCCTCAGGCACGGCGCAGGCTCGCCATCCAAACGCCGCCAGCGATGAGCAATGTGCCGCTGACCTTCTCCAGCAAGCGGACGCGGGCGCGCGTCAGCATTGCGCCGGCGCGACCGGCGACGAGCGCGTAGGCGGAATCGAAGACCGTCGCCACCGCCATGAAGACCGCACCAAGCAGCACGGTCTGGAGAAACGGATGGCCGGCCGGATCGACGAATTGCGGAATGAACGCGCCGAAGAATAGCAGCGCCTTGGGATTGGACAGGATCACAAAGAAGCCCTGCCAGAAATAGCCGTTGCCAGAGCGCCGGGCCTGTGTTGGCGCGCCAATTTCGCCGGTCGACCGCCAGAGCTTGACGCCAAGCCAGATCAGATAGGCGGTGCCGAGGAGTTTGATCACAAAGAACCAATCGGCCATGAACGCGACCACGGCCTGCAGGCCAAGCGCCACGACCAGAACCATCGGCACTAATCCGGCCTGCGTGCCGGCGACGTTCAGGAGCCCTGCCCGAGCGCCGTCGCGCAACGAATTGGCGATGATCACCGTAACTGTGGGGCCGGGAACGATGACGACGACAATGCAGGCAAGCGTGTAAGCGGCAAGCAGCGTAGGGCTCATTTGGCGGCGCCTTCCTCTTCGGCTGATTCTTCGTCTGATTCGCTGATCCGCTCTACCGAGACCACTTTCTCGCCCTCGGCGGTGCGGAAGATGCGCACGCCCTTGCTCGCGCGGGAAGCAAAGCGGATGCCGTCGACGGGCACGCGGATGAGCTGGCCGCCGTCGGAGACCAGCATGATCTGGTCGGTTTCCTCAACCGGAAAGGCGGCGACGAGCTTGCCGATCTCAGCCTCCTTGCGCTGGTCGGTCGCCTTGATGCCCTTGCCTCCGCGGTTTGAGACGCGGAACTCGTAGCATGAGGAGCGCTTGCCGAAGCCAAGCTCGCTCACGGTCAGGACGAACTGCTCGGCCGCGCCCAACTCGATGTAGCGCGCCTCCGAGAGCGTAACGTCGACGCCGTCGGAGTCTTCGGGATCCTCGGCTGGTTCTTCGATGTCGGGTTCGGCCTCCTCGCCGGTCGCGATACGGCGAATAGCGCCTGACTGCTTGAGATAGGCCGCACGCTCGGCGGGCGTAGCTTCCACGTGGCGGAGGATCGACATCGAAATGACTGCATCGCCGGCGGCGAGCGAGAGGCCGCGGTTGCCGGTTGAGGTGCCGGTCGAGCCATTGCCACCGAAGACGCGGATGTCGCCGACCTGGAAGCGGATGCACTGTCCGCCGGCGGTGGTGAGGAGTACGTCCCCGGTTTCGCTGGCGATCTCGACCCCGATAATTGTCTGGTGCTTGTCTTCGAACTCCATGACGCGCTTGCCGAGCGTGGTTCGCGGCACGCAGTCGGAGAGCTTGTTGCGGCGGATGCTGCCGGTCGAGGTCGCAAACATCACGTCAAGCGCCTCCCACTCGGCCTCATCCTCGGGGAGCGGCACGATCGAAGTGATGCGCTCGCCGGAGTCGAGCGGCAGCAGGTTGACCAGCGCCTTGCCCCTGCCCTGCGGCTCTGCGATCGGCAGCCGCCAGACCTTGAGCTTATAGACCTGGCCAAGCGAAGAGAAGAACAGCACCGGCGCGTGGGTATTGGCAACGAACAGGCGCGTGACGAAATCCTGGTCGCGCGTCGCCATGCCGGCGCGGCCTTTGCCGCCGCGCGCTTGCGTCCTGTAGGCGGAGAGCGGCACGCGCTTGATGTAGCCGCCGTGGGTGACGGTGACGACCATGTCGTCGCGCGCGATCAGGTCTTCGTCCTCCACCTCGATGCCGCCTTCGGCGATCTCGGTACGACGCGGCGTGGCGAATTCGTCGCGGACGGCGACAAGTTCATCCTTGATGATGCGCAAAACGCGCGGCCGTGACGACAGGATGTCGAGATAGTCACGGATCTCGTCGCCGAGCTTGTGCAGCTCGTCGGAAATCTCGTCGCGGCCGAGCGCGGTCAGGCGCTGCAGCCGCAGGTCGAGGATGGCGCGCGTCTGTTCTTCGGAAAGATTGTAGGTGCCGTTGTCGTTCAGCCGGTGACGCGGGTCGTCGATCAGTTCGACCAGCGCGGCGACATCGCTTGCCGGCCAGTGGCGCGCCATCAGTTGTTCGCGTGCGGTCGCTGGATCGGGCGCGCCGCGGATCAGCTTGATGACTTCGTCGATATTGGCGACGGCAATTGCGAGGCCGGCCAGGACGTGGGCGCGCGTGCGGGCCTTGTTCAGCAGGAACTTGGTGCGGCGGGTGACGACTTCCTCGCGGAAGGCGACGAAAGCGCGCAGCAGGTCGAGCAGGTTGAGCTGCTCCGGCCGGCCGCCATTCAGCGCGACGAAATTGCAGCCGAACGAATTCTGCAACTGCGTATAGCGGTAGAGCTGATTGAGCACTACGTCCGACATCGCGTCGCGGCGCAACTCGATGACGGCGCGATAGCCGTCACGGTCGGATTCGTCGCGGATGTCGGCAATGCCCTCGATCCGCTTGTCGCGCACCAGTTCGGCGATCTTTTCGATCATCGTCGCCTTGTTGACCTGGTAGGGAACCTCGGTAACGATGATCGCCTCGCGGTCGCGCACCGTCTCGATATGGGTCTTGCCGCGCACGATGATCGATCCGCGCCCGGTGGTGTATGCGGAGTGGATTCCGGCCTTGCCGAGAATGATGCCACCGGTCGGAAAATCCGGCCCGGGGATGATTTTCATGATTTCGGCCAGCGAAATCGCCGGCTGCTCGATCAGCGCGACGCAGCCGTTGATGACCTCGCCGAGATTGTGCGGCGGAATGTTCGTCGCCATGCCGACGGCGATGCCGCCGCCGCCGTTGACGAGGAGATTCGGAAAGCGCGCCGGAAGCACAGTCGGCTCTCGTTCCGAACTGTCATAGTTGTCCTGGAAATTGACCGTCTCCTTGTCGATGTCGGACAGGAGTTCGTGCGCCGGCTTGGCAAGCCGCGATTCCGTGTAGCGCATGGCCGCCGGCGGATCGCCGTCGATCGAGCCGAAATTGCCCTGCCCGTCGATGAGCGGCACGCGCATCGAAAAATCCTGCGCCATCCTGACCAGCGCGTCGTAGATCGACTGGTCGCCATGCGGATGGTACTTGCCCATCACGTCACCGACGATCAGCGCCGATTTGCGATAGGGCTTGTTCCAGTCGCGCCCGTTTTCATGCATCGAATACAGGATGCGGCGATGAACGGGTTTCAATCCGTCGCGTGCATCGGGCAGCGCGCGGCTGACGATCACGCTCATGGCATAATCGAGATAGGAACGGCTCATTTCCTCGATGATGGAAATGGGCTGAATGTCGGACGGACCGCTGCCGGGAGTATCGGGCGGGGGCGTTTGGCTGGACAAAGGAATCGACTCTGGAAATCAATGGGCTGGAAGTCGTGTGAATTTATCCGATTTCGCCGTCAATGACAAATTTCGGGCGTTTTGCGACCCTGTTTTTTCGATTTGAGATCAATTACTTACATATGAAAAATTTGCCGCATGGTTTTTTCAGGCGCAGATGCACGAAGGAGCATGTCATTCGGTGATTTCGGCTAGAATCGCGGTGGCGTCATCGCTGCGCTTGAAGCGCGGCCAGCGAAGCGCATCCGGGTCGAGTTCGCGTTCCAGATGCCGCAGGCGATCAAGCAATTCGGCCAATCCGCCACGTCCGGCGCGAGCCAGCATTTCCCGCGGTTCGATGTCCAGATAGTCCTCGGCAAGCGCCGCAAAGCCGTCGCTCATGACGAGGATTGTCGTCTTCGGCGCGGCGGCGAGCGTGCGGACGGCAACTTGCTCGCTGGCGTCCGGCTCCAGACCAAGCGTCCAGATCCCGCCAGGCAGGTTCTGCGTCGAACGGGCCTTGCGCATGCGGTCAAGGACTGGGCCTTCGCGCGGAATGCCCCAACCGCCGCGATAACCGCCAGCCTGTTCCAACAGCGCCTTTGCGAATGCCTGTTCATTGCCACGGTTGGCCGGAAGCGCGCAATGGCGCAGAATCTTGCCATCGGGCGAACGGACATACGCAACGCAATCGCCCAAGCCCGACAGTTCCAGATTTTCGTCAACCAGGCGGCCCATGACGAAACTCGACGTCGGCCAGGAATACCGCGGCAAATCGGCCAGGCTGTGCAAGGCTTCGATATGAAAGCGCGCGCTCGACGACGCGGCCCGGACAATCTCGGCAGTGCTCAGGTCGCGCGGCGCATGCTCGCAAAAGACATCGGCGGCAAGCCGCGCGATCCAGGCCGCGTCGCTGTCTGCCCCGGGCACTAGCGCTCGGTCCGCAATCCCGGTTGCCCCGTCGAAGGCGGCAGCAAACGTATCGCCATGCGCCAATGCGTCGTCATTGGGCTTGCCGGGTTCGCCCGGATCGCTAATCTGATCAACAATCGCCAGCCGCATCTCAGTGGTCCGATTCCGTTCGCCGGGAGCCACCGTGCCGTCCTTCGACTCCCTGATCAACATCTTCGCGACGCTAATCGTCACGATCGACCCGCCTGGCCTGGCGCCGATTTTCCTGGCGCTCACCGACGGAATGAACCGCAGCCAGCGCGGAACCGTGGCGCTGCGAGCAACCCTCGTGGCATTCGGCGTGCTCGTCGCCTTCAGCATCGCGGGTTTCGCGATCCTGTCGCTGCTGGGCATTACCATACACGCGTTTCGCGTCGCCGGCGGATTGCTACTGTTCTACATCGCCTTCGAGATGGTGTTTGCCAAGCGTTCCGAACGCAAGGAGCGGACAACGGAAGTGGCAATCACGCGCGACCATATCGCCAATATCGCCGTATTCCCGCTCGCCGTTCCGTTGATCGCAGGCCCCGGCGCAATCTCGGCAACGATACTGCTCTCGACGCAATCGGGTGGCGACTGGCCGGGACAGGCGGTGCTGATCGCAATCATCGCGACGGTATTGGCGATCAACTGGCTATCGTTTTTCATCGCCGAGCGGATCGACCGGTTCCTCGGCGAAACCGGCCGGACGATCCTGACGCGCCTGCTTGGGCTATTGTTGGCCGCACTTGCGGTGCAGTTCGTGGCCGACGGGGTGCGGGCGCTGGCCGGGTGATCGGGATTCGGGATGTCCGAAGGCGAGATTGTTTATCTGGATCCGCTGGTCGCGCGACGGCTGCAAGCGACCCTCGACGAGGCGCCGACGGTGGAAGTAGGTGAGGCGCTGCCGGCACTGTATCACTGGGCCTATGGCGCCGATTGCGTCACTGCCTCACAACTCGGGCCCGATGGACACGCAAAGGCGGGGATTTTTGCGCCTCCGGCCGATCTGCCGCATCGGATGTGGGCCGGCGGCCGGATCGAGTTTCTGGCGCCGCTAGCGATCGGGCGCGTATATACGCATTCCTCAGTCCTTCTGAAGGCGGAGGAGAAATACGGGCGCTCTGGCCGACTCAAGTTCGTAACGCTTGCGCATGAGATGCACGATCCATCCGGGCAAATTTGCCTTCGCGAGGAGCAGGACCTGGTCTATCGCGCCGGTGCAATTGCGTCCCGGCAGGTAAAGACATTCGAATTGGCGCCCGAAGCGGTTCGCGAAATCGTCACGCCGGACCCGGTGCTCCTGTTCCGCTATTCGGCGCTGACCTTTAACGGCCACCGCATCCATTACGATGCGAACTACTGCCGCGACGTCGAGGGCTATCCCGGCCTGGTCGTGCACGGGCCGCTTGTCGCGACGCTATTGGCGCGGCTCGCCACGCGGATACGCCCGGGCATGACGATAACGCGGTTTTGGTTCCGGGCACGGGCGCCTCTGTTCGATACCGCGCCGTTCGAGATTGTGGCGATGGCCGAAAACCCCGACTCTGTGCGGCTCTTTGCGCAGACCCCGGAAGGCGGCGTCGCCATGGAGGCGTCCGCAGATTTCAGAAGCGCGGGCTAGTTCCGCCCCGGCAAGGAGACCCGGATTGTCTTGCCGCCGAGGCCATGAACCTTGTCGTGGGCGCGCACGACGACTTCGCGGACCTGCGGCGGAACTACAACACCCGATTTGGAACGGGTGAACGGTTGTTCGTTTTCATGCGGGTGCAGGAGAATGCGTTCACCGAGCACCGCGCCAGCATCGCCGACAACGTCCCAGCGATCTGCGTAGTGATCCCAGCCGGCATCTTCGTGACGGACGGTGACATGGAAAGTGAAAGCGCCCGACGATTCTAGCTCGACGCGCACATCGATCACATCCGCCTCGCCCGCGAAGACTGGAGTGCCGGCGGTGAATGCGGCAGCCATGAACAGCGCCGGAACGCTTTTTCTCATCGCCATCTCCGCGAAGCTGCAACTGCAAAGGTCGATATCGAATGGCTTCGCGGGCATCAACGAACGATCGCGTGAACTTGCTCGCGATCAGTTCCCTGCCAGCGGGTGGCCCGACGCGAATTCGACAAGGTCCCAGAGATTGCCGTAGAGGTCGCGAAACACAGCCACCGTGCCGTAGGAATAGGTTTTCGGCGCGCGCGCGAATTCGACGCCCGCTTCCGTGAGTATTGCGAAGTCGCGATCGAAGTCATCCGTCTGCAGGAACAGGAATACCCGGCCGCCGGACTGGTTGCCGATCGCCGCTTCCTGGTCCGGTCCCGACGCCCGGCCAAGGACGAGAGAAACGCCGCCGCCTTTCGGCCGAACCGTGATCCAACGCTTGTTCTGCTGCGGTTGGAGTGTGTCCTCAACGAGTTCGAATCCTAGCTTGCCGCAATAGAACGCAATTGCCTCGTCGTAGTCACGCACGACCAGGGTTACATGCGCGATCTGCGTGCCAACCATCAGGCTTTCACGCGCGCTGCACGCATGCCGGCAACCTTGTTGATCCCCGCCGAAGCCGCCTGCGCCGCATATTCGGGGCCATCCATGGCCAACAGGGCGACGCGGCCCTCCCGGTCGGAATGATGCCCCAGCCATGGCTGCGCACCAGCGGCGACGATCGCAGGCAAGCCTGCCCGCGCGAGAAGAATTCCGCGCGCGCCCGCGGCCGGTCCGGCTCCGCTATGCCGGCACGCGCCGCATAGCCTGAAAAGATCACGTCATCGCTGGTAAGGCGGTGCGGCGCACCGGCAATCATTCTGTATTGCAGATCGGCGACGGTGCCCGGTTTGTCGGGAACGCGCGCAGCCATCGCCTTGGTGTCCGGCGAAACCAGAATCAGCGTGTCAACGTAGTTCGTGGTATGGCCATGCACGACAAGGCACCGTCAAGGAATCAGAACGGGATCTCGTCGTCGATCTCGGCGCCCATTCCGCCTGCCTGTCCGCCAGCCGGGCTGGAGCCTTGACCGCCGACGGCCTTGGCGCCGCCGCGACCGCCGCGGTCAAACGGGCCCGACTGGCCGAAGTCCGAGCCGCCTTCCGATCGCGTATAATCACCGCCGCCCTCGCCGCGCCCGTCGAGCATGGTCAGCGCCGAATTGAAGCCCTGCAGCACGACCTCGGTGGAGTAGCGGTCCTGGCCGGACTGGTCCTGCCATTTGCGGGTCTGCAATTGGCCCTCGAGATACACTTTTGAGCCCTTCTTCAGATACTGCTCGGCGATCTTGCACAGGCCCTCGTTGAAAATGACGACGCGGTGCCATTCGGTACGTTCTCTCCGTTCGCCGGAATTCTTGTCGCGCCAGGATTCAGAAGTTGCGACGCGCAAATTGGCGACCGGCCGCCCATCCTGCATGCGCTTGATTTCCGGGTCGGCTCCGAGATTTCCGATGAGAATTACTTTATTGACGCTGCCAGCCATGATTGTTCTCCGCGCTGGTACCCTGCTTTCGATCGACGGGGCGGCACACTAGACCAATAACGATGATCGCGCCGCTGCGATCGGTCGATTGTACGCCCTGTCCACAACTCGTTTGTTCTATATTTGTTCCTGTCGTCGGGGCATTGTCAAGTGCCTTGCACGACTTGTTCGATCAGCCGGTAGCAGCATTCACCGCCCTAAGAATCACGCAATTCCCGCCTGCTGCAAGCCATCGAGATACAATTGCACTTGTTCGGGCCGGCGTAGATAAAACAACTTCTCCGTCGCAAAGGCGATGTTGAAACCCGGCTGCTCGGCCAACAATTGGCGTGCGCATGCCTGCGCGTCGGAGGTCCTGCCGAGGTAGGCAAGCGCGACCGCCTTGTGCGCGGCGGTCCAATACTGGCAATTGGGAATTTGGCGCGCGGCGTCGGCCCAGGCGACGGCGCGTTCATATTCGCCGGCAAAGATCAATGCCAACGCGCCATAGCTCAGAAACGCCCAGCGCTGCGGATCGTTCGGACTCAACGCCAGCGCCCGCTCGAAACAGCCGATCGCATCGGAATAATCCCCGCCATAGGCAAGGCAGTCGCCAAGGCCACAATGGGCAGCGGCAAACGATGGGTTCATTTCGATGGCGATGCGGTTTTGCGCCAATGCTCCTTCGTATTCGCGCCGCGCCAGCAGCACGCGCGCTTTCAGCATGTAGAAAACCGCGTTCTGGTCGTCGATCTTCAGCGCCGTATTCGCAGCCTCAAGCGCAGAATCGAGCAGTTCGGGTGACGGTTTTATTTCCCAATAGACCATCCCGAGGACGGTGGCATAAGCCCACCAGGCGTGGGCTTCGCCGAAGGTCGGATCGAGTTCGCGACTGGCTTGCAGCAATCTTCGCGCCTCGGAATTGTCAGGTGCGGTGAATCGGTAGAAATGCGCGATCCCGAGATGGAACTTGTCCCACGCTCGAAGGTCTCGCTCGCGCAAGCGGCCAACGCGGTCGCGCTCGGCAGCCCCGATCGCCGGCTCGAGGCTGGCGGAGATTTTCGCGGTAATTTCATCCTGAACCGCAAATATGTCCTTGAGCTCGCGGTCATAACGCTCCGACCAAAGCGAATTGCCGTCCTTGCCGTCAACGAGCTGCGCAGTGATCCGCACGAAATCGCCGCTACGGCGAACGGTGCCCTCCACCATGTAGTCGACATCGAGATCGCTCGCGATCTGGCGGATGTCGGCAGCCATGTTCTTGTAGCCGAAGGTCGTGTTTCGGGAGAGCACGCCAATCCACCGGTATTTGGCGAGCGCAGTGATGATGTCCGCGGTAATCCCGTCGGCAAAATAGTCCTGCGCGGCATCCCCGGACAGATTCGCAAACGGCAGAACCGCAACCGAGGTGCGCCGTTGCGGGTCGGCCGGCTGTCCTGACGAATTGACCATTGTCCTTATGGCATCCGGGTCGCCGCCGGTCTCGGCGGGCGACGCGACCCCTGCCGCGATCGTCGCAACTTCGGCCTCGAAGCGAAAGCCGCGGCCATGAACGGTCCGCACATAGCGCTGCGCGCGACCATCGTCGCCGATCGCCCGGCGCACGGATTTGATCTGGCTGGACAGGGCCGATTCCGAAATGATGCGGCCTTGCCATACGCCGTCGATGATTTCCTCGCGTGTGATCAGCCGGCCCGGACGGGCCGCCATGAATGCGAGCAATGACAAAACCTGCGGCTCGACCGCTACCGGGTCGCCGCCGCAGCGCAATTCGAAACGCTCCATGTCGAGCGAAAACTCACCGAAGCGGTAGAGCATCGCCCGGTGCACCGGTTGCCGGCGCAATTCCATTCATGACCGCAATCCTACGCGCTGCCGCTTGATCCAATCGAACACACTTTCCACGGTTTCTCCAGAAACTCTCCGGAAATCAAGCATACCTCCTGCAAGCATGTCCGCCCAAAGCGATCTATCCAATCGGCCAGGCGCCAACAGTGGCGCCATCCAATATGGGAGATGCGACATGAATATCGCAATTGCACCGAATGCCGAAGCGGCACCCGATCTCGAGGCGATCAAGAAAAGGCAGCATGCGGCATGGTCCGACGGCGATTACGCCACCGTCGGGACCACATTGCAGATTGTCGGCGAGCGTATCGCCGAAGCCCTCGACCTGCGGTCAGGCCAGCGGGTTCTCGACGTCGCCGCCGGCAACGGCAACGCCAGCCTCGCCGCGGCGCGCCGCTGGTGCGATGTGGTTTCGACCGACTACGTTGTCGAGTGGCTCAATCGCGGGCGCATGCGCGCGGACGCCGAAGGCCTCAAGATCGAGTTTCGTGTCGCCGATGCAGAGGATCTTCCTTTCGAAAACGACAGTTTCGACGCGGTATTGTCGACCTTCGGTGTCATGTTCGCGCCGAACCAGGAAAAATCAGCCTCCGAAATGCTGCGGGTATGCCGTCGCGGCGGCAAGATCGGATTGGCCAACTGGACGCCCGACAGCTTCATCGGCGACCTGTTCAAGACGATCGGACGCCATGTCCCGGCGCCGGCGGGCGTCAAGGCGCCGTCGTTGTGGGGCACCAAGGAACGCCTCGAGGAACTGTTCGCCGACGCGGTTTCGGCCATCGACGCCACGCCGCAGAAATTCGTGTTCCGTTATCGTTCGGCCGGGCACTGGATCGATGTCTGGCGCCAGACCTACGGCCCGACGAAAAAGGCCTTCGCGGCCGTTGGCGACCAGGGGGAAGCGGCGCTCGAGAAGGACCTTCATGCGCTGGTTGCGCGCCACAATATGGCGACCGACGGCACCATGGTTGTTCCGGCTTCGTATCTCGAAGTCG
>Ga0214472_10002290_pt1 | contig 20751 bp, 16 predicted proteins | sample RVTome_6_FD_207662 | JGI IMG/M metagenome (GOLD analysis project Ga0214472, IMG submission 207662) | Soil microbial communities from uranium-contaminated site in the Upper Colorado River Basin, Wyoming, United States - RVT140D175 | ecosystem: Environmental > Terrestrial > Soil > Contaminated >...
CAGGCTGCTGAAAAATTACATAGGTTTCTGGTTTCAGACCCGGCTTGATGGTTTGGGCCGACGGCCAGAGCGGTTTGGTTTGGGCTTTTGCTCACGGTGGGCACTTTCTGGGAGCTGACCGGTTCACGTCGCGGCCAGGAGCTTGGGTATTCGCACGAGGTTGTAGGCGGTGGCGGCGAGGGTGAAGGTCCATCCGACCCTGTCGAGGCCTCGGTGGCGGGTTTTGGCGAGGTTACCGGTGGTCTTGATCCAGCCGAAGCCCTCCTCGATGCGCTTGCGGAGGCGCTGACTGACGGCATAGCCGGGGTGGCGGGTCGTGCGCTTGTCGATGGCGGTGCTGCGCGGCTTGCCGGAGACCCGGACATTGCCGTTGATGGCAATGTGGGGGGTGACCCTTCGAGCCCTTAGATCTTCGACAAAGGCGCGGACATCGTAGGCCTTGTCGGCCGCCAGCGTAATGCGGCGGCCGCGACGGGCGCGGCGGTCGAGCATGGCAAGCGCCGCCTCGCGCTCGGCGGTGCCGCCGGCCCGGGTCAGCGCGGCATCGACGATCAGGCCGTTGCGATGCTCCATAATCGTGTGCCCCATGAAGCACAGCCGGCTGCTCTGGCCTTTGCCCTTGCGGTAGAGCTTGGCGTCTGGGTCGGTCGTCGAAGCGTGGGTTTCGTTGGAGCGCTTCTGCCCCTTGAAGTCCCGCTCCGCGTTGCGGCCGGCCGGCGGCGCGCCGTCGTCCGAGCCGTCCTTGGGCCGGAACGACTTCATCGAGGCCCAGGCGTCGATCAGCGTGCCATCGACCGAGAAGTGCTCATCCGACAGGAGCGTCTTTACCCGGGCCTGGCCCAGCACCGCGGCCAGGAACAGGGCCGCGATCCTGCCCTCGATCAGGCGGTCCCGGTTCTTCGAGAACACCGTCGCGTCCCACACCACAGCGTCCATCGACAGACCCACGAACCAGCGAAACAGCAGGTTGTAGTCCAGTTGCTCCATCAACTGGCGCTCCGAGCGGATCGAGTAGAAGGCCTGCAGCAAGAGCGCCCGCAACAGCTTCTCTGGCGCTATCGACGGACGACCAGACTTCGAATAGAGCCGGTCGAACTCCGGCGACAGAACCTCCAGCGCCTCGTCCACGATCGCTCGGATCGACCGCAAGGGATGATCCGCCGGAACACGAGCCTCACAGCTCACATAGGAAAACAGCGCACCGCTCTTACTATCCTCACCCCGCATCACGTGCTCTTTCTCTGCAAATCCTCCAACACAGAGAATCACAACCAAGATGTTATCGCGAGTACTTTTTCAGCAGCCTGTTAGATAAGAACATAAGCACAAGAACTCTAGAAAGCGATCAGACTCTGGATATCAGGATCAAGGAGAGCAGAATGTTCAAAATAGTCCGACCGGTGGCGCTGCTGGGTGTCGCAGCATCGTTTTTCCTGTTGAGTGGCTGCACCAACCAGGCAGAAATGACAACACTGCGCAGTGAGGTATCTTCCGCGACCGAAGCCGCGCGCATGGCCGAGGAGAAGGCCCAGTCCGCCGAACAGCGCGCGGCCGCGGCGGAAGCACGCGCCCGTGCTGCCGAGCAGCAGGCCGCGGATGCGCTGCAGCGCGCGGCATCAGCCGAAGAACAGGCGCGGGCCGCAAACGCCAAAGCAGACCGGACCTTCAAGCAATCGCTGACAAAGTAGTCAGGATCGGGCTCCCATTGGGTACGACGCCCTGAAGGCGGCCAGGCTCAGTTTATGCTGGAACGCGTGATCTTTACCGGAATCCCGCGACGTTCCTGAGCCACCTGCCGGATCAGGGGCCAGTCCAGTCTGTCCAAAAGCCCTTCAGCAGCCGTGAGAACGCTGAGGCGCACGTCGGGCGGATCATAAGGCGTAAGTTTGCCGGTCGCTTCCAGAGCGTCGGCCTGAATGGCGGTTGGATGCACTTCCAGATAGAGCTCACCCTGGACCAGACCGACCTTGACCGGCTGATCGACGACCGTCACCGGAAGCCCGACTTCAACCTGTGCAAAGAGTTCCGCAATGTCCCGCGGGTACATTCGGATGCAGCCATGGCTGACCCGGCGCCCGACGCCGTAGGGACGATTGGTACCGTGAATCGCATAGCTGGGCCATGCCAGGTTCAGGGCATGACTGCCGAGCGGATTGTCAGGCCCCGGCGGCACGACAGCCGGAAGCTCGGGTCTTTCTTCCCGAACCGACGCCGGCGGGATCCAGGTTGGATTCTCGCGTTTTTTTACGAGACGGGTCCGGCCGGTCGGCGTTTCACGGCCCAGGCGCCCGATGCCGATGGGATAGGTCCGGGGTGGGCTCCCGTCGGGCGGAAAATAGTAGAGACGCAATTCCGTCAGATTGATCACGATGCCCTTGTGATCGGCCTCGGGAACGAGATGCGCCGTCGGAAGGGTCAGTGTCTGTCCCGGCCGCGGCAGCCAGGAATCCACCCCCGGATTCGCGAGTACAATTTCGACATAGCCCAGATCATTGGCGATCGCGATATCCAGTAAAGTGTCGCCGTCCCGCACCACGTAACTGTCCTGTTCACCAATAATAAGCGACGGAGCCGCGCTCGCCGGCCACGCAAGCGGAAACAGCATGAACAGACAGACGAAGAGCCCGCGCGCCGGAAAGTTCCGTCGTGACGGGATGTCGATGTCTAAACGATTCTTCATTCGCTGCCGGGCTCTCTGCGGATCATTTCGCTGACACGCCCGACCAGACCTTCCAGCGCGAGGTCACTGCTGACTTGCCGCCAGGTCAGGCTGCCGAGATCGTAGGTCATTTGCTGTTCGATGACCGCCGGCGTTGCATCGGACGCATCGTGACGGCGCGACACGACACGCCCGATCATGACGTCTTTTGCCGCGAACAGCCAGAAACATTGCGGCTCGACCCCAAGCTCCGATGCAACCGCTTCAATTGCCCGGCGCTCCGCCTCCGCGGCGAAAACGGCATCGACGATGACACTGTGGCCCTTTTCCAGGACCGAACGGGTGCGCTGCATCATTGTTTCGTAGACCTGAACGCCGACGTCCCTGCCATAGGCCGAAGCGGGAAGCCGGTCAGTCTCCTCCGCGCCGAAAATTTCCTTGCGGATGACGTCGCTTCGCAGATGCACCGCACCCGGCGCCGCACCGACAAAAGCCGCAAGCGCTTTCGCCAGAGTGGTCTTGCCGCTGCCCGACAGCCCGCCGATCACCACGCACTGCGGGTGTGTTTTCCGCAGGAACCGCTCGGCGCTGCGAAAGTAATGCGCGGCTTCGCGTGGCCGGTATTGCGCCGCCGAGACCTTTGCCCGTATGGCCGCGCGGATCGACAGGAACAGCGGGTTGAGCGGCAGCGGCGTGTCGTCGCCGGTGACCGAAAGATAGCGATTGAAAACGAAGTTGGCCTCGCGCTTTCTGTCGCGCTCCCACAGATCCATAAGGAGAAATGCCAGATCATAGAAAACGTCGATGATCGCGATCCGGTCGTCGAACTCGATCGCATCGAACAGAACCGGATGTCCGTCGATCTTGACGATATTGGCGAGATGGAGATCCCCGTGGCAGTGCCGGACTCTGCCGGCGGCCTGTCGCCGGGCAAGAAGCGGCACATGGCCGTCCAGAAGCTCCAGCGACCTCTTCGTAACCTCCAGCGACCGGGCACGTGGAAACAGACCCTCATATTCTTCGAAAGCCAGATCGTTTCCGCGAATGATCTCCCTGAAGCCGGCCGCGCTGTCATAACCGCTCAAACGCGGTTCCGCCCTTTCATGAAAGGCGGCAATGGTCCGGGCCAGATCGTTCAGGAGGCCGTCGGTCAAAGCGTTCCGCGAAGCCAGATGATCGAGCGTGTCATCCGGATCGAAGCGTTTCATTTCGACAACCCACTCCACAACCGCATCCGACTGCCTGTCCGATGGCGGGCCCGCCTCCCCGTTCCTGCGGATGCTGTCCAGATAGAGCTGTCCCAGGGGATCGCGCCGCACGGCGGTGACCCCCAGATAAAGATCCGGCGCCGTACGGCGGTTCAACTCCACTTCATGCAGGCAGGCTTCGTGCCGACGCGCCAGACTGGAGAAATCCAGATAAGGATATTTCACGGCGCGCTTGACCTTGTATGCGCTCCCGCCCGCCAGAAAGACCATCGCGGCATGGGTATCGATGCGCTCGACGCCGGTCGAAAGGCCGTAGGCGCCCGCAAAACTCAGGAAAGCTTCGACTTCGGACTGATCCTGCGTCTGATGGCTGCTTTTCGGCCTGGAGGGCATAACCGCCGCCTGGATCGCTTCAGGCCGCAGGCGCGGCCGGCCGCCTGGCGTCTTCGCCCGGCACATCGGGCAGCCGAGGCAGATCCGCACTGGTAAGGGTTTCCCGCTCGAGCAGATTCCTGGCCCCTTCGTCGAGCTGCGCCCGGTAACGCTTCAGCACCCCGGTCGCTTTTTCCAGCGCACGATGGGTCAGTTCCTTAACGCAGGCATCGATTTCGCGCGCCGTTTCCTCGCTGTATTCCCGCCGGGTGCTGTTCCCGAATGCGCCTTCGCCCAGAAACGACTGCTGCAGGCGCTCGTAGGTCACCTGACCGAGCGTTTCCGACATGCCGAAACGCATGACCATGTGGCGGGCGATCTCCGTGGCCTTTTCCAGATCGTCGGAGGCGCCGGTCGAGACTTCATTGAAAACCAGCCGCTCCGATGCGCGGCCGCCCAGCAGAACCGCCATCCTGTTTTCCAGTTCTGACTCAGTGACCAGAAAGCGGTCCTCGGTCGGGCGCTGCATGGTGTAGCCGAGCGCGCCGACGCCGCGCGGGATAATCGAGATCTTGTGGACCGGATCCATGCCCGGCAAGGCCATCGCCACCAGCGCATGACCCATTTCGTGAAAGGCGACGACCTTGCGTTCATGCGGATTGAGCAGGCGGCTTTTCTTTTCAAGGCCGCCGACGATCCGCTCGATGGCTGCGGTGAAGTCTTCCATCGCCACCGAAGCGGCGCCGCGACGGGTCGCCATAATAGCGGCTTCGTTCACCAGATTGGCGAGATCGGCGCCTGAGAATCCCGGCGTCAGGGCAGCGACCTTTTCCGGGTCGACGTCACCGGCCAACTGGATGCCCTTCGCATGCACCTTGAGAATCGCCACACGTCCCGGCTTGTCGGGCCGGTCAACCAGGACCTGTCGATCGAAACGTCCCGCGCGCAGCAGCGCGGAATCCAGAATCTCCGGTCTGTTGGTGGCCGCCAGCAGAACGATCCCCTGACGCGGATCGAAACCATCGAGCTCGGACAACAGCTGATTGAGCGTCTGTTCCTTTTCGTCATGACCGCCGCCGAACCCGCCGATCGCCCGCGCCCGCCCGAGGGCATCGAGCTCGTCGATGAAGATGATGCAGGGTGCGGATTTCTCCGCCTGCTCGAAGAGATCGCGGACGCGGGCGGCACCGACACCGACGAACATCTCGACAAACTCGGAACCGCTGATGGAAAAGAACGGCACCCCTGCCTCGCCGGCAACCGCGCGCGCCAGCAGGGTCTTGCCGGTGCCCGGCGGCCCCACCAGCAAAATGCCCTTGGGGATTCTGGCGCCGAGACGGCCGTATTGGTCAGGGTGCTTCAGGAAATCAACGATTTCCTTCATCTCTTCCTTGGCTTCGTCGACCCCGGCCACGTCGGCGAAGGTCACCTTGATATCGGTTTCCACATAGACCTTGGCCTTGCTCTTACCGACCGACATCAGGCCGCCGAAGCCCTGTTTATCGGCAAAGCGGCGGATGACGAACATCCAGATCCCGACGAAGAAAACCACCGGCAGGATCCAGGACAGCAGGTCGCGGACAAAGGTGCTTTCGATAACGCCGCTGTAGGTCACGCCATACCTGCGAAGCTGCTCGGTCAGTTCGGGTTCCACCCGCGTGGTCCGGAATTGCATGATCCCTTCACCCGAGGTTTCGCGCAGGCTGCCCTGAATGGTGTTTTGCGAAATCGCGACTTCGGCAACCTTGCCGTCTTCCAGGAACTGTTCGAATTCGCTATAGGGAATCTGACGGATCTCGCGCGCCCCGATCCACCAGCTCTGGAACAGAAGGACCGCCCAGATCGCCATGACGGCATAGATGAGGTTCAGCCGCGCTTTTTTGTCCATGCCTGTTTTCATTCCTGTTCGGGCGTTACGAAGAGGCAAGCTCTGGCCTCGCAGCGGGTGAGGCCGATGACAGCACCAAGCTTACATCCAATGGCGCTAATCTAGCAGTGTTCTTTGCCCAAAACCCATGACCTGGATCAATGAAAACGCCCCTTTTCCGCCCCCAGGCGGCCTGTTTCAGGCGGATGCCGGTGCAGTGGCCCTGCTCCCTGATTGACCGAAATCAATGCCTGCCCCCATCATCCGGGTCTGAATGGGTGTGCCGGCCAATGAAGGAGCGGAAACCACGTGAAGCCTGAAGATGCGCTCAATAGCCTGGACTCCTGTGCGCCGGCACGGATTACCCGGCGCGACCGGGCGCATTGAAACGTGGTTTATCGCCTGACAGCTTTCCTGATCAACAGGCGCTTTGGCGACCCCGGCGTCTACGTGGCGTTTCAATTTGAAAACCGGGCGCTGATGCTCGATGCCGGTGATGTGCGTTCTCTGAGTCACGCCGAACTGCGGATGGTTTCGGACCTCTTCGTGTCCCATGCCCACATGGATCATTTCGCCGACTTCGACCAGCTGCTGCGCGCCCAGCTCGACCTCGACAAGGAACTGCGGGTATACGGACCGGCCGGCATCATCGAACAGGTCGAACACAAGCTGTCCGCCTACAGCTGGAACCTCGACGTCCCGGAAACAGCCGGTTTCCGCCTCTCGGTCATGGAGATCACCGCCGTCAGCGCCGCGCGAAGGACCTGCTTCCGCTTTCACGACAAATTCCGGCGCGGCGATACGGAAAAGCTGTCTCTGCAGGGCGGCCGCATCCTCGAGGATCATGACGTGATCGTTGACTGTGCCCTGCTCGACCACAAGCTCCCCTGTCTGGCATTCGCCATTCGCGAACAGCCGTCGCTGCACATCGTCGAAGACCGGCTGGCAGACTTGAATCTGCCGGTCGGCCGCTGGCTCTATCGGCTCAAGAAAGCGCTGCAGCAGAACCTGCCCCCGGACACCGCGATCCGGATCGACGGGAAATACGGCACGCGCGCCCTTGGGGAACTCAGGCATGCGGTGACCACCGGGTCCCCCGGGCGGAAGATCTGCTACGTGACCGACTGCCAGTTCAACGAGTCGAACGCCGAACGGATCGTTGAACTGGCCAGGGGCGCCGATATCCTTTTTATCGAAGCGAAATTTGCCGCAACGGATGCGGAGATCGCCCGGTCGCGCTATCACCTGACCACCAGGCAGGCAGGCGAGCTTGCCGCCCGGGCCGGGGTCAGACAGGTTGAGCCCTTCCATTTCTCGGAACGCTACGCCGGGATGGAAAAACAGATGCTCTGCGAGGTGGAGACGGCCTTTCAGCGATCCCGGCCCGGCGCCGGCAAAAACCAGAAAAACTGAGGAGGCCCCCGTGACGCTTACACTCAAATTCTGCGGCGCCGCCGGGACGGTCACCGGGTCCTGTTTCCGGCTGCGCCACGGCAGCAGCCAGTTCCTCGTCGACTGCGGCATGTTTCAGGGCTCCAAGACCCTGAAGGCCCTTAACTACGACGACTTCCCCTTCAAGCCGGACGAGATCGACTATGTGCTTCTCACCCACGCCCACATCGACCACAGCGGTCTCATTCCACGCCTCATCCGCCAGGGCTTCACCGGCCCAGTATACGCCACGGCCGGGACACGCGATCTCCTGACCTACATGCTGCCGGACAGCGGCCATATTCAGGAGATGGAAGTCAAGCATCTGAACCGGCGGCGGCAGCAGACCGCCCACGGACCGGTCGCCCCGATCTATACCCATCGCGATGGCGAAAACGCCCTGAACAGCTTTCGCGCCCTGCCTTACGAGAAATGGCACGATGTCGGTCCGGGCGCCAGAGTGCGCTTCTGGAACGCGGGACATATTCTCGGCGCGGCCTCGATCGAACTGGAACTGACGAGCGGCAAGGCGGGCGGGGAAATGCAGCGGCTGCTGTTTTCCGGCGACATCGGCCCGGAGCACAAGCTGTTCCACCCGGACCCGGAGGGACCGGCCGATCTGGACCATGTCTTCTGCGAAGCGACTTACGGTGGCCGCAACCGGATCGATATTCCCACTGCGGAGCGCCGCAAACGGCTGGCGCAGGAAGTCAATCAGGCGCTGGACCAGGACGGAGTTCTGCTGATTCCGTCCTTTGCCGTCGAGCGCACGCAGGAACTGCTCGCCGACCTTGCCGTCCTGATCAACCAGCAGGTTCTGCCGCGCGTCCCGGTGTTTCTGGATTCCCCCCTGGCCATTCGGGCCACCGAGGTCTTCGAAGCCCACGCGGAAAACCTCGAAGACGTCGCAGGGCACGGCTCGATCTTCGCGCATCCGTCGTTCCACTTCACCGAATCGGTCAATCAAAGCAAGGCGATCGACCGTTACAGCGGTGGTGTCATCGTCATTGCCGCGAGTGGTATGTGCGATGCCGGGCGGATACGTCATCACCTCAAACATTTTTTGAGCGACAAGAAAACCACGGTTCTGATTGTGGGATATCAGGCACCGGGCACCCTCGGCCGGCTGTTGCTCGAAGGCGCCTCGGCGGTGCGGATACAGGGCAGCGACATCCAGGTCAGGGCCCGCATTCGCTCGGTGGATTTCTATTCCGGCCATGCCGACGGCGAAAGCCTGGTCGAATGGGTCAGGACGCGCCAGCCGATCAAGCGCGGGCTTTTCCTGATCCACGGCGAGGCGGAAGGCCTGAACGCGTTGAAGAAGGGCGTGATCGAAACCGGCTTCCCGGCGGACCGCATTATTATTCCGGAACTGGATGACGAGTTCGACCTGTCGGGCGACAAGGCGAAGCGGCTCAAGCGATCTGCACCGCGCCGTCTCAAGGCTGAATCCGTCGGCGCACTGGACTGGCACAACCGGCTGGCCGCCTTCTCGCTGGATCTCAGGAAGCAGCTGGAGGCCGCAGCCGACGACAGGTCACGCGACGAGATACTGGCGCGCCTGATGAAACAGCTCGACAGGTAACAAGAGAAGCCGGCTGCGGTGATCCCTGATCGGAACCGAGAAGAGCGGCCATGCCCTGGGATGATTCAGATCAGGGCCCAGAATGGCGATCACGGTATAAGTCTCTATCAAAAGTTGAGGGGACGTCCATGACGACTGATACGCCTGAGGCCAAGCCGCGCTTTAAATTCCCGACGGCCTTTACGATTCTTTTCGCGCTGATCGTGGTCGTCGCCGGGCTCACCTGGATCGTGCCCGCCGGGCAGTACGACAAGGTTGCCAACGAGGCCCTGGGTAAGGATGTCGCCGTCCCGGGCAGCTACCATCTGGTTGAGCCCAACCCGCAGGGTTTCAAGGCGATCATCATGGCACCGATAGCCGGGCTCTATGACCCCGACAGCTATCAGGCCAATGCGATCGACGTCGCCGTCTTCGTACTGATGATCGGAGGGTTCATCGGGGTCGTCTCCAAGACCGGCGCCATCAACGCCGGCATCACCAGCGCCATGCGCAGGCTCAAGGGTCGGGAGAAATGGATGATCCCGGTCCTCATGGCGCTCTTTGCTGCGGGCGGGACGACCTATGGGATGGCCGAGGAAACGCTCGCCTTCTATATCATCGTCATACCGGTCATGATCGCGGCCGGTTACGATGCGCTGACCGGTGTGGCCATCATCCTGATCGGCGCGGCCATGGGTGTGCTGGGGTCAACGGTGAACGCCTTCGCCACCGTCATCGCCTCGGATGCGGCCGGCGTCCCCTTCACCGAGGGGATCGTACTGCGCCTGGTCATTCTGACCGTCGGCTGGCTGGTCTGCGTCGTCTATGTCATGCGCTATGCCGAGAAAGTACGGCAGGATCCCTCCAAATCTCTGGTCGCCGACCGGAAAGACGCCAACGAGGCGCATTTTCTGAAGGGCCGGGACGTCACGGCAGCCATTGAGTTCACCGGAAGGCGAAAGGGCATCCTGCTGATTTTCGCGGCCACCTTTGGGGTCATGGTCTGGGGAGTCTCGCTCGGCGGCTGGTGGATGGCCGAAATGTCGGGGTTATTCCTGGCCTCGGCAATCCTCGTCGGTATCATTGGCCGTCTGGGTGAGGAGGGCTTCACGACCACTTTCGTCGATGGCGCCAAGGACCTTCTCGGCGTGGCTCTCATCATCGGCGTCGCCCGGGGGATCGTCGTGGTCATGGACGCCGGACATATCACCGACACGATCCTGGTCAACGCCGCACAGGCCGTTGAGGGCCTTTCGACGGTCGCCTTTATCAACGTGATGTACTGGCTGGAGGTCGCGCTCTCGTTCTTCGTGCCGTCGTCGTCGGGCCTGGCCGTACTCACAATGCCGATCATGGCGCCACTCGCTGATTTCTCGGGCGTTGGCCGCGATCTCGTCGTGACGGCCTATCAGTCGGCCAACGGGCTGGTGAACTTCTTTAATCCGACCTTCGCCGTTGTCATGGGCGGTCTGGCGGTCGGCCGTGTGCCCTATGATCGCTGGCTGCGTTTCGTTTTGCCGCTGTGTCTGATCATCACGGTTATCATCATGGTGGTGCTGAGTGTCGGGACCATGCTTTGACCGACGGAAAAAGCAAAGTGCTGGAGGGAACGATGACCGCGCAATATGGGGTCCATTCCGAGGTCGGCAAGCTGCGTAAGGTCATGGTCTGCCGGCCCGGCAAGGCGCATGAGCGGCTGACCCCGGCGAACTGCAAGGAGCTGCTGTTCGACGACGTGTTCTGGGTCCATCAGGCCAGAACCGATCACTTTGACTTCTGCTCCAAGATGGAGGAGCGGGGTGTCGAAGTGCTCGAAATGCACAACCTGCTCGCGGAGACCATGGCAATCCCGGACGCGCGTGCCTGGGTCCTCGACCGCAAGGTCACGGAGAATCAGGTCGGGGTCGGGATGCGCGAGGACCTTCGGGCCTGGCTGAACGAGATGCCCGGGAAGGCGTTGGCTGAGTATCTCATCGGGGGCATTGCGGTCGGCGACCTGCCGTTCGAGTCGAAGGGAATGTTCGGTAATTATTTGGGAGCGAACGGCTTCGTCCTGCCCCCGCTGCCGAACACGATCTTCACGCGCGACACGACCTGCTGGATCTACAACGGCGTGACGGTCAACCCGATGTTCTGGCCCGCCCGCCGCCAGGAGACATTGCTGGCCGTGTCGATCTACAGGTTCCATTCCGCGTTCAAGGACGCGGAATTCGAAACCTGGTGGGGCGATCCGGATGTGGACCACGGGTCAGCGACCGTCGAGGGGGGAGATGTCATGCCGATCGGCAATGGGGTTGTCCTCATCGGCATGGGCGAACGCACAACGCCCCAGGCCGTCGGCCAGATTGCCCGGTCGCTGTTCAGGCACGGCGCCGTAGCGCGCGTAGTGGCCTGCCAGATGCCCCGGTCCCGTTCGGCGATGCATCTGGACACCGTCTTCTCGCTCTGCGATCGGGACCTCGCCACGGCCTACAGGGAGGTGTGCGACGAAATCCTGTGTTACAGCCTGCGGCCGGGCGACAAATCCGGTGAGCTGGATATACGCCAGGAAGAGGGTCACCTTTTCGCCGTCGTTGCGGAGAGCCTGGGCATTGAGGAACTGCGCATCGTCTTTACCGGTGGCGATGCCTACGAGCGCGAGCGCGAGCAGTGGGACGATGGCAACAACGTCGTCGCGATCGAGCCGGGCGTGGTCATTGCCTACGCGCGCAACACCTACACAAACACGCTGCTGCGCAAGGCGGGAGTCGAGGTGATCACGATTCACGGTTCCGAGCTCGGGCGCGGACGCGGTGGCGGGCACTGCATGACCTGCCCAATCCTGCGGGACCCGGTCGAATAGCCGGGCCGCGACGCTACACCAACGGAGAACAATCATGCCGACCAACCTGAAGGGGCGCAGTTTCATCTCGCTCCTGGACTTCACGCCACGGGAAATCCGCTTCCTGATCCGCCTGGCGGCCGAATTGAAAGCGGCGAAAAGTAGCGGCAGCGAACAGCAGCGCCTGCGCGGCAAGAACATCGCACTGATATTCGAAAAAAGTTCGACCCGGACCCGGACCGGCTTCGAGGTCGCAGCCTACGACCAGGGCGCCAACGTTACCTACCTCGGGCCGAGCGGGAGCCAGATCGGTCACAAGGAGAGCATGAAGGACACGGCGCGTGTCCTGGGACGGATCTATGACGGAATCGAGTACCGGGGATTCGGTCAGTCGATCGCGGAAGAGCTGGCGAAATACGCGGGCGTGCCGGTCTGGAACGGCCTCACGAACGAGTTTCACCCAACCCAGATCCTGGCCGACTTTCTGACTATGCAGGAGTTCACCCACAAGCATCTGTCCGATATCAGTTTCTGTTACCTGGGCGACGCACACGGCAACATGGGCGATTCACTCATGGTCGGCGCGGCACAGATCGGCATGCACATCCGTATAGCGGCGCCCAAAGCGCTGTGGCCGAAGCCGGAGCTGGTTGAGCGATGCCGGAAAATCGCCGCGACGACCGGCGGTCGCATCACACTGACCGAGGACATCGAGGAAGCGGCCAGGGGGTGCGATTATGTCTACACCGACGTCTGGGTCTCCATGGGCGAGCCCGATTCCATCTGGAAGGAGCGCATCGAACTGCTCAAACCCTTCCAGGTAACGATGGCGGTCATGGAGATGACCGGCAATCGCCACGCCAAATTTATGCACTGCCTGCCTGCCTTTCACAACACAGACACCGAGGTTGGCAAGGAGGTCCATGAGAAATACGGCCTCGAGGCCATGGAGGTCACCGAGGAAGTCTTCGAATCCGAACGTTCGATCGTATTCGATCAGGCGGAGAACCGGATGCACACCATCAAGGCACTCCTGGTCGCCACGGTCGGGACCTGACCCGTGCGTATCGTCGTCGCCCTGGGCGGCAACGCGCTCCTGCGCCGTGGCGAGCCGATGACCGCCGAGGCCCAGCGCGCGAACATCAGGGTTGCCGCCGAGGCGCTGGCGCCCCTTGCCCAGGCGCACAAACTCGTCATCTCGCACGGCAACGGTCCGCAGGTCGGACTTCTGGCCCTGCAAGGCGCCGCCTACAAGCCCGATGAGGTCTATCCCCTGGATGTGCTCGGCGCCGAAACCGAGGGCATGATCGGCTACATAATCGAGCAGGAGCTCGGCAACCTGCTACCCGCCGATGTTCCCTTCGCGACAATCCTCACCATGATCGAGGTCGATCCCGGAGACCCGGCCTTTAAGAATCCGACCAAGTTCATAGGGCCGGTCTATGACAAGGCGGTGGCCGAGCGGCTGGCTGTGGAGAAGGGCTGGATCGTACGGCCGGACGGCGACAAATGGCGCCGGGTTGTGCCTTCGCCGAAGCCGCAGCGGATCTTCGAAATCCGGCCGATTAAATGGCTGCTTGAGAAAGGAACGATTGTCATCTGTGCCGGTGGCGGTGGCATACCCACGGTCTATGACAGCGCGCACAATCTGCTCGGCGTCGAAGCCGTGATCGACAAGGACCTCGCGAGCGAGATGCTGGCCCGCGAGCTCGAAGCCGATCTTCTCATTCTGGCGACCGACGTCGAGGCGGTTTATGCCGATTGGGGCACGCCGGAAACCAGGGCGATCAAGCGCGCCTCGCCCGATGCGATCAGGAGCTATGACTTTCCGGCCGGTTCCATGGGACCGAAGGTCGATGCGGCCTGCCGCTTCGCCGAGCTTACCGGCAAGGCGGCTGCGATCGGCGCACTCAAGGACTTGCCGGCCATCGTGGAGGGCCGGGCGGGAACGACCGTGACCGCCGCGGCGAACGGCATCGACTGGTATGAGAAGAAAGGCGAGGCCGGCAAGCCCCGTTGAGCTGGCGTTGATGGGATGACGGCTTTAAGCGCAAACGGTCGTTGCAGGGCGACAGGCAGGCGGCAAACGCGCCAGAACAGGATCCGATCCAGATTCCAGATCAGGAATCTTCCATAACCAATCGGGTCAGTTCGTCCGCGCCCTGACGCAGCCGGGGCAGATGGGCGTGGGCTGTTTTTACGTCCATACGCTGCACCGGGGCATGGAAAGAGATCGTGGAGAGAAGCCGGCCGCGCTGGTCCCTGATCGGAACCGCGAGAGCGACCATGCCCAGCATGAACTCTTCATTATCCTGTGCATAGCCTGCACGCCGGACCGTCTCGATCTCGGCGCGCAGTTCATCAGGATCCGTGATCGTCGTCGGCGTATGCCGATCGAGCTTTGCCCGCTCCAGATAGGCTTCGAGCTGAGCATCGCTCAAGGAGCTGAGATACAGCTTTCCGCAGGCCGTACAGTGGAAGGGGACGCGGGTGCTGACCGGGAGCCGAATACGCAGAGGCCACTTGGTCTCCACGCGTTCCAGAAAGATCATTTCGTCCTGATCGGGCATCACCAGGTTACAGGTTTCGCCGATATCCCCGGCCATCGCCGTCATAACCGCCAGTCTCGCACCGCGCTGGCGGCGGGATGACAGCACCCCGGCCGCCAGGCTTCTGAGCCGCGGACCCGGCGTATAGCTCCGCCCATCCAGGTTCTTCTGGAGAAAACCTTCCTCCTCCAGCGTGGCGAAGAGACGATGGATGGTCGGCTTCGGCAGGCCAAGGCGCTGGTTTATCTCGGTCGGTGTCACCGCCACCCCCAGCCGCGCGACCTCCTCCACCACAAGGAGGAGGCGCATGACCGTGGGAATGGCGTCCGGCTTCGCCGGTTTTTCAGCCGTTATCACCGTATCTCCATGGGTTCAGCCACCTCGACTGGGCAGAAGGATGGTCGAGAGTTCGGGAATCAGAGCCACCAGAATCCAAACGCCGATCAGGGCAATGAGATAGGGCACGGTATATTTCAGCAGCTTGAAGTAGGGCACCCCCGTCACCCCGCTCGCCACGTAGAGATTGAGGCCATAAGGCGGCGTGACGAAGCCGATCGATCCGCCCACCAGGAAGATCACCGCGAAGTGGATCGGATCAACACCGATCGAAACCGCGATGGGTGCCAGGATCGGCGCCAGAATGATGGTGTTCGGCAGGCTTTCCAGAACCATACCCGCAATGAAGACGATAATCATCGAGGTGAAAAGAACCGCGTAATAACCGCCCATCCCGGTGACGAAAACCTCGATGGTTTCCTTGGCACCCAGAAGTGAAAGGATCTGCTGCATCACCACCGAAACCGCGATCAGCGGCGCCAGAATGCCGGTGATCTGCGCCGAACGGATGACGATCCCGGGAATCTCGGGCAGTGTGAAACCCTCGACCAGGAACATTTCGCCGTAGCCCTTGTCCTCGGGCGGGCGATTGGGGTCCTTTTCACCCAGCATACGATAGAGCGGCAGCGAGATCAGGGCGACGATGATGCAGAAGCCAACGGTCACGCCGGCGGCTTCGGTCGGCGAAAACTTACCCGTATAGATGCCCCACAAAACCAGCCCGATGGCGAAAAAGCCGAGCCAGGCACCGAACGCCGTCTTCAGCACCCGGATCATCTTCAACTGAATAAGATGTCCCCAGCCATTGATCGAGCAGACAATCCAGCAGGCCACCTGCATTCCGACCACCATCATCAGACCGGGTATGATGCCCCCGACAAAAAGGTCGGAAATCGGCAGGTTCATCAGGAAGCCGTAGACGATGAAAATGATCGACGGCGGGATGATGATACCGACCGTACCGCCGGCGGCGGCGGTCGCCGCAGCGAAACGTTCGTCGTAGCCGCCCTTGACCATTTCCGGAAACATCATCGCGCCGATGGTCGCCGTGGTCGCCGAGTTCGACCCGGAAATCGCGGCAAACAGGCCGCAGGCGCCCAGGCTGGCCATCGCCAGACCGCCGCGAAGCCAGCCGAGGCAGGCATAAGCGAAATCGGAGAGTCTTCGCGCGATACCGGATTTGTTGATCAGATCGCCGGTGAGAATGAACAGCGGCATCGCCAGAAGCGCGAAACCATCGGTAAAGACGTCCGAAAGCGCGACGCCGATGTTATCGAGGGTGAGATCCAGAACGAAACTGGCCCCGACCACCCAGAAGCCGATCACCAGGAAGATCGGCACACCGAGCATGAAGAACACGGTAACGCCGATCGAGATAAGGAGTATCCAGTTGCCGTCGGTCATGGCCGCCCCCTAATCGCTTATCATTGCGGTTTGCTGAAGCACCGGCGCGCCGGAACGGAAGTTCGATATGTCTTCCGTCAGATTCTCGATGACCCGCGCACAGAGTATCAGCCAGCTGGCCGGCACGCAGGCATAGAACCACCACTGCATGACGTTGTCGGTGCCCAGCAGAATTTGAAAATTCGCCGCGGAATTGGCCGTCTGCTTCAGTGTGGTGACGATAACGATCAAGGCAAAGGTCAGCCATAGAACCGCGTCGAGACAGACACAGAACAGCTGCCCGATCCTCGGCATGCCTGCCCGGAATTCCGAGAACGAGAGATGCGCGCGCAGCCGGGCGTTATAGGCGCAGCCGACCCAGGTCATAACGAGGAAGAGATAGGGCGGCAGGGTCGTCGACCACGGCGCCTGTACCTGAAAAACGAACCGCCGGATAACCTCGACGAAGATCACCATCGCGATCACCAGATAGCTGGTGATCAGAACGGTCCGTTCCAGATGACGATCCAGAACTGGAATCGCCCGCAGTAATTTCAGAACCAGAACTCCGCCGATCAGAACGACGAAGACACCCAGTACATACGCCGACGGGTGATTCAGAGCCTCCATCAACATCCACGAATCCCCTGCGAGGATTGCGTCGAATATCGCCCCGGCTCCCTCTAAGTACGATAGCATCCTGATTTCCTCACCCCGTCAGATCTTTCAGTCTGTTCTTTTTCATGGCAGCTGATGCGCCGCTGCGCCCCGCCAACTCCGGAGCGGGACGCAGCGATCATCATCAGATCCGGCAGATCAGGATTTCCACCAGCGCCGCGGCTCGACGTTCTCCGGCAGCATGTCCGCAGGAACCTCGCGGGCGATGCGATGGATTTCGCTATAGGTGTCGATACCGCCGGCCCAGCCGTTGAGGCGCTCGCGCCACTCCGCCCAGGGCTCGGGATTGAATTCCGGCGAACACATCTCTTCGGCCATCCTGATCTGATCCGCAGGCAGGAAGGCGGGACGGACATTGTTTTCGACGAACAGTGTTCCGGGCAGCTGTGGATCGGAGAAGCCGACCGTCTTGACCAGTGCCGCCTCGTTGGCCGCCTGGACATGGACCTGCGCCAGATAGGAAGATTCCATCACGGCGTCCTGAAGATGCCCTTCGAGGCCGTCGAAAACCTTGGCGGACATGGAGGTGTGTTCGGTGCCGCAGAAGAACTTGAGATCCACCGACTGCGAAACCACCGGCGACATATTGGCGTAGGCAACAGCGGACGCCCAGGTTTCGGCGCCGTCGATCAGACCCTGCTTCAGACCGTCCAGGGTTTCTTCCCAGGCAACCGGAACCGGGTTGAGGTTCAGGAGCTGCATGGCAATCCGGCCGAGCTGGGTTCCCGTCACCCGGTTCTTGGTGCCGAACAGGGTTTCGAGTTTATCAACCAGGGGCTTGTCCTCCCAGGCCAGACCGAGCTGGATGCCGCGCAGTTCGCAATGGCTGAACAGGAACTTCAGGCCGTGACGCTTCTCCAGCGGGTCACGCAGGATACGCTGGCTCTCGGGGCTGTAGAGAAAATGATACTGCGATGCCCGGCCCGGGAACATGTAGGCATAATCGAGAACGTTGAGATAAGGCGCGCCACCGGCAGAATTCTGCGTCGAAGCCGCGTAGATATCGACGATGCCCTGCTGGGTTTTCTTGACGCAGGAAAGCTGGCCGCAAAGCTGGTTGTCGCCGATGAACTCGATCCGGATTTCACCATCCGTCCGGGATTCCAGATCGCGTGCGAATTCCAGCGCACCCGCGCGTTCGATCAGCAGATTACGTGCGTTGAAACCGGCGGCACCGAATTTCAATGTGTGCTTTGCAGGCTTCGTGAACCGCTTGTTATAGGTCGACTCGGCTGCCTGGGCGAGCCCGGGCAGGGTGAGTACACCGGCAAAACCGGCGGCCGCCATAAGAGTCGAAGACATGCCGTACTGGCCGGCTACCCGGAACAGATCGCGCCGCGAGATTCCGTTGATTTTATCGGAAACAGTCATTTTATCCTCCCTTGCATTCAAGCATACTTTATGAGACTTATAGTCTCAAAAAATACACATACTGCACGAAAACGCAAGCCAATGATTGAGTCGGGATGATCGGGAAGACAATGGCAATGGACGGGATGGAAGCTGACTTCGTGGTCGTTGGCGCCGGCTCGGCCGGCTGCGTGCTGGCCAACCGGCTGAGCGCCGACCCGCAGCAGCATGTCGTCCTGCTGGAAGCCGGTGGACGCGACTGGAACCCCTGGATCCATGTTCCGGTCGGCTACTTCAAGACAATGCACAACCCCGCGGTCGACTGGTGCTACAGAACCGAGCCCGATCCCGGACTTAACGGACGCCAGCTCGACTGGCCGCGCGGCAAGGTCCTCGGCGGCTCAAGCTCGCTCAACGGGCTGCTCTACGTCCGTGGCCAGAAAGAGGATTACGAACGCTGGCGGCAGATGGGAAATCCCGGCTGGGGCTGGGACGACGTGCTGCCCCTGTTCAAGAAATCGGAAGATCAGGAACGCGGCGAAGATGACTATCATGGCGTCGGCGGCCCCCTTTCGGTCTCCAACATGCGGCTCAGACGCCCGATCTGCGACTCCTGGGTCGCCGCCGCCCAGAACGCCGGCTACGCCTATAACAACGACTATAATGGCGCCGAGCAGGAAGGGGTCGGATACTTCCAGCTGACCACGCGCAACGGGCGGCGATGCAGTACCGCGGTGGCTTATCTGAACCCGGTCAGGAAGCGTCCCAATCTGCGGATCGTGACCAGGGCATTGACCACACGCATCGTCATGGACGGCAAACGCGCGGTTGGCGTCACTTATATCGGACCCGACGGACAGGAGCGGACCATCCGGGCCAGGCGCGAGGTGATCCTGTCATCCGGCGCCATCGGCTCGCCGCAGCTTCTTATGCTGTCGGGTATCGGTGAAGCGGAACAGCTGCAGGCCAACGGCATTGCCGTGGTGAAGGATCTTCAGTGCGTCGGAAAGAACCTGCAGGATCACCTGCAGGCAAGGCTGATCTACAAATGCAATGAACCGACCCTGAACGACGAAGTCCGCAGCACTTTCAACCAGATGCGGATCGGGCTGAAATACCTGCTGTTCCGCGCCGGTCCGATGACCATGGCGGCCAGCCTGGCAACCGGATTCCTGAAAACCCATGACGAAGTCGCCACGCCGGACATCCAGTTCCACATTCAGCCCTGGTCCGCGGACAGCCCCGGCGAAGGCGTCCACCCCTTTTCCGCCTTCACCGCGTCGGTCTGCCAGCTGCGCCCCGAAAGCCGCGGCGAAATAAGGCTGAAGGGCCCGGACCCGAAAAGCTATCCGGCAATCCATCCCAACTATCTTGCAACCGAGACCGATCGCCGAACGATCGTCGAGGGCGTCAAGATCGCCAGAAAGATCGCCGCACTGCCGCCGCTTGCCGGCAAGATCGCCGAGCAGTTCCGGCCGGACTCTTCCGTCACCAGTGACGAACAGCTGCTTGACTGGGTGCGGAACAACTCAACCACCATATATCACCCCACGGGGACTTGCAGAATGGGCGCAGACCCGCAATCCGTCGTCGATGCGCGCCTGCGCGTACACGGCATTGACGGCTTGCGCGTCGCAGACTGCTCGATTATGCCCGAGATCGTCTCGGGCAACACCAACGCAGCAGCGATCATGATCGGAGAGAAGGCCTCGGACATGATCCTGAAGGACACAGGGGCCACGGCTCACTGAAACACTTGAGAACAAAAGACAAGAAGGAAACCAAGCCATGAAAATGACGACCGAGGAAGCCTTTGTGAAGGTGCTGCAGATGCATGGTATCGAGCATGCATTCGGAATTATCGGCTCGGCTATGATGCCGGTATCGGACCTGTTCCCCAAAGCCGGGATCAGTTTCTGGGATTGCGCGCACGAAACCAATGCGGGCATGATCTGCGACGGCTACTCGCGCGCGACCGGCAAGATGGCCATGGCCATCGCCCAGAACGGCCCCGGGATCACCGGTTTCGTCACGCCGATCAAGACCGCTTACTGGAACCACACGCCGATGCTGCTGGTCACGCCGCAGGCTGCCAACAAGACCATCGGTCAGGGAGGTTTCCAGGAAGTCGAGCAGATGGCGCTGTTTCGCGACATGGTCTGCTATCAGGAAGAAGTCCGCGATGCTTCACGCATGGCCGAAGTCCTCAACCGGGTGATCGAAAAAGCCATTCGCGGCTCGGCGCCGGCGCAGATCAACGTGCCGCGTGACTTCTGGACCCAGGTGATCGACATCGAGTTGCCGCAGATCGTCCGGCTCGAACGCCCGGCCGGCGGCGCCGCAGCGGTTGCCGAGGCCGCCCGCCTGCTGTCGGAAGCCAAATTCCCCGTGATCCTTTCGGGCGCCGGCGTCGTGATCGGCAACGCGATCCCCGACTGCGTGGCGCTCGCCGAGCGTCTGGACGCACCGGTATGCAGCGGCTACCAGCACAATGACAGCTTCCCGGGCAGCCATCCCCTGGCCGCCGGTCCGC